>LDZR01002575.1_pt1 | contig 38453 bp, 36 predicted proteins | sample 615371 | NCBI WGS metagenome assembly LDZR01 (sample SAMN03408294, study PRJNA278302) | terrestrial metagenome | isolation source: oil reservoir sample K2 | place: USA: Alaska, North Slope, Kuparuk formation | collected 2013
CGCATCGCCGAGGTGCACAACGGCTCGTCGCTGTTTACGGGAGACGCCGGCCAGGGCGAGAGCAACATCCGCCGCTGGATCATCGAGAACGACTGGCTCGAGGCCATTGTCGCCCTGCCGCTCAACATGTTCTACAACACCGGCATCGCCACCTACATCTGGGTGCTCACCAACAGGAAGCCCGAACACCGCAAAGGCCGCGTGCAGCTCATTGACGCCTCGCAGTGGTACAAGCCCCTGCGCAAGAACCTGGGCAAGAAGAATTGCGAGCTGTCCGAAGAGGACATCCGTCGCATTGTTGATACCTTCCTCAAATTCGAGGAGACCGAGCAGTCCAAGATCTTCCCCAACGCGGCCTTCGGCTACTGGAAGGTGACGGTGGAGCGTCCCCTGCGCTTGAAAGGTATCGACCCCGAGCGCGCCTACACCCTCAAGGAGATCAAAGCGCTTCGGGAAACGGCTGAGCGTGCCGACGACGCACCGCCGGTCATCAGGAAGATTCACAAGCCTGGCACGGCACCTGATCCTTTACGCGGGCTGTTTGATGTTGTCATCGGTGGCAAGCCGCGTGTGGTGGAGTATGAACCGGACACGGAGCTGCGCGACAGCGAGCAGATCCCGTTCCTCGAGTGCCCGGCCTGCCATCAGCCCGGCTACCTGCCGAGCCCGGAAGACCAGCGCACGGCCATCGAGACTTTCTTGCGCCGCGAAGTCCTGCCCTATGCGCCGGATGCCTGGTACGACCCGGCCAGCGTCAAGGTAGGGTACGAGATTAACTTCAACCGCTATTTTTACAAGCCAAAGGCCCTGCGCACTCTGGAGGAGATCCGCGCCGACCTGCTGGCGGTGGAAAAGGAGGCGGAGGGGTTGCTGGCGCAGATTATTAATTTGAGAAGGGACAATAAACATGGCACGAGCTGATTTGATTTTGAACCTCGTAAAGGCTGCTGCACGGGGCGATCTGGCACAGTTTAAGAAAACCGTTGAGGCGCTGGCAGCAGACGAGCGGGCAAAGAATCACACTATTTTTGCTGATCAGCTTCTTGCACAGCTCCACGTGGATGGTAATGGGCTCTCTCGTACTGTTCCACCAGCCACACGGATGCTCTCCGGCCCGTTTGTAGTTGAGGTTGTCCCGCGACGACATATTGAAGAACTGATCTTACCACTCGAGGCTGAACAAGCCGTTCGCGAACTGGTCGAAGAGCAGCATCGAGCCGATCTACTACGGTCCTATAATCTCGAACCTCGCAACCGCGTATTGCTGATTGGACCGCCTGGAAATGGCAAGACATCTTTAGCAGAAGGAATCGCCGATGCCCTTGGCGTTCCGTTGTTAGTAGTTCGTTACGAAGCGGTCATCGGTAGCTACCTCGGAGAGACAGCACAGCGTCTCGGCCAGGTTTTCGAATACGCTCGCACGCGACACTGTGTGTTGTTCTTTGACGAGTTTGATGCAGTAGGAAAAGAGCGCGGCGACCTTCACGAAACAGGAGAAATTAAGCGCGTGGTAAGTTCACTACTGTTACAGATAGACGCTTTGCCGAGCTATGTGGTTGTTGTGGTGGCAAGTAATCATCCAGAATTACTAGACCGAGCCGTATGGCGGCGCTTCCAAATTCGCTTGGAACTGCCAATGCCCACACAGCAACAGATCGAGGAATGGTTTAAGCGGTTCGAAAAACGTACGGGGCAAAAACTTGGCTTAACTCCTCGTTATCTGGCAGAGAGACTGATGGGCCTGAGCTTTGCTGAAATTGAGGAATTTGGTACTGACATAGTTAGAAGAATTACTTTAAGTGGACCGGATGCAGACACCAAAAAGATTGCGCAGCAGGTCCTAAGTCAATGGATGAAACGGGCCACAGCAAAGACAGATAATACCGGAAAGAGGGACTGATTATGGCTGAACATCCCCTCCTTATATTTCCGGCCCCCTTGCGCTCAGAACGACTGAAACGACCTGGCAGTGGTGGCAGGAAAGTCAAGTTACCTGACGCCCAGCAACAAGCCTCAAGGCTAGCACCCCAATTTCAGCGCCTCCAAGAGGCAATGGAAAAGCAACGGCTCATCCTCCAAAGCACTTCGCTTGGAATTCAACCGGAACAAACATTAGTACTCGAGACCGTTGGCTCTGTTGAGCGCTTTATAAATGCAGTTAAAAGAATATCCGGTTTAGAATGGCTGGGTGAATTAGAACTCACTGATATAGATCCTGGTGACGGCTTCGAAGACGAAAGGGATCCAGACAAAAAACTAACGGGCCAATTGTTTCTCATTATGACAGACCAGCGTGCCCTCGATGAGTTACTAAGTCTGTTCAATAAATGGCGGGAGGATCCAGAAGCCCCATTTCCCAAGGGGCTTGCACCGATGAAGGACTTATTCCGCTATCACCTTCGCACCATTCGACCATGGGATGCTCAGGACCGCATAAGAGATACAGGTCTCTGGGAGGACTGGAAGGAAAGAATTGAACACGGTCAGGAAACGGTACCTTTTGAAGTCGAACTGTGGTATCGAAATGATCCTAATCGGCGGCAGAAAGCGAATGCTTATCTCGAAAATGTAGTTCAAACTCTTGGCGGCGAAATCACCAGCCAGTGTGTTATACCTGAAATTGCATACCATGGTGTATTGGGAAGAATCCCTATCAAGGAGGTGTCTCAATTTCTTTCGCAAGTCGACACATTGGCAGATTTCCGCCTCTTCCAATGCGAAGACATTATGTACGTGCATCCAGTGGGTCAATGCGCAATTCGTATGCCCGAGGATGTGAGTGAGACGCAACACATTGGTGAGTTGGTCGATAGTGTGCTTCCAAGGGGGGAGCCAATCGTTGCCTTGTTTGATGGCTTGCCTCTAACGAAGCATCGTCTGCTCGATGGGCGACTAATCGTTGATGACCCGGATGGATTTGAAAGCGCCTATCAGGCCAAAGAACGCGTCCACGGTACTGCAATGGCATCGCTTATATGTCATGGCGACCTCAATGACCACGAAGCCCCCATGGAAAGACCTGTCTATGTGCGGCCTATTATGCAACCCCGTCGTGGATTTGACGGGCGATTCACCGAAGAAGCGATACCCGAGGGAATCCTGCCGATTGACCTGATACATCGAGCAGTACGACGGTTGTACGAAAGCGACGGAGGGGAAGGCCCGGTAGCGCCGAGCGTTCGCGTAATCAATCTGTCGATAGGTGACCGCTCGAAGCCATTGGATCGCGTGATGAGTGCGTGGGCACGCCTGCTGGACTGGCTTTCATGGAAGTATAACATCCTATTCGTGGTAAGCGCGGGCAACCATCCCCATGATATTGAGTTGGATGTCCCACGCACACATTTTCCAAACCTGACCGCTGACGAGCGAGAAAAAGCTGTGATCAAAGCCCTTGCATTAAATACACGGCACCGTCGTCTGCTATCACCCGCTGAGACGATCAACGGGCTTACAATTGGATCTGCCCATGCAGATGCTTCATTACCATCGCAAAATTTCAATCTGATAGACCCCTTTACACGAATGAATATCCCGAGCGTATACAGCGCCCATGGACCTGGGTACCGTAGAAGCATCAAGCCAGACATTCTTTTGCCCGGTGGGAGGCAATTCCTTCGAGAAAAATTGGGTAATACGCATCGCAACGCCGTTCTGGAAACAACTTCTTTTGTCTCACCTCCTGGACAGTGTGTCGCCGCTCCTGGAGCACAGGGCAGGTTAGATCTCACATGGTACATGAGAGGCACGAGCAATGCCGCGGCCTTGGCCTCGCGGTGGGCTGATCGCCTGTATGAGGTTCTTGAGCGGCTACGCAAAGAGTTCGGTGCACAAATCCCGTCGGAATACGACACAGTGTTAATAAAGACCCTTCTCGTACATGGTGCAGATTGGGTGGATATTAGGACTTTGTATGAGTCATGCCTGCGTAATCCCCAAAATAGCCGAACATTCAGAGAGTATGTTACCCGATTTATAGGTTATGGTTTTGCAGATGTCGCAAAGGTAATAGCTTGTACAGATCAGCGCGTGACCATTATGGGTTTCGGAAAACTAGAAGATGGACAGGCCGATGAATTCCGTCTTCCACTTCCACCGAGTCTTTCAGCAAGAAACGTCAAACGACGTTTGACGATTACTTTGGCGTGGCTTACTCCAGTGAACAGTAGACATCATAGGTACCGGATTGCTCATCTGTGGTTTGATCCTAAAAACAGTGTTGTACCAGACCGTATAGATGCTGATGGCCGCGCCGTACAACGAGGTACTGTCCAGCATGAGGTGCTGGAAGGCGAGCAGGCTACAGACTTTCAAGATGGGGATGCCATCGTAATCAAGGTGAACTGTCGTGCCGATGCCGGAGATATCCCAGAGTCTATACGCTATGGATTGGCAGCGACATTGGAAATTGCGGAGGATATCGCAATCTATCAAGAAGTGCGCGAGAGGCTGTATGTTCGTATTCCGGTGCACGGAGGAATTACCACATGATCACCAACCTCAAACCCTACCCCGCTTACAAAGACTCCGGCGTACCCTGGCTTGGCGAGGTGCCGGCGCATTGGGAGGTTGTAAAACTAAAGTTAATTTCAAAACGAATACAAAACGGATCTACACCACCAACCGACATGCTTGAATACTACTCCGACGAGGGGCTCCCTTGGTATGGACCACCAAGCTTGGGTAGCAAAATCGTAATCGGGCCTCCTATGCGTTTCGTTACCGAACAAGCAATTGCAGATAGAAAGGTTCGGGTTATTCAGCCACCCGCTTTGGCTGTTTCTGTTATTGGAAACGTGGGCAAGAGTGCACTGATGCTAAAACCCGGTGCAACAAATCAGCAAATCACCTCCTTTGAGCTTAATGATCAATTATGCAATCCTCGATTTGTTGTAAACCAATTTCGTATGGCGGAGGAGTGTCTCGTGGCCTCAGCTTCAAGCGCTACGATAGCAATCCTTGATTCCTGTACCCTACGGAACACGCCTCTCACCCTCCCTCCCCTCCCCGAGCAAACTGCCATCGTGCGGTTTCTGGACTGGGCGGAGCGGCGGATTCGGCGGGTGATCCGGGCGCGCAAGAAGCGGATCAAACTGCTGGAAGAGTACAAGCAGGCCCTCATCCACCAGGCCGTCACCGGGAAGATAGACGTCCGCACGGGTAAGCCCTACCCGGCCTACAAGGACTCCAGCGTGGAGTGGCTGGGCCAGGTGCCGGAGCATTGGGAGGTCCGGCGGCTAAAGAGTGCCACCCATCTTATTATGGGGCAGTCACCGCCATCGGACGATTGCAGCGCGGAGCCAATTGGTCTTCCGTTCTTGCAAGGATGCGCTGAATTCGGGCATGTACATCCGCGCGCCAAGCAATTCTGTCGTCGTCCCGTGAAGGTAAGCCCAGTTGGTGCGATCCTCGTTTCAGTTCGGGCACCGGTCGGTCGCCTCAATGTGGCAGACCAAGAATACGGAATCGGCCGGGGGCTCTGTGCCGTTGTGCCTGTGGAGAGTCTGCTCGACAAAACTTTCGTACGTTATGCGCTTTCGGCATCTGTAGATGGGCTCGCCATGTCATCAACGGGATCAACTTATGATGCTGTGAGCGTCAGTGATGTAGGAAGCCATTGTTTACCGCTGCCTCCCCTCCCCGAACAAACCACCATCGCCGCCTACCTCGACGCCCAAACGGCCAAGATCGACGCTGCCATTGCATCGGCTCGCCGCGAAGTCGAACTGTTGCGCGAATACCGCGAGCGGTTGATTGCCGACGTGGTCACAGGCAAGGTGGATGTGCGCGAGGTGGCGGCGCAGTTGCCGGAGGAGCGGCCCGAAGATATCGAGGCAACGGGAGAAGAGGTGGAGGGCGAAGGCGAAATGGACCCAGCCGAAATTGCCGAATCAGACATCGGAGGTGACGCCGATGAGGTGTAGGGGCGAAAAAATTTTCGCCCTTACACCCGAATCCGAAGGAGGTGTTTGAACCATGAAACCCACCGACACCAGCGAAGCCGGGCTCGAAACACTGATCTGCCGGGCGCTGACTGGCAGCGACTGCGTACCCCGGCCTGCCGGCACTCCGGCGTTCGTTGCCGAGACGCCGTCACCCTACGGCGGTGTGGGTTGGTTCCCCGGCGACCCGGCCGATTACGACCGGGAGTACTGCGTCGATCTGGTTCAGCTTACGGCCTTTCTGCGTTCGACGCAACCGGAGGTTGCCGAAGCGCTCGAACTGGATAACGACAGCCCCACACGGCGGAAGTTTCTGGCGCGGCTCCAGGGCGAGGTGAGCAAGCGCGGGGTGGTGGACGTATTGCGGGGCGGCATCCAGCACGGGCCGCACCGCATCGAGCTTTTCTACGGCACGCCTTCGCCGGGAAACGAGCAAGCGCGGGCACTCTATGAGCAGAACCGCTTTACCGTCACGCGCCAGCTCCGCTACAGCCGCGATGAGACGCAGCGGGCGCTGGACCTGGTGCTCTTCATCAACGGCCTGCCGGTTTTCACTTTCGAGCTCAAGAACCGCCTCACCAAACAGACGGTGCACGACGCCATCGAGCAGTACAGGCGCGACCGCAACCCCCGCGAAAAGCTATTTGAATTGGGGCGGTGTGTGGCGCACTTCGCCGTGGACGAAAACGAGGTGTGGTTCTGCACCCACCTTCAGGGCAAGGCGTCGTGGTTTCTCCCTTTCAACAAGGGATGGAACGACGGCGCGGGGAATCCGCCCAATCCGCAGGGGCTCAAGACCGATTACCTGTGGCGGGAGGTCCTCACCCGCGAAAGCCTGACCGACATCCTCGAAAACTACGCTCAACTCGTTGAGGAGAGAGACCTCAAGACCGGCAAAAAACGGCGACGGCAGATCTTCCCCCGCTATCACCAGCTCGACGTGGTGCGAAAACTCTTGGCGGACGCGGCGGCACACGGCGTGGGCCGGCGCTACCTTATCCAACATTCCGCCGGCAGCGGCAAGTCCAACTCCATCGCCTGGCTGGCCCACCAGCTGATCGGTCTCGCGAAGGACGGAAGACCCGTTTTCGATTCCATTATCGTGGTGACCGACCGTCGCATCCTGGACCAGCAGATCCGGGACACGGTCAAGCAGTTTGCCCAGGTGAGCGCCACGGTGGGGCACGCCGAGCATTCCGGGGATCTCAGGCGCTTCATCGAGAGCGGCAAGAAGATCGTCATCACGACGCTTCAGAAGTTCCCGTTCATCCTCGACGAAATCGGCAACGAGCACCGCGGTCGCCGTTTTGCGATCATCATCGACGAGGCGCACTCGAGTCAGGGCGGCCGCACCTCGGCCAAGATGAGCATGGCCTTGTCGGAGGCCGGCGCCGAGGACGAAGACGAAACCTTCGAAGACCAGATCAACCGGCTGATGGAGGCCCGGAAGCTTTTGCCGAACGCCAGCTACTTCGCCTTTACCGCCACCCCTAAGAACAAAACGTTGGAGATGTTTGGTGAGCCCGACCCGCAGCCCGACGGCACGGTTAAACACAGGCCGTTTCATAGCTACACCATGAAGCAGGCCATTCAGGAAGGGTTTATCCTGGATGTGCTGGCCCACTATACGCCGGTGAAGAGCTACTACAAGCTGGTCAAGACGATCGAGGACGACCCCGAATTCGACGTCAGAAAGGCGCAGAAGAAGCTGCGCAGCTTCGTCGAGGGGCACGAGCACGCCATCCGGCTCAAGGCCGAGATCATGGTAGACCACTTTCACGAGCAGGTGATCGCCAAGGGCAAGATCGGCGGGCAGGCGCGGGCCATGGTGGTGACCGGCGGGATCGAGCGCGCCATCCAGTACTTCCATGCTTTTCAGGCGTACCTTGCCGAGCGCAAAAGCCCCTATCAGGCGATTGTGGCCTTCTCGGGTGAGCACGAGTACGGCGGTCAACAGGTCACCGAGGCCACCCTTAACGGCTTTCCCTCGAACCAGATCGCCGACAAGATCCGGGAGGACCCGTACCGCTTTCTGATCTGCGCCGACAAGTTCCAGACCGGCTACGACGAGCCGCTTTTGCACACCATGTACGTGGACAAAGTGCTCTCCAGTGTTAAGGCGGTGCAGACCCTTTCGCGCCTCAACCGCGCCCATCCCCAGAAGCACGACACCTTCGTCCTCGACTTCGTCAACGACCCGGAGACCATCCGGAAGGCCTTCGAGCCCTACTACCGGACGACCATCCTCGCCGACGAAACCGACCCAAACAAGCTGCACGACCTGAAGGCCGACCTTGACGGCTACCAGGTGTACGCGCCTGAGCAAGTTGATGAACTGGTTCGGCTGTACTTAGGCGGCGCCGACCGTGAGCGGCTCGACCCGATCCTCGACGCCTGCGTCGCCACCTACATGGAGCATCTCGACGAGGACGGTCAGGTCGACTTCAAGGGCAAGGCTAAGGCGTTTCTGCGAACCTATAACTTTCTGTCTTCAATCCTCCCCTACACCAACGCCGAGTGGGAGAAGCTATCGATCTTCCTCAACTTCCTGGTACCCAAGCTGCCGGCGCCGAAAGAGGAAGACCTCTCAAAGGGCATCCTCGAGGCGATCGACATGGACAGCTACCGGGTCGAAAAGCAGGCGACCATGAGAATCGCTCTTCCCGATACGGACGCCGAGATCAAACCGGTGCCTACGGGAGGCGGCGGGCACAAGCCCGAACCGGAGCTCGACCGTCTCTCGAACATCATCAAGGCTTTTAACGACCTGTTCGGCAACATTCCTTGGACCGATGCCGACCGGGTGCAAAGACTCATCACCGAGGAGATCCCGGCCCGCGTAGCGGCCGACACGGCCTACCAGAATGCCCGCATGTACTCCGACAAGCAGAACGCCCGCATCGAGCACGACAAGGCCCTCGTTCGGGTGATGACCGCCCTGCTTAAGGATGACACCGAGCTGTTCAAGCAGTTCAGCGACAATGAGTCGTTCCGTCGCTGGCTGACCGATACGGTATTCGCACTGACTTATAGCGAACCTGGCAGCGCGAGGTAGGCGGTACGACGTCATCGACGGCTTAGCCAGGCAGCTGCAATATGTACCTATCCCGAAAATAGCCTCTCACCGGCCCGGCCAGGAGGGAAATGATGGCAAAAATGTTAAGGAAGCGTTTAGGATCTGTTTCTTTTGCGTTAGAAGAAAAGGTGAAGACTCTCACATGGCTTGACCCATGGTATACTGGAACTTGAAGTCAGATGAGCACTTAGGCAGGTGCGTAAAGCATGGATAAAGGAGCAAATGAAAATTTTGGTTGTGTCCTCAGGTGTATTCTAATACGCCACCATTCTGAAATGGCGGTAAATATCCAGCTCGAAGTCGAAGAGAAGCTCAAGGCACCTGTGGATATTGTTTTTTTGCAAAAGATCTCCCCTCGTCTGGCTTTTGAAGAATAACCGCCGCGCCGCATTCTTCTGACTTCAGTCAGGAGGCGCGGCCTTGCTTTGGAATATTGCTTATGATATGATATATGCAAAAGCCAGAAGTCAGGAGTACGAATGGTGGAACTACAACGTAGCCGCAACAGCGTATACAACATAGCCTACCATATCGTCTGGTGCGTCAAATACCGCAAGCCATTACTTACGGGAAAGGTGGCTGAACACCTCAAAGGGCTCCTGCACCAGGTGGCCAGAGACAATGGCTTCACTATTGAGACTATGGAAATAATGCCTGACCACGTTCACCTCTTTGTCCGCGCCACACCCAACCACCTGGTGGCCAGCATGGTTAAAGCCCTCAAAGGAGTTACCGCCCGGTTCCTTTTCAAGGAGTTCCCTGAGCTCAAGAAAGAGCTTTGGGGAGGCCACCTCTGGAACCCATCGTACTACGTGGGTACGGTCGGCCATATCTCCGAGGAAACAGTGAGGAAGTACATCGAGGGCCAAAAGGCTGGTGAATAAGAAATGCCGCACCTTTACGGCCCCTGCAAAACGCTCAGGGTAAGGCTAATTCTAGGTGAGAAGACAGCGGGACACCTGGAACGGACGGTATCGCTATTCCGTCAGGTAGTATCGTACTACCTCCAAGTGTTCCACGACCACATGGAGCTTCTGGAGCGGAGCGATTGGCTCAAGCAGGCAGAGCTACTTACCCACTGCACCAAGGACAACCCAGAGCCACTATATCCTTTTGACCGGGAGTTTCCCGACCTGCCTTCCGGTTTGAGGCGGGCTGCTATAGCTGAGGCCCGCGGCCTGGCCCTCTCTTGGAAGAGCAACTACGAGCGGTGGCAGCGGAAGAAAGAAAAACACGAACAGAGGAACCGGAAAAGAGCGGAGGAGGGCAAAAAACCGGTGCCCTTCACGGAAAGACCCCCGCAGTTCCCGGATGAAGTATCCTCCTGGCCCACGTGGTACGGGACTGCGTATAAAACGCTGGACGAAAGGCGTATTTTGCTGAAGGTCTTCACGGGGCGCTCTTACGGGTACAGGAAGGTGGTGCTGGCCGGCTCTTTCGCAATCCCTGCGGGGTATGCGGCAGGTTCCCCTACTCTGGTCAGGAAGAGATACGGGTGGGGACTCCACATACCCCTGTTCCAGGTGACATCGCTGTTATCCGATGAGAAGCTGAAAGCATTGTTTTTTCTGCTGGCAGAGGCAGAGAAGTTCGGCGATGCTTCCAGGGCTTCCGGCCTCCGGAAAGCATTTTTGAAGCACCTCATCAGGACAGACCCCTCCCTCAGGGTATGCGTGGTCGACCTGGGGGTGGACCACCATGCCGTCATGACGGTAAGGGATACCGAAGGTAGGGTCCTGGCCGCCAGGTTCTTGCCGGGTGCTAAGGACAGCCGCCTTAGGAAGCGGTATCTCGAGAAGGTGGTCCGCCTCCAGAGGGAGACGCGCGTCATACCTGAGGGGGAGAGCTTTGCCCGTGATCTCTGGGAAAAGATAGCGAACTTCAACGACTACCTGGCGCACCTTATATCCCGGCAGATAGTGGACTTTGCTGTAGAGCACGGGGCCAAGATAATTGTCTTTGAGAATCTCAAGACCCTACGTCCTGAGAAGGGGACGAAGTCGCACTACCTGAACCAGAAGCTGGGCTATTGGGTGAGGGGGAGGGTTTACCGGTACGCCAGGTACAAGGCCCTGCACGCTGGCATATTAGTCGTCAGGGTAAGCCCGGCGGATACTTCCCGGCGGTGCCCTCTATGCGGGAAGCTCACCATAGAAAGGTACACTCCGGGGAGGAGGAACGGGAAAAAGCTGGCGAGGTGCAGTTCGTGCGGGAAAGTAAGGGACTTCAGTGCGGACTTTCTCGCTACGGAGAACATCTTTGACCGGTTCTTGTGCGTGTACGCTTCTTAAGACCTCTCCGGCGACGGAGGGGCAGCCGCGTCAGGGGCGGGGCCCCTTTGGGGCTCCGGCGCCTACAAGGTACCGCGGCGGAAGGCGGGAACCCGCTGGTTGCTTGGACCCGGAGACTAGGGATGGCCGGCAGTTGGGCCCACGGCCCGGGGACTGCTTCATCCCCGTACCCGGGGCAGGCGCGAAGGCCGGGAGCCTCTATGGTGTACCCGGCGTTAACCTGCTGAAGCCTCTGACTTCAGTCAGGGGAGGTTCACATAATAAGCCGGGGGATAGTTGTGCACTCTGATGACGAAGATTTCCGCACCGACCTGGAGGATAAGATCCTTAGAGATTATCTTGATTTTGAGCCTTTCATCCGTCTGTACGAAAAAGAAGTTGAGGAGGCTATTAGGAACGGTGCCTTCTTCCCTTAACGCAAGACTAATCCGCGACAGGATTGCTCAAATCCGGATTTCCGCCAATCGCCTGCAACGCCTGGCCGAGCTGAGCAAGGAAGAGTTTCTTGCCGACGAAGATAATTTTGCGATAGCCGAGCACCACTTGCGAAGAGCCCTGGAAGCGCTACTGGATATCGGGCGTCATATCGTCGCCAAGAAAGGTTTAGGGCGGCCGGAAGATTACAAAAGTATTATCACCTTATTGGGCAGAAATGGTATTATCCCTCTAGAGTTTATGTCCCAAATACAGGGGATGGCAGGCTATCGCAACCGGTTAGTACGCGCGTATGCTGACGTCGGCCCTGAGGAAATCTACAATATCCTCAGAGATAAACTAGGTGATTTTGCCTTATTCACCGGATATATCCTTGATTATTTAGCCAGGGAAGGCGCGGATAGTACCTACTAGAGCAGGGACGGCGTGAACTATATGAAGCCCTCAAGGAGGCAAACCTTTGGTTGCCGAAATATACGTGGGGACGTCGGGGTACAGCTACAAGGACTGGGTGGGCCCCTTTTATCCGGCCGGTACCCGGCAGGAGGAAATGCTGTCCTTCTACGCCGGGGAATTTTCCTTCACTGAGGTAAACTCCACCTTCTACCGCCTGCCGTCCGCCAGGATGTTCGAGGGTATGCTAAAAAAGGTGCCGGAGCACTTTTTGTTTGCCGTTAAGGCCTTCCGGGGCCTCACCCATGAGCGGGGGGAAAGGGTAAAGGAGGAGGCGGCCAAAACGGCGGAGGCTTTAAAGCCCCTCTCTCAAACCGGGAGGCTTGCGGCCGTGCTCCTTCAGTTTCCCTACTCCTTTAAGGCGACAACCGAGAACAGGAACTATCTCGAGCAGCTGCGGGAGTTGTTGCCGGATCTCCCCCTGGTGGTTGAGTTCCGGCACTCAAGCTGGCAAAGCGGCGAAACGTGGGCTCTTTTGCGCTCCCTTTCCGTGGGATATGTGTGCGTGGACGCACCAAGGCTTAAGGGCCTACCCGGCAGTGCGGTGCAGGTTACGGCACCGGTGGCTTACGTCCGGTTCCACGGGCGGAACGCGGCCAACTGGTGGGAGCACGAAGAGGCCTGGCAGCGCTACGATTACTTCTACACGGAGGAGGAATTATTGGAGTGGGTGCCAAGGATCGGCTTCCTGGCCGAAAACTCTGAGCGGGTGTTTGTAGCCTTTAACAACCATTTCGGCGGACAGGCGGTTTTAAACGCCCGCATGCTGAAGAAGCTTTTACTTTCCTCTGCTACCCTCGGGCCGGCCCATTAAGGCCGGCCGGCCAACAGGGGAAGTGTCTGCCGGCGGGAGGGGGAGCGCGGCAGGCGGTAACAAAGGCTGCACTCCGGGCGAAGGCCATAAGGGGTGACGGGGTGGAGGGGGCTTGTAAGCTCGCAGCAAAAAGCAGGCTCCGTCCCGCCCCGTGGCGACCGAGGCCGGCGGGCGGGAGCCCCGCTCCGGCAAGGGCCAGGTAGAGGCCTTAAGCCCCACGGCGTACAGAGCCTGCGGGCGCTAGTTCCGGATCATGATGGCCATCCAGGCCATGGTGTCGTACCGGTGGGCGTGCAGCAAATCCAGCACCCTGTTGAGGTAGGCGGTGTTGTGCTCGACAGTCCTGGAAAAGGAATAGATGAGCTTTACGGCCAGCTCCGGCTCAAGCCCCTTGTGGAAGGCCGACATGCCGATGAGGATGAGCTTGATCAGGGCGTAGTGGACCACGAGCATTATGTAGGAGTCGAAGACCGTGTTGCGGTCGAAGTCGAAGGGGAAGAGATTCTTGAAGACGTGGTTCACCAGGTAGTGCTCCAGGATGTACCCGTGGCTTTCCATGAAGGGCCGGTAGTAGTCGGCATAGGCCGCGGCGTACCTTTCGCCTATCTCTTCCACCCCGGCCTCCTGGGTGTACTGTAGCCCGTGGAGGCATTGGGCAAAACATTCGAGATAGCGGGTGTTCTTCACCACCAAGGGAAACCTCTGGTCCGCCAGTTCCTTTAGAAGCTTCATCTGGATGGTGGACTGGGCGGGTATGCCCGCCAGGGACTCCCGCAGAGCGCCGCCATCCAGAAGCCGGTTGTAGGTATTGATGAGGTCCGGGATTTCCCGCGCCCGGCCGGACTCCGCATACTCGGCCAGCTTCCGGCAAAACATGCCGAGGAGAATAAGGCGGTCTTCCAGGGAGTAGGCGCGGTTCTGCAGGAGGTCGACGGCGAAGACCCTGAGCTCCCAGAAGTACCGCTGGGGACGTCCGGACCACTTGAGGTCCAACGTATTGAGGCGCGATTTGATTACCTGGGGGCGGCCGAGCTGCTCCTCCACCTCGTCAAACTCCATTACCCGGGGGTCCAGGAGGGCGAGTTTGGCCGCCTCCGGGCACGACAGGGTCGCCGACTTCTCTATCACCCCGTTCACCTCGTTAAAGTTGCGGGGATAAACGTAGCAAGTATTGCAGAGGTATTCTTCCCCCAGGACGAGCTGCAGCTGGCAGAGGCGCTCATCCGTAAGAAAAGGGCACCAGCCGTCGGGTTTGAGGCGTATTTTGGCGTACCTTCTGGGGCCGGGGTTGGAGCGGTTGCGGGTTACCGCCTTTTCTAACAAAGGCGCAAGCTCCGGGCGGCGCAGGCGGCGGTACTTTTTGTAGGTCTCCTCGTCGACTTCGATCCTCCACCCGATACAGCAGTTGTCCTCGCACCCGGGCCCGGTGCACTTAAAATTGGCCATGTACCGGGGCATGAGAATTATCCTCGAGTTCCCCTTCACCGCATGCCCTCCTGTCTCTCTTGCCCCCTCAAGGGGACGTTACCGGCCATAACGGACAAAGGCGCGGGCGGCAACGGCGCCAAATTGCCCGGTTAAGACGCACCCCAAACTCCTTGGCAGTTCCGAAAATCACAGGGTGCGCCGGTTTACGGCTGTAGTGGCCAAAGACGGATTTTTGCTCCAAACGTCTCTTGCAAAAGGTATAACCCTTCGCGAAAAACACTGGATCGTTACGATGAGTTCATGGGGCATATATTCTATCAGTTTATAATGAGGCATAAGTTTTCGTGCACTACGCATAATGCCTTCCCGCGTTGCAGGAGGTCTTGGAGAACTTCTTTGTGGGGGTGATAGTAGTGGTTCTCCCGTCCAGCGGAGATAACCCATATCTTGCACCATGGCAGATCCTCTATTATCTTGTTGTTCCAGCTGTGGCCGGATCCGTGGTGGGGTACGAGGCAGACCGCCGTGGATTCCAGCCTGGTCCCAAGATGCCCTTTGAAGGCTTCGTAGTTATTGTTGAGGTTCATATCGCCGGTAAGCAACTGTCCGAGGGCTGGTTTCCGGAAGAGATCTACTACAAAGGAACATCCCACGCCGATGGCGCATGCTTCAAGGGCAAATTTTGTTCTGTAAATGCCGTCGGATGCGTAGCAAGGGCAATGTCCCCATTGAAGCTTCGGCCACCAGTCCGGGTTTATAGGTCCATGCCATAAAACCAAGGAGGTAAAGTTTAGATCATCGCGGTCTCTCATTAGGTCTTCACAGTAGCATTTCCTTAATTCTTTTATGAAATTCTTCTCCTTAAGAAGTAACGTTAAAGGAAATTTATCGTAGTCCGCGGGCGCGGGGAGCTGCGAAACACAATTTTTAAAAGCCTCAATACAATCATCCGCAACCGGTTGGTTGTAAAGCGCAAATTCCCATAGATTTCTTAGTCTGAAGACACCGTCGTGGGTCTTTACCATCAACTTCCCATCTCGATACAGCTTTCGCCAATCGTTACCATTTTCTTCTTCCTTCTGAAAGATCTTGTGCAAATCATCCTCGTTTAAATCTGCTAGCTCCCTCATGTCAACTGGTGTATCACCTATCAAGTCCGGGCCTGAACGGTGAGAAGAGTCGCTCCCGCCTCGATCATTAGGTTCTTTAGGCCGACCATGCGCGATCAGGACAACCTTGCCCACTTTATACTCGCTGAGAAAACCGACTGGGTCCTTCAGAATATCAAGGTACCACTGAAGGTAGTCCGGGACGACGCAGGCAAGTAACAGTCTCTCCCAGGGTGTCAGATAGGGCAGCACCGCAACTTCTACGGTAGTATGGGCGAGAAGGGCTTTAAGTCCAGAAATGTGGTCGTAGTGCAAATGAGATAGCACCAGCAATGACACTTTGCCGGATGATTTGCCCTGGATGGCACTGCAATAGCTTACAACGGCCTTTTCGGCACACGCCTCTTTTTGGCTCCCGCAATCGTATATAAACTTGAGGTCGTCCACGTGCCCCGTATAGAAAAGCCCCTGGCCCACGTTATGAAAACAAAACTCACACTCAATGTGTTGCTGCGGCATCCCAGAATCTCTCCTTTCACAACCCTACCTTCAGGCCAAGAAGTAAAGGGCGGAGGATGGCCCCCGCCCTGATCTCCTGCCGACTTACCGGCCCAGAAGCTGCAGCACCATTTGCGGCATCATGTTGGCCTGGGCGAGCATGGCCGTGGCGGCCTGGGAGAGGATGCTCTGCTTGGTGAACTCCATCATCTCCTTGGCCATATCTACGTCGCGGATGCGGGACTCGGCTGCGGTGAGGTTTTCGGCAGCCGTGCCAAGGTTATTGATGGTGTGTTCCAACCGGTTTTGATAGGCACCAAGCTTGGCACGTTCTGCTGATACCATTTTGATTGCACCATCAATTACCTCAATGGCGTTATTCGCATCCGATTGTGTTTGGATCCCACCTGTACCGCTAAGCTGATCATCCTTGAGGTCTTGTATCGCCGTCAATTGTCCCATGTCATCTTCTAATCCAATTGAGTTTGTTGCCATATTTTTGATTGTCAGTTCAATGCTTTGGTCTTTGTTGGCTCCAATGTGAAACTTAAGACCCGTTGTTTCATAGCTACCATCTAAGAGCACCTTGGTATTAAATTCGGTGTTACCTGCTATACGGTCAATCTCGTCAATCAACTGGTTTAATTCCTTCTGCAACTCTGCACGATCATCGTCGGTCATCGTATCGTTAGCAGACTGGACCGCTAATTCTCGCATGCGCTGCAGGATGCTATGGACTTCGTTCAAGGCACCTTCCGCAGTTTGAATCAGTGAAATGGCATCCTGAGCATTTCTTGAAGCCATTTCTAAGCCGCGGATTTGCCCCCGCATCTTCTCACTAATGGCTAGCCCTGCAGCGTCGTCTCCAGCACGGTTGATCCTCAAGCCCGAGGACAATTTCTCCAGCGACTTGGCCATATAGCTGTTGTTGATCGACAACTGACGATAGGTATTTAGCGCCGAAATGTTGTGGTTAATCCTCATACCTTCTCCGGCTTCCCTGGGAAGCCCTATGCTTCCCTCGCCGCTTCCAGCGGAAGGCAGGTGTTGGCCTGCCGGGAAGCCGAAATCCACCTCCTTGTGGTGTGTTTGGTCTTGGGGCCCCTTTGGTTGGAGCTTTTGGGCGGGCTTCAGCCCGCTTCACCCGCACCCTGGGAGGGAGGAGCCGGGCCCTCCAGGAGCTCCGCCCGCTTCACGGGCACCTCCCCGGGCGCCTCAATGCCGACCCGCACACTGCTTCCGTCTACCTCCAAAATCTTCACCCGTATGCGGCCGCCTATAACAAAGGACTGGCCCTCCTTACGGGTTATTACGAGCACCTCCTCGCACCTCCCCTCCCTGGTAGGGATTTTGCCTCCCTGCATTCCCTTCCACAGGATATTATCGTCACCGGTCCCAAGGACTTTAGTCCCCTTATTGTTGGCCCTTGCTTTTACCCATGGTATACTGGAACTTGAGGGCAGATGAGCACTCAGGCAGGTGCGTAAAGCATGGAGATAAGAACCCTTAATTCTCTTGAGAAAGTATTTGCCTCGTTTCCCCAGATAATAGCCGTTTATCTATTTGGTTCCTATCTTGAGGAGCCGGAACGGGCTCAAGATGTGGACCTGGCGGTTTTACTGGCATCAAGGGAGGGCATAGTAGATCTTTATACCCATCTTTACCCCAAATTAGGAGAAATATTTGCTCCGCTGGAAGTGGACCTGCTCTTTTTAAACGTAGTACCCCTTCCTATGGCCTTTGAGGTAATAAGTAAAGGTAAAGTTCTCTACTGTAGAGATGTTGAGCGCCGGACCGATTTTGAGTACGTGGTTTCCGGGTTATATATGGATTATCAATACCATCTAGAGCAGGGACGGCGTGAACTATATGAAGCCGTCAAGGAGGCTTCCGGCTTTGTATAATGAAGCGCTAATAGCCGAAAGGTTGGCGGTAATTCAGAGTGCGGTTAAGAGGCTTAAGGCTCTGCGGGCGCAACTACCTCGACACCGATTTCTAACAAATGAAGATGCTATAGATATAGCCGAGAACAGGTTGCGCCGGGCCTTGGAGGCCCTGTTTGACCTGGGCCGCCATCTCGTTATAAAGTCAGGCCTAGGCGTACCCCAGGATTATCGCTCTATAATTGAAAAACTGAAGGAAGCACAGATACTGCCGGCGGGCTTTGCCCAGAAGATTTCCGGCATGGCCGGCTATCGTAATCGGTTAATTCATGAATACAACAAGGTTACCCCGGAGGAGCTTTACGAAATTCTTGAAAGCCGTCTTGAGGACTTCACGTTGTTCTGTAACTATATTGTGGGTTATCTGGAAAGAAGCTCTCGTAGGTAACCTTATACCTCTTCCGCGTGCTCGCCTTTGTAGGCCGCAACATTTCGTTGTGCAACAGCGCCCAGGTCACACTCCTCTCCCGGGCTCTTCGGCACCAGTGGGTACCGACCTTAATGCTACAGCCCCACGGAAAAGCATACCAAATCTCGCGCCGATTTTCATCACTTCGTTGTGGGGCCACGCCCCATGGGGCACTATAAAAATTATTTCGGGATGGCTCACAGGGTGCGGAAGGTGGGTTTAAGAAAAGACAGGATGCACCAGTCTGCAGGGAAGGTAGATATTTACCTGGGAGTGAATTATAATATCGTTAGTAGGATTTTCCCACAAGGGGGTTAGAAAGGTGACTAGCACTAAACAGGTGGCAGTAAAGATAGACAACAAAGGACGGGTCACTCTACCAAAGAGGATAAGGGAGGCCTTGGGAGTGGAGAGCGGTGACATTGTGTTTCTTAAATACGACCCCGAGAATAGACAGGTGCGGCTGGCCAGGGCTTTAAATCCCTTTGATGTTTTGGCTGAGCAGGCCATTAAAGAATACCAGGAAGGACGGACCCGGACAATAGAAGAGTTTGCCAGGGAGCACGACATTGAGTTATGAAGACCCCTTATTAGTTCGACATGGTGGGGCAATTTTCCTTAGCTTGCTCACCAGAAATTGCCAGAATTTTGCGTCTAAGTTTACGTCATGCGGCATCGAACCATCATATCCATCACGTAGGCCAATCTGAAAATTTTCGAGTAGAAGTGCATAGAGTTCCTCTATCCTGACACCCTGGCTAGGATCGTTAGTACCGTTGTCTCCTCCCTTAGAAAGCCGGAAGAACTGGCTGCCCTTTTTTTGAACCAACCCCTTCTCTTCAAGACGCTTCAATGCCCGGTAAATCCTTCTCTTACCTAGGCCAGTCCTTGTGAAATGGGCGCTTCTGTCGGTGAACCCTGCAAGCAAGGTCGACCCGCCGAAGACGAGAAGAAAGCAGCCCAAAGCGTACGATCACCAGCAAACCGCCCGGCTTCTCGCCGCCTTGGAGCAGGAACCCCTGAAATATAAGGCCCTGGTGGTCCTTGCCCTAGCTACTGGCCTTCGCCGGGGGGAACTTTTGGGCTTGGAATGGCGGGATGTGGACTTTGAAAACTGCACCACCGAAGTCCGACAGTCCAGCCAGTACCTTCCTGGAAAAGGCACGTTCACTAAGGAACCGAAGAGCGAGGCCTCCATAAGGGTGATATCCGTCCCGACTTCAGTGATGGAACTGCTAAAGCAGTACAAGGCCCGCCAGGCCGAAGAACGCCTTAAAAAAGCAAACGCCGCAAACCCTTGCGGCGCCTAGCTTTCCTGGAGCTGATGGTGGGATTCGAACCCACGGCCTGCGCATTACGAGTGCGCTGCTCTACCCCTGAGCTACATCAGCATAACTTTTCCGAAGGCATTATACCACTGCCGGCCGGGGCGGATCAAGGTTTAGGTTCACTTTTACCCCTTAATTTGCTATAATGACTTCAAAGATTAGGCTAACCGGAGGGGGTCGAGTTGGCAAAGATGGTGGTAGATGTACTCATCAACTCGGCCCTGCAGTGGGTTACCAGGCCCCTCACCTATGAAGTACCTTTGTCGCTGCAGGCGGAAATAGGTGTTGGGGCGAGGGTGCTGGTCCCCCTTGGCAAGGGGAATGCCGAGGGGATAGTTACCGGCTTTCCGGGCGAAGCATCTTGGGAAAATCTCAAACCGGTGCGGGAGGTACTCGATAAGGGGTTTTTACCTCCCTCTTTAATTGAATTATTATTTTGGATGAGCGAATACTATTTATGCCTTCCGGGGGAAGTCCTGCCTTTGGTGCTGCCCCCCCTGGTCAAGGGGCGGCGGATTTCGTGGCGGTGGACGGGCGGCGGGGAAGGGGAAAGGGAAGGTCTGGTCTTAATTTCTCCCCTGGCCGTGGAGGTGGCCGCTTATCTGGCGAGGCGCGGGGAGGTAAGCGAGCGCCAACTCCGCCGGCGCTGGCCGGCCGGTGAGCTGATGCCTGTCCTTCGGGAATTGGAAGAGCGGGGTTTGGCAGTGAGGCTGAGGTCCTTCCCCGGTAGAAATCAGGGGCCGGCAGGAGGCTTCCCCGGAGGGGTTGGGGACTTCGCCGGGGTGGGGGATGAGGGGCCCGGCGGCCCCGCAATTGTATTGAACCCGGCCCAGAGGGCGGCCGTGGAACTGATAACGTCGGCCCTGGAGGGGGAAGGGGGAGGGTTTTTACTCCACGGCATTACGGGGAGCGGCAAGACGGAAGTTTATGTCCGCAGCATTGCCGCCACCTTGGAGCGGAAGCGCGGGGCCATCGTTTTGGTTCCCGAACACTCCTTGATACCGCAGATGGCCGAGCGGCTGCGGCATGCCTTCGGGGACCGGGTGGTGATCGTCCACGGCGAGCTGGCCCCCGGGGAAAGGACGGCTAATTGGTTTAAAATACGCGGCGGTGAGGCCATGGTGGTCGTAGGTACACGGTCGGCCCTCTTTGTCCCCATGGCAAACCCGGGCCTGATCGTTGTCGATGAAGAGCATGCCACTACTTACAAACACGAAGCCACCCCTCGCTACGATGCGCGGGAGGTGGCCCTGAAGAGGGGACAACTGGAAAGGGCCGTTGTCGTCTTCGGGACGGCTACGCCCAGCACCGAAGCCTATTTCCTGGCCCGCCGCGGCCAGCTAAAGCTCGTAGAGTTAAAGGAGAGGGTGGCGGGTAGCGCTCCGCCCCGGATTAGCGTCATTGACATGCGGGAGGAGTTCCGTAGCGGGCATTGCGGCCACTTCAGCAGGGAACTGCAGCGGGAGATAAGCTCCGCCCTGGAACGGGGGGAGCAGGTCATACTTTTCCTTAACCGGCGCGGGTATGCGCCCCATGTGGTCTGCCGTTTTTGCGGTTATGTCCCAGCGTGCCACCAGTGCGCCGTGGGTTTGACCTATCATGCTGACGGCAGATTGCGCTGCCATTACTGCGGCCTGGAACGGCCCTGGCAGAAAGTTTGTCCTCGTTGCGGCGGTTCCCTGGCCCTCCTGGGGATGGGGACCCAGAGGGTGGAGGCCGAGGTGCGGGCCTGCTTTCCCGGGGCGCGCATCTTACGGGCGGACGGCGACACTACCGGCAGCCCCCGCCGGTGGGCGGAGATCTACCATCAGTTCGCCTGCGGCAAGGCCGACATACTCATCGGCACCCAGACCATTGCCAAGGGCATGGACTTTGAAGGGGTAACCTTAGTAGGTGTTGTTAACGCCGATCTATCCCTGTTCTTCCCTGATTTTCGGGCCCGGGAGAGGACCTTTCAGCTCCTCATGCAGGTGGCCGGCCGGGCCGGGAGGCGAGCAAGGCCGGGGAAGGTAGTGATACAAACCTTCAATCCCCAAGACCCGGCTATTGTTTTTGCCGCCCGGCAGGATTACGGTGGATTTTACCGTACCGAGATCGCCGCCCGCCGCTTCCTGCGTTACCCGCCCTTTGTAAAGCTGGCCCGCCTGGGGTTGATGGGGCCCTATGAGGGCGAAGTCATCAGTGCGGCCCACGCCCTGGCCCGGGTCCTCCAGGAGGAAGCAACAGGCGTAGAAGTATTGGGCCCTGCTCCGGCGGCCATCGCCAGGATAAAGGGCGAATATCGCTGGCAGCTCACCCTTAAGGCCCCTTCCTGGCTGCAGATAAAGCGCGGTCTGGATAAAGGCCTGGCCTGCTACAGGATGCCGGCTGGTGTCAGGCTGATAAAGGAGATGGGGCCGGTTACCATGTGGTGAGGCGGATTCAACACCCCCATGCCGCCTGTGCGGCACCAGCAGAAGAAGGAAAATAGCTAAAGCGTATTCCCAGGTTAGTTATTTTCGGGGGAGCCCGGGGATACGTCAGGAGGAAATGGCCGGTGGCGGTTTATAAAATCCTTACTTTAGGGGAGCCGGTGTTGCGGGAGAAGGCCCGGCCGGTGTCCAAAATCACCTCTAATTTATTGAGGCTCATAGACAATATGGCCGAGACCATGTACTTTGCTCCGGGGGTGGGGCTGGCCGCGCCCCAGATCGGGGTCGGCAAGCGGGTTATCGTGGTCGATGTAGGCGAAGGGCTGGTAGAGCTGATTAATCCCGAAATTATTGCCGCAGAAGGGGAAGAAACGGGCATAGAAGGGTGCCTCAGTATCCCCGGAGTTCAGGGAGAGGTGCCACGGGCGGCCAGGGTGGTGGTAAGGGGACTGGACCGCCACGGCCGGGAGCAGGAGTACGACGCCCGGGGCCTATTTGCCCGGGCGCTGCAGCACGAGATCGATCACCTAGACGGTATTCTCTTTATTGATAAGGCCCTGCGCCTGTTTAAAGACGGTCAGGAGGGGACATGACTCTGCGTTTGGTATTCATGGGGACGCCGCAATTTGCGGCGGTTTCGCTTCAGGCCCTGTTGGAGAGCAGCCACCGGCTAGTAGGGGTCGTAACCCGGCCGGACCGGCCCAGGGGGAGGGGCCGTAAAATGGCTTTTTCGGCCGTCAAGGAAGTGGCCCTGGAACACGGCCTGCCCCTCTTGCAGCCCCGGGACTTGAAGGACCCGGAATTTTTGGCAGCCCTGGCCGGCTGGGAGCCGGAATTAATAGTGGTAGTGGCCTTCGGCCGCCTTTTGCCCAGCGAGGTGTTAAATCTGCCCTCCCGGGGCTGTGTTAATCTTCATGCCTCTCTGTTGCCCAGGTACCGGGGCGCGGCTCCCATCCAGCGGGTCATCATGGAAGGGGAAAGGGAAACCGGGGTCACTACTATGTATATGACGGAGGAATTGGATGCGGGCGACATCATCCTCCAGGAGAAGGTGGAAATTCCGCCGGAAATGACGGCCGGAGAGCTGCACGACGAGTTGGCAGTGGTGGGGGCCCGCCTGTTGGTTCGCACCGTTGAGTTGATCGCCGCGGGGAGGGCCCCGCGTTTTCCCCAGGAAGAGGCTAAGGCCACTTACGCCCCTCCCCTGAAGCCGGAAGAAGAGGAGATCAAGTGGCAGGAGAAGGCCGAGAGGATAGTGAATTTGATCCGCGGAATGAACCCCCTTCCCGGCGCCTTTACCTGGCGGGAGGGCCGGCGTCTCAAGATTTTCGGAGCGCGGGTCCTTGAAGACGGGGAAGGAGTCCCGGTTAACGGGCGGCCCGGAGAAGTAGTGGCCGTCCGCCCCCGGGAGGGATTCGTGGTCCAGGCAGGCCGGGGGCGGGTGCTGGTTACCGCCGTACAGCCCCCGGGAAAGAGGATTATGACCGCCGAGGAGTACTTGAGGGGGCATCCCCTCAAGGTGGGGGAGCGATTGGGATGCGAATAAAAAAGCGGCTTTTTTTGGGATTGCTGGTGCTGAGTCTGGCCTTTGTGGTGCTGGCCTTCTGCGGGGGCTGGTATCTCCTCACCAACCGGACAAGCATTTTCAACCAGTTGTTATTCACGGTGGGCGCCATTACCCTGGCCGTGGTGGCCTTAACGGTAGCGGTGGGAATAGCCGGCCTGATCCTCATCCTCTGGCGCCACCACCACGTACCTTTTTTCCAGCATTTAGGTCTGGTCGTGGCCAATTTACTTTTTCCCCTGGCCTTGAGTATAGGAAAATGGCTGGGCATAAAGGGGGATACCATAAAGGCCTCCTTCATCGAGGTTAACAATCAGCTGGTACGCCTGCAGGGGGTAAAGGTCAAACCGGAGGAAATACTCCTCCTGGCTCCCCATTGCCTCCAGCGGAGCGATTGTCCCCATAAGATTACCATCGACGTCTTCAACTGCCGGCGCTGCGGGCGCTGCAGCATCGACGCCCTTCACCATTTGGCCGAAAAGTACGGAGTGCGCTTGGCCGTGGCCAGCGGGGGAACCCTGGCCCGGCATTTCGTTAAACATTACCGCCCCCGGGCCGTAGTGGCCATCGCCTGTGAAAGGGACCTCACCAGCGGAATCCAGGATACCCAGCCTATGCCCGTACTGGGGGTGGTCAACCGGCGCCCCCATGGTCCGTGCCTCAACACCGAGGTGGATCTCGCCCAGGTGGAATGCCTCATCCGGTATTACTTGGGCCTTGAGGCGGGCGTGCCCGCTCACCTGTCCGGTTCTTGGGAGGAAATCCAGGCTTAGGTGCCAGTATTTACACGCTATGGGCGGTATAATATAATTTCTGATGGGGGTTCCCCCAAAAGAAGAAGGAGGTGTGATGGTGTTTTTTCCAATTTTTGATCCCACATTTATTCTTCTCATCCCGGCGATTATCCTGTCCCTTTACGCCCAATTTAAAGTACAGTCGACTTTTGAACGCTATTCCCGGGTAGCCTCCCGGCGTGGTATGACCGGAGCCCAGGTGGCCCGGGATATGCTCGACCGGGCGGGCCTCCACAATGTGCGGGTGGAGATGGTGCAGGGGTTCCTGTCCGATCACTACGATCCCCGGATCAAGGTCCTGCGGTTGTCTCCGGCGGTATACCAGAGCAGCTCATTGGCCTCGTTAGGAGTGGCAGCCCACGAGGCCGGCCATGCCCTGCAGCACCGGACGGGTTATCTGCCTTTGCAACTGCGGTCGGCTTTAGTGCCGGTAGTGTCCTTCGGCTCCAACCTCGCTATACCCCTGTTGTTAATAGGCATCCTTTTGGGACTGCCCTCCTTGGCCCGCCTCGGGGTTTACGCCTTTACCCTGGTGGTCTTGTTTACCCTGATCACCCTGCCGGTGGAATTTAACGCCAGCCGCCGGGCCGTTGCCCTGCTGGAAACCGGCGGATATTTGTCGGGCCAGGAATTGGTGGGCGCCCGGAGGGTTTTAAACGCGGCGGCCCTGACTTATGTGGCAGCAGCCTTGACTGCGGTGCTCAACCTTGTGCGCTTTATCATTCTGGCCGGGTTCCTGGGGCGCCGTGACGAGTAGAGAAGCTGCCCTGCGTATTGTATACCGGGTGTGCGAAGAGGGAGCCTACGCCAACCTGGCGGCCAACGAAGTCCTGGGAGCCGGCCGTCTGGCTCCCCGGGAGAGGTCCCTGGCGGTGGAGATCGCTTACACGGCCGTAAAGGGATGGAACACCTTAGATTGGGCCCTAAACCTGTGTTTAAGCAAGAGAAGGGTGGAGGATCTCACGCCATGGATACGCTCCGTGCTGAGGGTGGGGGCCGCCCAACTGCTCTTCTTGTCGGGCATACCCGCCCATGCCGCCGTCTACGAAACGGTTGAACTGGCCAAGAAATACGGGCACCGGGGCACTGTGGGATTGGTCAACGCGGTCCTCAGGCGGCTGCTGGCCCAGAAGGACCGGCTGCCCTATCCCGACCTCGAGGAGAATCCCGTAGAGCATATCGCCCTGCGTTACTGCCACCCGGCCTGGCTGGTGGCCAGGTGGCTGGAACAATTCGGGCTAGAAGAAACCCTGGAGCTATGCCGGGCGAACAATGCCCCCCCTCCCTTGACCGTCCGGGTGAACACTTTGAAGGCGGATTTACCCTCCCTGGTGGAAATATTGCAGGGGGAAGGGATCGGCGCCAGACCTACTCGTTATGCCCCGGACGGATTGGAACTGGAGGCCTTTACGGGCCTCGAACGGAGCCCTGCCTTCGGGAGGGGGCTCTTTTATGTGCAGGACGAGGCCTCTATGCTGGTAGGCCATGCCCTCTCTCCGCTGCCGGGCAGCACGGTTATCGACGCCAATGCCGCTCCCGGGGGGAAGACTACCCACCTGGCCCAACTGATGGGAAATAAGGGTGCCATTCTGGCGGTTGATGTTCATGCCGGCAGGTTGCGGCTTATCGAAGAGAACTGCCGCCGCCTGGGAGTAACCTGTGTAACAACGGTGCTATCGGATGCCGGCCTGCTGGGAGAAAGGTATGCGGGAAGGGCCGACTATCTCTTAGTGGATGCTCCGTGTTCCGGGATAGGGGTGTTGCGGCGGCGGCCCGATGCCCGCTGGCGCAGGCAACCCCGGGAATTGGAGGAATTGCCGGACCTCCAGCTTTCCCTTTTAAGGGGTTCTATTGGGTGTCTGAAGCCGGGCGGTGTCCTTGTTTACAGCACCTGCTCCACGGCACCGGAAGAAAACCAGGGAGTGCTGAGCCGTTTTCTAAAGGAAGCCGATTTCATGGAGTATGAGGACCTTACGGCATATATTCCCAATCTCCCGGAGGATCTCCAGGAGCAGGCCAGGGGCGGTCAGGTTCAATTCTTGCCGCACCGCCACGGCACGGATGGGTTCTTTATAGCCAGGTTGCGTCGAAGGAACTAGGGCAAGGGCGCCGAAACCGCGGTGAGGGTTAAGGGAGGGACTTGTGTATGGATCAGATGCCGTGGCAAGCGCTGGTGTTTCAATCCCTCCCGGAAGGGATTATTATTACCGCCTTGGGGCTGGGGCTCCTGGGATATTACCCGCCTTTCAAATATGTTGTGGCTATCGGAATGATAAATTCTCTCTTTTCCTTCTTCTTGATCAGGCGGTTACCCTTGCCCTTTGGTGTACATACCTTGATCCACCTGTGCCTTCTCGTACTGCTGATAAAGATAATCGTTAAGAAGATAAACTGGTGGCATGGTGTAACGGTCGTCCTGTTGAGCACAGCCCTGTTAGGGTTGGCGGAGAGCATCCTTATACCTATCCTGTTAAAATTAAGCGGCCTTACCATAGATCAGGTACTCCGTGATGTGTGGTTGCGAGTAGTTTTCCCTTTACCCCACGAAGCCGTTTTGGGAATACTAGCCTATTTTATATGGCGTAAGCGAATATCCTTACCCGGCTTCGGCACTTCGGTGAGGGGCAAAGGGGATGTAGGGCCCCATGATTAAAAAGCCCGCGATTATAGCCCTCCTGCTCTTAATCCTGGCGGAAGCGTGCTTGGTAATACTCCTCGACCTCAACCTCATCAACGCGCCTGCCTTTCCTACCTTTGCCGTAGACTCGGCTACGGCGGTGCAGCTCATAGCGCCCCTGTTGATCATTACCTCCCTGGCCTTAACTTATTTGCTCTTCAAGTATACAGAAAAGGAAATAGAAATTAACAACCAGCGGATCTATATCGACAACCTGCGGGAGAGCCTGGAAAACCTGCGTGCCCAGCGCCACGACTTCATGAGCCACCTTCAAGTGATCTTAGGCTTTTTGCAACTGAGTATGGGCGAGGAGGCCAGGCAGTACGTCCAATCCTTGTGTTCGGAAATAAGCCAGCCCACCCGTATCATTTCCACCAACCAACCTACCCTGGCGGCCCTCATCAGGAGCAAAATGGGAGTGGCGGAAAGTAAAGGGATAACCTGGCAGTGCGAGATCAGTTCGGATTTACGGGAGTTTCTCGTACCGGGCCCTGTCATAACTCGCATTTTCGGCAATCTCCTGGACAACGCCATTGAAGCCTGTTGCCGGCAGACATCCGGGGAAAAGCGCCTTTGGCTTCGCCTTTATGATAAGGAAGGCGAATATGTTTTCGAGGTGGGTAACACCGGGCCCGCGATTCCTCTAGCCTTGCAGGAGAGAATCTTCGAAAAGGGTTTTACTACTAAGAAGGAGAAAGAGGGACACGGCCAGGGATTGTTTATCGTTAAAAGCCTGGCCACCGGGTACAACGGCAAGATCAGCATCCAGAGCAGCGAGCAGGCCACGGTATTTATCCTGTCGTTTCCCCGGTGGAAAGAGTTAAACTAAATTTGGAAAAAGAAGAAGGAATTTCTTAAATAATATAGAATTAATATGCCATGATCAGTATCCACCGTATAGCGCGGTTGATGGCGGAAGGTATATTATCTTATGCAAGGGAGGAGGGGGCCGCCTACCCGGGAGCAAAGGACCCGGAGCGCTTAGAAATCGTGACCTACGGCCTGGAGATAGCCCTGGGGGCGTTGGTAGAACTCTTGGCCATAATGGGGGCGGCCCTCTGGTTGGGAATTGGGCCGGAAACGGCTGCCGCTTTGGTGACCCTGCTCCTCTATCGTTTCGGTTCCGGGGGCGCCCATTGTACGGCTTATTACCGCTGCTTGCTTAGCTCCGTTGGAGCCCTGACCCTGGTGGGGTGGGGGGGACGAGTGCTGGCCGGTGTCCTGCCGGGGGACGTTGTTTTAGGCTTCGCCCTCCTTGCCTTCTCCGTCAGCCTGCCGGCGGTGTGGCGGTGGGCACCGGCGGATACACCGGCCAACCCCGTTACCAGCCCGCGCCGGCGGAGATTCCTGAGAAACTGGGCCCTGGCCTTCCTTGGTGCTTGGTTGTTGTTCGTGGTGGTGCAAGGGGACTGGGTGGGGAGAGAGTTGCTCTATGCCTCGGCTCTGGCCGTCATCCTCCAGACCATCACCATTACCCCGGCCGGTTACCGTCTCATGGCCCTCCTAGATCATGGTTTGAGGTGGTTACTGCCCCTGGAAGGAAGGAGGTGAAAGAGCATGTGGAGAAAGGTGGCTTCGCTGGCAGCTTCCTGGCTGGCGGTTCTGGCCGTTTTAGTGGCCCAGGGGAGCGTAATGCCGACTAGTATACTGACATTTTATCAACCCGAAGTGCCCCACAGCTTAAGAAAGTAGTACAGATAGCAGTAGATTTTCTTGTTCGGTTGGCGGATGCCAGGGGCAGTACATAAGAAGGGGAGCTATTCCCCTTTTTCTTTTGCCGGAACAGCCCTGGTATATTATGGTACATGTTTAGCTATACTAGTGGGAGACCTGGTATAATATGTACCAGGGAGGTACCATGGTTCGCGAAGTGGAACTTCACGGTTTAGAGCTACATGAACTGCAAGGGCTCGTCCGTACCCTGGGGGAACCCGATTACCGGGCAAACCAGCTATTCCGGTGGCTCCACCTTCAGCGGGTTACCGAGTGGGCGGCCATGACCAATATTCCCCAAAAATTGCGGCGGCAGTTGGCGGCCGTCGCTTCCCTGCCGTCTATAAATATTCTGCGTACCCTAGAGGACCCCGAAGACGGGACCACAAAGCTCCTGCTATCCCTTCCGGACGGCGAGAGGGTGGAATGTGTGCTTATGTTCTACGGCAGGGGCGGGGAAGCCAGGCGCCTGACGGCCTGCCTTTCCAGCCAGGTGGGTTGTCCCATCGGGTGTACCTTCTGCGCTACCGGGCAGGGGGGATTCCGGCGGAACCTCACGGCCGGGGAAATCCTTTTGCAGGTTATGGCCCTGTGGCACCACCTGGAGGGCCGGGGAAAGGGGGAACGCATTAGCAATGTTGTCTTTATGGGCATGGGTGAACCCTTGCTGAACTGTGAAGCAGTGTTGAAGGCCCGCCGGATTTTGATGCACCCCCTGGGATGGGGGATAGGACACCGGCGGATTACTATTTCCACCTGCGGCATTGTACCCCAAATTAAACGTTTGGCCCGGGAAACGCCTCCCCCCGAGCTGGCCGTTTCCCTGCATGCCACCACGGACGCGGTACGGAATAAGTTGGTACCGGTTAACCGGCGGTACCCCTTGGGCGAACTCCTGGGAGCGTGTCGGGAGTACACCGAGGTTAGCGGCCGCCGCATCACCTTTGAATATATCTTGATTAAGGGGATCAACGACAGCCCGGCGGATGCCGAACGCCTGGCCGGGCTGGTACGGGACATGCTGGCCTACGTTAACCTGTTGGTATTCAACCCTGTTCCCGGCCTCGAATTTCAAGCCCCGGCGGCGGAGGAAGTTCGCGCTTTTGCCGGTCGTTTGCGCCGCCGGGGTGTGGAGGTAGCCGTACGGGAAAGCCGTGGCTGCCGCATCGCGGCCGCTTGCGGGCAGCTTAGAGCCGAGGGGGTGTAAGAAGAGGTTGCCATGAACTGGTTGGAAAGGGCGGAAACCTTTTGGCGGCGGGTTTTTGAGGGAATGTTCCAGCGGGGAGAAGGGGCTCCCTTGCAACCGGTGGAGGTGGCCAAGAGGCTGGTTCAAGCGATGCGGGATAACCGTTCCGTAAGCGTCCACCGCGTATATGTACCCAATATTTACTTAGTCTATTTGAGCCCCCGGGACTATGAAAATTTATCCATGTACAAGAACGCCCTAGCCGAAGAGCTGGCGGAATACCTCCGGGACCAGGTAGAGGCGAGGAATTATACCCTGGTAGGGGAGATAAGGGTGGAATGGGAAATAGACGAGGAACTCCCGCCCGGAGAGCTGCGGGTGCATGCTCGCCTGGAGGAGGGCCCAGGGGAGAAACCCGTCGGGGATACTCTGATATATGCCGGCCCAAGGGGCAAGGGTTTTCCCTCGACTTCGACGGGGGAATTGCGGTTGCTGGTTATAGAGGGGCCGGATAAGGGGCGGAGCTTTGTGCTCCACCCCGGTAAACAGGTCCTGGGACGGAATCCCTCTTGCGAGCTGTTCCTGACCGATGAACAGGTTTCGCGGCAGCACTGCCAGATCACGTTAGAAGACGACCGGAGCATCCTTACGGACTTAGGTAGCCGTAATGGAACCCTGGTAAACGGCCAACCGGTACAGAGGACCCTCCTGTCCCCGGGAGACCGCATTAAGGTGGGGCGTACGGTATTGGAAGTGCAGGTGGACTAAATGCTGTTCTTGTTATTAACAGTGGCCGTACGCTTCGGGTTCTTATTGCTGCTCTATTTGTTCTTGTTTCACATCCTGCGCCTGCTTTACCTGGACCTCTCCCGGCCCGACCGCAAAAGCCCCCTTCCTTGGACGCCCCAAAGCAAACCGGTGGGGAAGCGGCGGTTGATTCTAGAGGTACGGGAAGCCCTGGGCGACAATATAAAAAAAGGAAAAGCTTACCCCCTTGGCGAAAACATTATTATCGGTCGCGATCGGCTAAGCGATATCGTCCTAAACGAAATCCACGTGTCGGCGCGCCACGCGGCCGTCACGCGCCGGGGAAACGGGTGGGAGATCCGGGATCTGGGTAGTACCAACGGTACTTATGTTAACGGCAGGCGTATCACCGGCCCCGTTCAGTTATCGCCGGGCGATGAAGTGCGTATAGGAGGCGTTATTTTCGAAGTGAGGTGGGAGAATGCGGGCCGAAGTAGTAACCCATCCCGGCTTGATGCGTCCCGAGAATGAAGATGCCTTTCTTGTGGACCTAGAGCTGGGCCTCTTGGCCGTAGCCGACGGCATGGGCGGGCACCGGGCAGGGGAGGTGGCCAGCGCTTTAGCCCTGAAGGCCCTGGGCGAAAAGGTGAAGGAGCATTGCCAGGGAGACCCCCTCATGCACCTGGTTTCTGCGGTGCGTTTTGCCAACCGGGTGGTATATCGTTCGGCCCTGGGGCGGGAGGATTACCGGGGTATGGGTACTACCCTTACGGCAGCCTGGTTTATCGGCAAGGAGGTTTTATTGGCCCATGTGGGAGATAGCCGCGCTTATCTTTTCCGGGACGGTCAACTCCGGATGCTAACCAGCGATCATTCTTATGTGGGGGAGTTGGTGCGTAGCGGTGGTCTGACCCAGGAGGAAGCCAGGTACCATCCCCAGCGCAATATCCTAACCCGGGCCTTGGGCACCGGGGATGAAGTAGAGGTGGACGGAAAGGCCGTTTCTCTGGAGGAAGGAGATCTTCTTCTCCTCTGTACTGACGGTCTCCCGGAAGTGGTAAGGGATGAAGAGATTGCCCTAACCCTTAAGAGGGGAGGAACCCTCAAGCAAACTCTGGATGAGCTTCTATCCTTAGCTCTGGAACGGGGAGGACCGGATAACATAACGGTGGTGCTCGCAGCCCATGATTGAAAGGCGACAAGAGTTCGCCCTCCTTTGGTGGCCCTCCCTCATTCTCCTCAACGGATATCTTTATGGTCTACTATCTCGAGGGGCAACCGCCCTGGGAAGTCCCGAAATAACCCTGTTGATAGCCGCCTATTGGGCCGTACATTTCGTTCTTAAAATCACCCATCACCGGGGGGACCAGTATCTCCTGCCCCTGGCCGCCGTCTTGACCTCCCTGGGATTGGTATTTCTTTTCAGACTCGACCCGGACTTGGCCAGGCGTCAGGTAGTATGGAGTGTAGTGGGTTTGCTGGTCCTGGTGGCTGTGATCACGGGAGGAAGGGATTACGAAAGGCTGACCCGCTACCCCTACCTGTACTTGACGGGGGGGCTGTTTTTCCTCTTCTTGACGGTTATAGCCGGGACCAGGATGGGCGGGGCCAAAAGTTGGCTTACCCTTGGTTCTTTCAGCCTCCAGCCGGTGGAAGCAGTAAAGGTACTGGTGGTCCTGTTTTTGAGCGGGTTTCTGGAGGAAAAAAGGGAACTAATGCTGGAACAGTCCCGCTGGCGTTCTACCTGGGGCCCTTTGCTCACGGCGGTTGTCCTGTCGGTGTTACTGCTGGTGGTACAGCCGGACCTGGGCTCGGCCCTCATCCTCCTGGCCGTATTCTTGGCCATGATTTACCTGGCCACCGGGCGCAGGCGGTATGTCCTCTTGGGGGGTCTGCTCTTTGCGGCGGGATCGTGGGCGGCTTACGGCCTTTTCTCCCACCTGCGGGCCCGGGTGGCGGTTTGGATTAACCCCTGGTCGGATCCCCAGGGGGCCGGCTATCAGATAATCCAGTCCCTCTTTTCCCTGGGAAGCGGGGGAATCCTAGGTACCGGAATGGGGATGGGGTATTCCCAGGTCATCCCCCATGTAGCTACCGACTTTATTTTTGCCGCCATGGGTGAGGAAATGGGATTATTGGGCAGCGCCGGTATCGCCCTCCTCTATCTTCTGTTCGGCTATCGCGGTTTTCGTGCGGCCTTGAGGGCGCCGGACGGCCAGGGCACTATGCTGGCGGCAGGCCTGACCTTTCTGGTCACCTTTCAGGCCTTCATTATTATGGCAGGCGTCAGCAAGCTGTTGCCTTTGACAGGGGTAACCTTGCCCTTTATTAGCTACGGCGGCAGTTCCCTGGTCATAAGTTACTTGATTTTGGGACTGCTGCTGAACGTAAGCGCTGCGGGGCGGGGGTAGGGAAATGGAAAAACAAGTGCGGCTTTTAGCCCTGGTGTTATCCTGCTTGTTTCTCCTTCTGATAGCACATCTTACTTATCTCCAGGCGTTAAAAGGGGAAGAACTGTATTTGAATCCCCTTAACCCCCGCCTGCGGCTCCTTGAGGAAAAGACCTGGCGTGGCCGGATTACTGGACGGGAGGGGGAGGTGTGGGCACGCACCTACCTCGCCGGGGAACGCCTGCAGAGGGAGTATCCCCTAGGGGCTGCTGCGGCCCACGTGGTGGGCTACGCCAGCCCGCGCCTCGGTATGACCGGGCTGGAGGCAACCTATAACGGCGAACTTTTGGGCCTTACCGGTTGGCAAGGGGTTGTAAACCGGTGGCGGGAATTCCAGAATGGGGTCCGCCGGGGCAACAATTTGGTCTTGACCCTGGATGTTTCTTTGCAGCGGCTAGCCTTCCGGCTACTGCAGGGTTACCGGGGAGCGGTAGTGGCCCTAAACCCCAAAACGGGAGAAATATTAGCTTTAGTCAGCAGCCCCTCCTTCGAACCCGCGAGAATAGAAAATGCCTGGGAGGAGCTCAACGATCCCCGGCAGGGGAGTCCACTCCTGAATCGGGCCCTCCAGGGTTTGTACCCGCCCGGTTCCACCCTTAAACTGATTACCGCGGCCGCGGCCCTGGCGAAGGAGCCCGGTGTCTCCCAACGGGAATTTCACTGTCCTGGTTACATAGAAATTGAAGGCAGAAAGCTGACTTGTCCCCGGGTTCATGGTAATATTAATTTTAACGAGGCCTTAATGTTTTCATGCAATGTCGCCTTTGCGCAGCTGGCCCTGGAAGCAGGCTGGGAGGCTTGGGAAGGGGCGGCAAGGAGTTTTGCCCTGGGCCAGAAGCTGGATTTCGAACTAAACGTGGCTTCTTCGCGGCTGCCGGTTACCGCCAAGGGCAACCCCAATGCCCTGGCCGAAAGTGCCATCGGTCAGGGAGAAGTCGTGGTAACCCCCTTGCAAATGGCCCTTGTGGCCGCTGCTGTGGCCAACGACGGACGGCTGATGCAGCCGTTTATGGTGGCGAGAATAGAGGATGACAAGGGTGCGGCCCTTAAAGTGACCCGGCCGCGCCTGTTAAAGTTAGCCGTCGATCCCGAGGTGGCGCGGGTTATCAAAGAAGCCATGGTAGCCACCGTAGAGGAGGGCACCGGACAGAGCGCCGGGATCCCCGGCGTACGAGTTGCTGGGAAAACAGGTTCCGCCCAAAACCCCCAGGGGAAGGCCCATTCGTGGTTTGTGGGCTTCGCTCCGGCCGAAGCCCCTCGCGTTGCGGTAGCCGTGATTGTAGAAAACGCCGGCGCCGGTGGAGCAGTAGCAGCCCCTATAGGAGGGCAAATTATGGCAAGTGTCCTAGGGCGGTGAAGGTATGATCGGTAAAATCCTAGATGGCCGTTATGAAATCAAGGAAGCTCTGGGGGGCGGCGGGATGGCCCTGGTGTACCGGGGCCAGGACCGGCTGCTGAACCGGAGTGTTACCATCAAGATTTTGCGGGAACAGTTCGCCAGCGACCACAATTTTGTGGCCCGCTTCCAGCAAGAGGCCCAGGCGGTAGCCAGGCTTTCCCACCCCAATGTGGTCAGCATTTATGACGTGGGACAGGAAGAGGGCTTGCATTATCTGGTTATGGAGTATGTGGAAGGCAATTCCCTCAAGGAGGTCATCGACGGGAAGGCTCCTTTGCCGTTTCGAGAAGCTGTAGATATTGCCGTCCAGATCTGTGAGGCCCTGGAGCATGCCCATGAGAACGGGGTTATCCACCGCGATATCAAGCCCCATAACATTCTTATTACCAAACAAGGCCGGGTAAAGGTTACCGACTTCGGAATCGCCCAGGCGGTCAGCGAAGCCACCATGCCGTATACGGGCACGCTTATGGGTTCGGTCCATTACCTGGCGCCGGAACAGGCCCGGGGGGAAGCCACCGGAATTACAGCAGACCTTTATTCCCTCGGGGTCGTGCTCTATGAAATGTTAACCGGACAGGTCCCTTTTAACGGGGATACGCCGCTGGCGGTGGTATTAAAGCATCTCCAGGAAGAGCCCCGCCCGCCCCAGGAGCTTAACCCGGATCTCCCGCCCGCCCTGGAAAGAATTATTCTGAGGTGTTTGTCCAAGGACCCCGCCCGCCGGTATCCCAGCGCCGCGTCCCTAAGGGCGGATTTACAGGCTTTGCGTAATGTTTTGCTGGAGGACAACTCGGCTACCCGGGAGTTGCCGAAGGTGGCGGCCCTGGCGGCAGACCCGCCGGACGAGCGACGTGATAAACGCCGTCCGCGGATTTGGGCTTGGTCTTTGCTGGCGGTGTTTTTTTTAGCCCTGGCCGCCGCCGGTCTGTGGACGGGATTTCGCTATTACCTGGTGGTAGGGGACACGGTCGTGCCGGCGGTGGAAGGGCTAACGGAGGCGGAGGCCTTAAACCGCCTGGCGGCCGCCGGGCTGAAGGGCGAAGTGGCCGAGCGCCGGAACGACCGGGACGTACCCCGGGGCTGTGTGATTTCCCAGACTCCGGAGGCGGGGGAAAGGGTAAAGCGATCGCGGCCGGTTATGTTGGTAGTAAGCTTGGGGCCGCGTATGCAGGAAGTGCCCAATGTGGTCGGGGATAGCGAACGCGAGGCCAGGACCAAGCTGCAAAACGCTCAGTTTAAAGTGATTATCAGTCCTAACGAAGTTTATCACCCTACCATAGCGGCAGGATCGGTGGTTAGCCAGGAACCGCCGGCCGGGAGCTTGCAGCCGGAAGGGAGCAGCGTAAGGATTACCCTCAGCAAGGGTCCGGAACCTAAATTGATTTCCGCCCCCGATTTAATCGGGAAAACCCTGACGGACGCCCAGCAAACCCTCCGGGAAAACAAACTCGAACAGGGAGCCGTAACCTATCAGAGGAGTGAGGAGTACTTCTCAGGGCTGATAATAGACCAGGATCCTCGCCCCGGTGCCCGTATCCTCCAGGGTAGCGCCGTAAATTTGGTGATCAGCCAGGGGCCCGGGCCGGCTCGGCAGGAGGCTGCTGTGCTCATCGAGCCTACCGACGACCAGGAACACCACATCCGCATAGTGGTTATCGATGCCAAAGGGACCCGTGAGGAATTCAACGGCGTGCAGGAGCCCGGGCAGAAGCTGGTGGCCGTGGTCCCATACTACGGTAAGGGGACTTTACAGGTGTTTCGTGATGGACAAATGATCTTCGAGGGACCGGTGCCGGCGAGGAATATCACCGTGGACGGAGAAGATTAAAGCATCAAGACCTCCACGCCGCTGGTGCGGCACCATCAGAAGGATGAAAACAACGGGCTGGCATTTGTTTGGAGCGAGCGAAAGCCAAGCAGGCCTAGAAACAAAACTGGGGATACGCCAGGTTTTCGAAGTAGGAAGATAGCGGAAAGGCAGGTGCGGATAGAGAGAGCTTGTGCGGGAAGGTATTTTGATTAAAGGAGTCGGCGGTTTCTATTTTGTCTTGAGTGAAGGGAAAATTTACCGGTGCCGCCTCCGGGGCCGCCTGCGGATAAAGACAGGGGAAATTTTGGTCGGGGACAGGGTCAGATTCCATGAAACAGGTCCCGAAGAAGGAACCCTCGAGGCGGTGTTGCCCCGGGTGACTAAGCTGGAGAGGCCGGCGGTGGCCAACATCGACCAAGTTGTCATAGTGTTCTCCTTGAGGGAGCCCCCTCCCGACCTGGAGCTCTTGGACAGGCTACTGGTACTGAGTGCGGCCAGCAGTACCGAGCCGGTTATATGCTGGAATAAGGCGGATGTTGCCACAGAGGAGTTTTTATCTCTGCCTTCCTTGTACGAAAAGATTGGCTATCGTGTGCTGATTACGAGTGCGCGGACGGGGCAAGGAGTAGAGCGGCTACGGGAGATTCTGCGGGGGCATATAAGTACCTTTGCGGGGCCCTCCGGCGCAGGAAAATCCTCCCTGCTGAATGCCCTGGAACCGGGCTTGAGCCTCAAGACGGGGGAAGTTAGCCGCAAACAGGGACGGGGCCGCCATACTACGCGGCAGGTGGAGCTGCTTTCCCTGAAAAGCGGTGGTATGGTGGCGGACACACCAGGCTTCAGCAAGTTGAACCTGCCGGAAATGAAGCGGGAGGACCTGGCGGCTTATTTTCCCGAAATCTTTGCCGCCGAGGGTGGGTGCCGCTTTCACTCGTGCCTGCACCGCTCGGAACCCGGCTGTGCCGTACGCCGGGCCGTAGAAGAGGGTGGCATTCCCCGGCACCGGTATGCCCACTACCTTAAGTTCTTGGAGGAAGTAATCGAAGCCGAAAGGAGTTACTAAATGGCTCTTATAGCTCCGTCCTTGTTGGCGGCGGACTTCGGACGCTTGAGGGAAGAAGTGGCCAGCGTCGAGGCGGCGGGGGCCGACTGGATTCATTTAGATATTATGGACGGGCACTTCGTACCCAACTTAACGATAGGCCCCGAGGTGGTTGCGGCCCTGCGGCCTTACACGCAGCTTCCCTTTGACGTGCATCTGATGTTGGAGAAGCCCGAGGATTTTATAATTCCCTTTGCCCGGGCAGGGGCAGACTGGATATCCGTGCACGCCGAGGCCTGTACCCACCTTCACCGCGTAATAAACCAGATCCGGGAGGCGGGATGCCGGCCGGCAGTTGCCCTTAACCCCGCCACCAGTTTAAGGGCCTTGGATTATATCCTGGAAGACGTGGATATGGTCCTCCTCATGACGGTCAACCCCGGCTTTGGGGGCCAGTCCTTTATCCCTTCCATGGTAGCGAAAATAAGGGACCTGGCCGGGATGGTGAAAAATAGGGGGAAGGAGATACTCATTGAAGTGGACGGAGGAATCAACGCCGAAAACGCCGCTGCCGTATGCCGAGCCGGCGCCGGGGTATTGGTAGCGGGCTCGGCCGTTTTCGGCTCGGCGGACCGGCGGGCCGCCCTGCAGGCCCTCCGGAAGGCGGCCCTTCAGGGGGCAAGGGAGCGTCCGGCGGCTTCGGCCTGTCCCGCTTACGAAAAGGGTGACGGCTGAGGGCGGCCCTGATTTATCCCCAGTTTTTGCACGGCAGGCCTGCTTGGACTTGGAAGCGAGCGAACAAGCCTTCGCGGCTGGCCAAACTTAAGCTTGGCGAAGGGCGGAGGCAGGCCCGAGGGCATGAGAGACCTGCGGCCGGCAACTGAGGCAGGATGCTTAAATCCTGCCGGGAAGCCTGCCGGAGCCTTGAGCC
>LDZR01001716.1_pt1 | contig 37610 bp, 41 predicted proteins | sample 615371 | NCBI WGS metagenome assembly LDZR01 (sample SAMN03408294, study PRJNA278302) | terrestrial metagenome | isolation source: oil reservoir sample K2 | place: USA: Alaska, North Slope, Kuparuk formation | collected 2013
CGGACCCGAGGGCATGAGAGACCTGCGGCCAGCAACTGAGACAGGAGGTCGAATTTGCTGGGAAGTCCGCCGGAGCTTGAGGCCGAGCGCTAGTTTGGCCCGCGAGGGAGGCCTTTGCGAGCGTAAGCCAAAGCAGGCTGAGAAGTGGGGATGCCTCAACCGCCATGGCTATTGTCCTCGATAATACTGCCGTAGCTTGCTTATCAGCCTCTCCATAAAATTCGGTTCCAAAGTTTCCTGTTGCTCCCCGGCCACGCCTTGCTCTAACCCTTCCTTTACGCCAGCAGCGGGCAAACTATCCCGGGAATGGTCCCAAGACGATTGTCCTAGCAATAAAACCGCTCCTACTAGCAATGCCGCCAGTAACCACACCAATTTCCTGCGCCAGTTGGTGATGGTCAAAACTATCACGTTATATCTCCCCTTCCTTAAAGGTACTGCAAGGCGATCCCGGCCAGCGGAGGTACCAAGTACGCCTCGATCAACCCGCTTCCCATTACTACCGCGGTCAGGAAAGCCATGGCCAACGAATACGCCACAAGCTGTCCCAGGAAACCCCCGCTCCTAAGACTTAAGTTCCCCTTAACCAGGCTCCAGGAAAAAGATAAGGCCAGAACTGCACCTGCCAGCACGGCAGGAAGGCGGACGATATTGCCCGGCATTACCGATAACAGGGAAAGGATTATGCCCGCCAAGGCCTTTTCCTGCACCAGGAAAGCTACGGTAAACCCCAGAATAAAACCCTTGCCCCAAACCGAGGCGACAATTACCGGAAAACCCACCACCGTTAAGCCTAAAATCCAGAAAAACCCTATTTCCTTGAGCCCCTTCAAGGCTGCCCGGGCGGTAACCGCCCCGGTAACCGGCTCCGCCATGGCAATCCGCTGGAAAAGGTCATCCAGGTGGGTGTTTAACTCCACCTCTTGCCCTTCTCCCAAAAAAAGAACTGCCGTGGCGCCCGCCAGAATGCCGACCACAAAAACACATCCCACGAGGAAATAGAGGGAAAGATGCTGGCGGACATGCCGGGACAGAGCCTGGGCCATTGCTACCGTCTCCTCACAGGTACCGTGCTTATCCTCCTCATCCTTCTACTATGAATATGCTTGGCCGGCTACTTTATACCTTAGGGCCAGGAGCCCGATTATAGTTTTGGCATCCTTGATTTCCCCTGTCCAGACCTTGTCCAGGGCCTCTTGCCAGGGGAGGGACACGATTTCCAAGAATTCGTCTTCGTCCGGCTGGGCCTTCTCCACAGAAAGGTCCCGGGCCAGGAAGAGGTACATGATTTCATCGGAAAAACCCGGCGTGCTGTAGAAAGTTAGCAGGTGCTCCCAGCTACGGGCTACAACGCCCACTTCTTCCCGGAGCTCCCGCCGGGCGCAAGCCTCCGGGGTCTCCCCGGGATCGAGCTTGCCCGCCGGGATCTCCAGGGTAACCCGGCCTACGGGATACCGGTACTGGCGCACCAGGTAAACCCGACCCTTCTCATCCAGGGTTACCACGGCCACGGCGCCGGTGTGCTCGACCACTTCCCGGCTGGCCTCTCGGCCGTCGGGCAAGGCCACCAGGTCCCTGCGCAGATTGAGGATTCTACCCGTGTAGATCCTTTCAGATTTGAAGCACCTCTCTCTAAACTTTTCCCTTTCCGCCACCCTTTAACCCCCCAAAATTTAAGAACACCCTGCAAGGGTGCTCCTTGTGGTTAATTAATTTTCGCTCCAATCCGGAGTTTGTCGGCCACCATGGCGATGAACTCCGAGTTGGTGGGCTTTCCCCGTTCCATATTGATAGTGTAACCGAAGAATTTATTCATCATTTCCACGTTCCCCCGGTCCCAGGCGAGCTCGATGGCGTGGCGAATGGCCCGTTCCACCCGGCTGGGGGTGGTCATGTATTTGTGGGCAATCATGGGATAGAGTTCCTTGGTAACTGCTCCCAAAAGGTTTACGTCTTCGATGACCAAAAGGATGGCCTCCCGTAAATACTGGTAGCCCTTGATATGGGCGGGAACCCCCATTTGATGAATTATTTTCGTTACTTCAACGTCCATACTGCGGCTGCGGGCCACAGACGCCGAAGGCGGAAGGGGCTGCCCGTTGGCGAGCTGCCGCAGGCGGTTGCCCAGGACTTCCAGGTCGAAGGGCTTGAGTATGTAATAATCTGCCCCCAGCTCTAAAGTCCGAATGGTCATGGCTTCCTGCCCCAGAGCCGTTAACACCACTACCTTGGGCCGCGGATCGTATTCCGCAAGTTTTTCCAGCACACCAATACCGTCCAGGTGGGGCATGATTATGTCCAGGACCACGATATCCGGTTCGCATTCGCGGATTAATTGCAGTGTTTCATGTCCGTTATGGGCGATCCCTGTTAATAGGAGGTCCGGCTGCTCGTTGAAGTATTCCTCCAGGACCTCACAAAATTCTTTGTTATCGTCGGCCACCAGGACTTTTATGGGTTGGGTCATCTATCCATCCCGCCTCCTGTATTTTCCTGCTGTTTTCCGGGCAATAATTTCGACGCCGGGGAGGGATAATCCTTCCAGCCGCAAAACTTTTGGTTGTCCGCCACCAGGGGTGTTTTTCAGCTCGGTAAAAACAAACTACCGGGAAGTTCGACAAGGGTCCTCCCGGTAGTTTCTTGTTCTCCGCCCTCTTCCCACAGGCCGCTCTCCTTTAGCATCCATTCGGCCAGTACCCCATAGCCCCGGATGGGATCATTTACAAATACATGGGTGACGGCCCCCACCAGTTTTCCGTCCTGCAAAATAGGGCTGCCGCTCATACCCTGGATGATGCCCCCCGTGAGGCCCAGGAGCCGGGGATCGGTAATGCGGATGACCAATCCCTTGCCATTAGCGTACTGCTGCGGCAAAACCCTCTCAATATAGGCCTCGAAGACTTCCACCTGTTCCCCGGAGACCACCGTCAAAATCTCCGCCCTTCCGGGTCGCACCTGGCTGTTTAAGGCTACCGGCACAGGATTACCGTACGGACCCGGATTGGGCGTCCGGGATAATATCCCGAAGATCCCAAAAGTTGTGTTTTTTTGGATACTACCGCTGAAACTGGGGTTGGTAGAAAACAATCCTATCTTTTCTCCCGGCTGACCCTTCCTCGCCTGCTGAATTCCTTGCACGGCAGCCGCTACGATGCGCCCGCCTGTAATTTCTAAAGCCGAAGAGCCGTATTCCGGCACCACCTTATGCCCCAGGGCACCGTAGACTCCTGTGGTGGGTTGATAAAACGTGAGGGTCCCTACCCCTGCCGTGCTGTCCCGCACATAAAGCCCTATGCGGTAGCGTCCCGTTTCCCGGCAGTACTCCGGCCGAAGGCGGACCGTAAACTCCCGTTCCCCCCTCCGCACCAGAAGTTCCACCCCTTTCCCGTCCCGGCCGGCCCGGTGGATCAGGTCGGCCAAGTCTTCCTCCCTCTCTATCTCCCGGCCGTTGAGGGCCAGGATTACATCTCCCACCTCCAGCCCGGCCCGCCGGGCCGGGTAGGACCTCTTTCCGTCAGAAGTCTCTATACCCGCTTCCCCTACCACCAGAACCCCTTGGGTGTGCAAGAGGATGCCGATGGAGTGGCCGGCCGGGACTACGGCGACGGGTTTTACCACTTGAATATTGATATTTTTTAAGGGAATAATACCAAATAGCTTTAACTGCAGGTGCAGATCCCCTGCCTCGGTGGTGCTAAAACCACCGCTTGCCCTGGCTACTTTACTGCCGTCGACAGGATCGTAGAGAATCCAAGTTATTTGTCTCTCCAGGGGGGACGGCAGCCGCCAGGCTAGCTGGAACTCATCTCCCAAAACTACCTGTTGTTCTGCGGGCAGCTCAAAGAAATTTCGGACCGGTGGAGCTAGAGCTCCCACCAAGACCATGAAGGCTATAGTTATTCCCACAAGTTGTTTTTTCCAGTTTTTCAATCCTTCACCTCGCTTTTGCTAACCTCGCGGTTTCTAAAAATAAATTAACCCCGCCCGGCCCCTTTTATGCTGTAAAAAGCGGCCTATTAGCGAGGATGGAGCTGGTAGAAGGTGAAATATAGCGCTAATATACCTTAATTGCCGTTAATGGCTTTTGCCTGCTCCAAAAGCTCTTCGGCGTGCTTCAAGGCCGTAGGGCTTGCTTCGCCGGAAAGGAGCCGGGCCAGTTCCTCGAGGCGGTCCCGTCCTTTTAGCTCCTTTACCAGGGTAAAGGTTCTTTCTCCCCGGACTTCCTTACTTACATGAAAATGGCAATCAGCAAGGCTGGCCAGCTGGGCCGAATGGGTCACACACAAGACCTGACGGCGCCGGCCGATATGGGCCAGGTGCAGGGCAACGGCCCGTGCGGCCTGGCCGCCCACGCCGGCGTCGACTTCGTCGAAAATAAGGGTGGGTATCTCGTCAACGGCCGCCAGGATGCTCTTGAGGGCCAGCATGACCCGGGCCATTTCCCCGCCTGAAGCTATTTGGGCCAGGGGATAACTCCCTTCCCCGGGATTGGGCTGGAAAAAGAACTCCACCGTTTCCCACCCCCGAGGGCCGGGAACCTCCTTCTGCCGGCAAACAACCCTAACCCTGGCCGCCGGCAGGGCCAGATCCTGGAGGGCCTTCTGAATTTCCCTTTCCAAACGGCCGGCCGCCTCCAGGCGCAGCCTGCGGAGCTCATCAGCCCGCGCGCGGTAAAGATCCTCCAGGCGGGCCAGTTCTTCCTCCAGATATTTAGCATTTTCTTCTTGTTTTTCCAATTTATCGAGGGTAGCAGCCGCCTCCTCGCGGAACCGCAGGATTTCTTCCACGGTCCCTCCATATTTGCGCCGCAAACGCCGCAGGATTTCCAGGCGCTCCTCGACTTGGCGGATGCGGGCGGGATCGAAGTCCAGTCCTTCACCGTAGCCGCGCACGGACCTGGCCACTTCCTCTACCCGGATACGGGCTTCGGCGAGGAAGTCCATCCATTTGGCGACCTCCGGATCGACGGCTGCCATGGCCTTGAGCCTTTCTTCGGCCCGGGCCAGGAGGTCATAGGCGGCCTCCCTTCCCCCTCCCGGCCCTCCGAAGAGGAGGCCGTACACCGCCTGGGCCTCCCGGCTCAACTCTTCGGCGTTGGTCAAGACCTGGAGTTCCTGCCGGAGTTCCTCTTCTTCCCCGGCCCTAGGGCCCGCCTTGTCGATTTCTTCGATCTGAAAGCGCAGCAGGTCCTTCTGCCTTTCCCTTTCGCCGGGGTTGCCGTAAAGCTCTGCCAGCTCCTGCTGGACGGACCGCCACCTGGCGTAGATGCCCTCCACTTCGCCCCTCAGGCCGGCGAGGTCACCAAAACTGTCCAGCACCTGTAGCTGATAATCGGGCTTTAGAAGGGACTGGTAAGCATGCTGACCGTGAAGGTCCACCAGTTGCTGGCCTACTCGCTGGTACATGGAGAGGGTGAGGCTTCGGCCGTTAATGCGGCAGGTATGCCTTCCGGTGCTGCTGAGTTCCCTGCTGAGGAGGAGGCTTCCGTCTTCTTCCCTGGGAATCCCCAGCTCATCCAGGACTCCTTCCACGCCGCTTATCCCGCGGCAATTAAAAAGGCCGGTCACCCGGGCCCTGGTGCTTCCTTCCCGCAGGTATTCTCCGGAGGCCCTCGCCCCTACCAGCAGTCCAATGGCGTCGATAATAATGGACTTGCCGGCGCCCGTTTCTCCGGTTAGGACGTTTAAGCCTGGTCCCAGCTCGAGGTCCAGTTTTTCAATCAAGGCAAAATTCTCTATTTGCAGGAGCTGAAGCATAGGCTCCCTCCTACGAAAGCATCGTTGTGAAGCGCTCAAAAATTGCGGGCACGGCCTCCTTGGGCTTGATGATAACCAGAATCGTGTCGTCCCCGGCCACCGTACCGATAATTTCCGGCCATTCAATTTGATCAATACAAGAGGCTACGGCGTGGGCGGTCCCGGGCAGGGTCCGGATAAGGATTAGGTTCTCGCTGAAATCCACCTTGGCCACCGAATCCTGGAACAGGCGCCGCAACCGCAAATAGGGATTGGACCTGCGCTCCTCCGGCGGGGGAGCGTAGCGATAGGTATCCGGACCGGCCGGCACCTTAATCAAGCCCAATTCCTTAATGTCCCGGGAAACGGTGGCCTGGGTTACCTCCCATCCCCGGGCCCGGAGCTCCTGGAGGAGCTGGCCCTGGGTTTGAATGGGTTTTTCACCAATAATAGATAGTATCAGTTGTTGCCGCTCGGCCTTTTTCATTCCCCGTCGCCAGGCTCTTCAAGGCTGTGGCGGTTGCCTCCTTCCCGCAGTTTTTCCCGCACCAGGCTGTAAAAGGAGCGACCCTGGAGGCGTATGAGGCGGGCGGGCGTCTCCGCTCTGGAGGTGAGCACCTCATCGCCGTCGTCCAGGTGTACCCCTTGCTGGCCGTCAACGGTTAACATCACTTCGGCTCCCGGAGCATGAACCCTAACGCGAATTTCCCGATCTCCCCGTACCACCAGGGGACGGGCGTAGAGGGTATGGGGACAGATGGGGGTTATAATCATTACTTGAAGCTCCGGGGAAACCAACGGCCCCCCTGCCGATAGGGAGTAGGCGGTGGAGCCGGTAGGGGAAGACACGATAAGACCGTCCGCCGGATAAGTATCGAGGTAAGCTTCGTCAACATATACTTCCAACCTCAACATACGGGAAAAGGCTCCTTTGGTGATTACCACATCGTTCAGGGCCGTGAAAGAGGTCTTCCTGCCGTCCCGCTCCAGGCAGGCGGACAGCATCATGCGATCCTCGATACGGAAATCGCCTCTGAGAAGCCTTTCCAGGGAAGGAAAGAGCTCGTTCAATTCTATTTCTGTCAAAAACCCCAGGTGGCCGAGGTTAACCCCCAAAATGGGTATACCCATTTTCGCCACCAGGCGGGCGGCCTGCAAAAGGGTACCGTCTCCCCCCAGGGAGAGAACACAGTCCGCCCTTGCCAACCCTTCGGCCCCGATACCCCGTTCGGGACATCCGATGCCTTCGGCCGTGCCCGCCGGGACCAGGGGCTCCACCCCCCGCCTTTCCAGCCAGGCCATCAAGTCCCGGGCTACGCCGTATACCTGCGGTTTGCTGTGATTGGCAATCAGGGCTATCCTCTGCAAAGGCGTCCCTCATTCCTTCCATCCGCCGGTCAAGCCCAGCCAGGTGATTAAGGCACCCAGGGACCCCGCCAGGGCATATTTCCATAGCTCTGGGATCCCCTGTAATTTATTATACCAATTGCCACCCAGGCGGAAAGATATATGGTGCATTTTGCGCTCTTCCATGTCTAATAACACCAATCCGTGGGGTCGGTATACCAGAAAATACTCCAGGAGTTGCCTTCGGATTTCGACCTTGCCTGGATCTTCACCCCGGCGCCCGCTCTTAACTTCCACAACATAGGTCTTACGCCCCTTGCGGGCGATAATATCCGCCCGCACCGCGCCCTTATGTTCCCGGCCGTCTATTACCATGACCACCGGTTCCCGGCGCTGCACATCCACTACCCGGTAGCCTTTTTCCGCCAAAAAATTTATGGCCTCCCTTTCGGACCTCCGGGCCCGCCGCAACCGCGCGGCCAGCCTTCGGGCCTGAAGTTGTTTGAGCCACCACCCGGCCACCAAGGCTCCTATTATAAGGCCAAGAAGAAAAAGGTCGCCGGCACCCAAAAGCTCTACTCCCTTCTCCCTTTTATCTCCTCGTGGGCGCGAACAACTACCTGCGGCACCAGGGCCTCCATCTTTTCCCAGGTGAGCCCGGGAACCCCGACGGCCAGCCACAAGAAAAACTCCCTGTTTCCTTCAGGGCCCAAGAGGGGCGAATAGGTGATCCCTAAAATGGAAAAGCCCTGGGCCCTGGCTCCCGAACAAACCTCCAGCAGGACCTGGCGGTGGACTCCGGGATCGCGGACCACGCCCTTCTTGCCCACCCTTTCCGGCCCGGCTTCGAACTGGGGCTTAACCAGGGCTATGACCTCGCCCCGGGGCAAAAGGCACTGCCGGACGGCCGGCCACACCTTATTCAAGGAAATAAAAGAAAGATCTAGCGTAGCTAGATCTACTTTTTCGCCTAAAATATCAGGAGTTAAATACCGCAGGTTCACCCTTTCATGAACAACAACCCGCGGGTCCTGACGCAGCCGCCAGTCGAGCTGGCCGTACCCCACGTCCACCGCATGTACCCGCAAGGCGCCGTGCTGGAGGAGGCAGTCGGTGAATCCCCCCGTGGAGGCCCCGGCATCCAGGGCTACCTTGCCCGAAGGATCCACGCCGAACTCTCGTAATGCGCCCTCCAGCTTCAAACCGCCGCGGCTGACGTAGGGGGGCAAGGAAGCCGACACCTCGATCTTCGCGTGCTCCGCCACCTGACTTCCCGGCTTAGAGAGGGTCTGCCCGTCAACCTGCACCTCACCCGCCATAATAGCCCGCCTGGCCTGCTCCCGGCTGGGGAACAGCCCCCTCTCTACCAAAAGGACGTCCAATCTCTTTCTGGCTTTACCCATAAATGTGCCCCTTCGCTTGCTTCCCACCGACGGATGATCCCTTCATTAATGCCTCCACCCGGTCGGCTATGGCCGAGGGCACCAGCCCTAGATACTCGCGCAACACCCCTGGCCGGCCGTGGGTCACAAACCCATCCCTCACCCCCACGCAGCGGACCTTTATCCCTTCGCACCCTGCCGCCGCTAATCCTTCCAACACAGCGCCGCCGAACCCTCCGGCCAGCACGTGTTCCTCTAAGGTAACCACATGGCCCGTATGCCGCGCCCACCAAAGAATGAGATCCATATCCAGGGGTTTTACAAAGCGGGCATTGATGACCGCGGCCTCAATGCCCCGCCGGGACAACTCACCGGCCGCCTCCAGGGCTACATAGGCCAGGGGGCCCAGGGCTACAAGGGCCACATGGTCTCCCTCCCGCAATACCTCCCCTTTACCCAGGGGGAGCGGCACCGCCTCCCCTTCTAGGGGCACTCCCACGCCCTGCCCCCGGGGATACCGGATAACCGCCGGACCTTCAACCCGAAGGGCCGTAGCCAGCATGTGACGGAGCTCCTGTTCGTCCTTGGGGGCCATAAACACAAGGCCCGGTATGCACCGCAGGAGGGCTATGTCGAAGAGGCCGTGGTGGGTTTCCCCATCCTCACCCACCAGGCCCGCCCGGTCTAACGCCAGGGTTACCGGCAATCCCATTAGGGCTACGTCGTGGATGACCTGGTCCACCGCCCGCTGGATGAAGGTGGAGTAAACAGCCACCACAGGCCTTAAACCCATAGCCGCCAGACCGGCGGCCAGGGTCACGGCGTGCTGCTCGGCAATGCCTACATCGAAAAACCGCCACGGAAACCGCCGGGCAAAGGGAACAAGGCCCGTTCCTTCGGGCATGGCGGCCGTAATGGCCACAATGCGCTCGTCTTTCTCGGCCTGACGCACCAGCTCGGCCCCGAAAACCGACGTAAAGGTCGGCGGGCCCGTCTGTTCTAAAATCTCCCCTTTTACAGGATCGAAAGGGCCGACGCCGTGAAAAACCTCGGGCCGGGCCTCCGCCGGAGGATAGCCCTTTCCCTTACGGGTGAGGACGTGGACCAGCACGGGACCCCGGGTGCGCCGGGCCTGTTGGAATATTTCCCTTAAACGTGCTATATTATGCCCGTCTACCGGCCCCAGGTAAGTAAAACCCAGTTCCTCAAAGAGCATACCCGGTATTACCAGGTACTTGAGGCTGTCCTTGAGGCGTTCCATTAGGTTCAAAAATTTGGGCCCTACCCGGGGCAAACGTTTTAAGGCCTTCTCCAGTTCTTCCTTGCTTTGGGAATAGCGGGGATCGGTACGCAGGCGGGATAAATAAGAGGCCATGGCGCCTACCGGCCCGGCGATGGACATTTCGTTATCGTTCAATACCACGGTAAGGTCGGTACCCAAGTGCCCGGCATGGTTCATGGCCTCAAAAGCCATACCTCCCGTGAGGGCCCCGTCGCCGATCACGGCTACTACGTGGAATTTCTCTCCCGCCAGGTCCCGCGCCAGGGCCATGCCCAGGGCCGCCGAAATAGAAGTACTGCTGTGGCCGGTGTTGAAGACGTCATGCACGCTTTCGCTTCTTTTGGGAAAGCCGCTCAATCCCCCGAACTGCCGCAAGGTGGGAAACTGGGAACGACGGCCGGTCAGGATTTTGTGCACATAACACTGGTGGCCCACGTCCCAAATGATCTTATCCCGCGGGGAATCATAGGTGGAGTGGAGGGCCAGAGTCAGCTCTACGACCCCCAGGTTGGGAGCCAGGTGCCCTCCGTTCCGGGCCACCACCCTCACCAGTTCCTCACGTATCTCTCCGGCCAGGGCTTCCATCTGGGACAGGGTTAAAGATTTCAGGTCTTCCGGCGAATTAATCCGGTCCAACAGTTTCATTTCGGCTTATCCTTCTGGAATTTTTCCTTCACCAGGGGCTTGCCCGCCAGCCTTTCCAAGGCAGCTATGAAGCGGCCCGCCCAAAACACTATGTCTTCGGCTTCACTCAGGGCCATCCTTTTGCCGACGGCCTTCCCGCCCACGGTAAGAGAGGCTATTACGGCGGTCATGGCCGTACCCCACAGGGCGTTCCCCGCCTCCCCTCCCACCAGGCGGAAGAGAATACCGGCGCCGATGGCCCCGCTCAAGGTCCCGCATATGTCGCCTACTACGTCGTTGGCAAAGCTCGCCACCCTATCGGCGTTCCGCAGCAGCCAGACAGCCTCCTTGGCACCGGGGATCTTCTTGGCCGCCTTAGCGTGAAAGGGCGGTTCCACGGCAGCGGCTACGGCCGTGCCCAAAATATCGAAGAGAATGCCCGTAAAAATTATTATTATTAAAAGGGAAAAAGAGAGGACAAGGGAACCTGCCCAGCCTATGAAGGTCTGGGAGACGTAGCCTATTGCAAGTGTTAAAAAAAAAAGTGGTTGTACCTATCCCCAGGGCATTGCGCCAGAGGCGCCGCCCCTTATTACTTCCCAAGTCTTTTACCCTTTCCCCCTATGTATTGTTGATAGGCAGGTGGGTGGCAACCTACCAGGTAAAGGCTGTGGCTTAGGTCCAGTAGGATTTCCCGGCAACCTACCGCACGTCGCCGTAGCGGCGGTTTCCCTTTAAAGGTTGCCCCGTACCGTCACCGCGTACAGGACTGGATTACCACTTAGCACACACTTTAATCCCTGGCAGGCCTTACCGGAACGTAAGCAGCCTAGGAGTTTTCCTCGACAGCACCGTCCGTTCCCTATCCTCTTTTGCAGCCGTGGTTTCCACTGGACTACCGCAGCTCCGGGCACCGGGGCCGGGCAGCAGCTCGGAGATTTTCCGGGCCGGTTTCCACCACGACCGCTCAAGGCAGGCTACACTGCAGCCAGCACCCCTCTGTACCGACTGCAGGTTTCTACCCCAAGCCATAGTAGTCGTCCACGCCGGGACTTTCCCACGCACTTGGGTCTCCGCGGAAGGAGGGTCCACGCCTACATGCCATTGTAGATCGCCCCCCTTCCTTAACTCCCAGCACCAACCCCCGACTGGGCGTCGGCAGCCAGCACCAGGAACTTCATCGGTGTGCCCTTGACGGATTTTTAGGCCCGTCTTCAGAAACGGCGGCACTGACTAGGATACTGCGCCACCCACCGATCCTGTAGTTCGCGTTGCCCGGGGAATTGCTTCCCCCCAACAGCACGGTCTGATCCCAATTATAAGCCATAATCACCGCCTGCAGCAAGGTTCGATACTGCGGCACAATCCACTCCTCAGGCCGAAGGGCAGGGTTCCCCCTGGAGGAACCCCCGCTCACACCATGTACTTGACCATAGCGCCCCCTTACTCCGCCTCCCTAGCTCTTACGTTCCACTACATAATGGGCCAACGCCGCCAGGGGCCACGCTCTCTCCCCCAGCCCTTCTGCTGTCTTCCGGGCCCGCTCCGCCAACTCCCACGCCCGGCGCCAGGACTCTTCCAGGCCGAAACAGGCCGGATAAGTAACCTTCTTCTTTCTCAGGTCGCTCCCCACGGGCTTGCCCGTCTGCGCCGTGTCGCCCAGGATGTTTAAGAGGTCGTCCACGATTTGGAAGGCCAGTCCTACGTCCTCGCCGTAACTAGTCAGCTTGTCAAGTTGCTCTGCCGTAGCCCCGCCCAGGATGCCCCCCAGGCGGAGGCAGGCGCGGATGAGGCTGCCGGTCTTGTGACGGTGGATGTAGTCTACCAGGTGGGGATCCGGCTTCTCCTCCTCGGCCAGCAAATCCACCACCTGGCCGCCCACCAGGCCCCGGCTGCCGGCCGCCGTAGCCAATTCCTTGACGGCCGCCACGGTAGCTTCCGGAGGGCTGCCGGCTTCCACCTGCCTCGCCAGCAGTCCGAAGGCCTCGGTCAAAAGGGCATCGCCGGCCAGGATGGCCATTGCTTCGCCGTACACTTTATGGCAGGTCAACCGCCCGCGCCGGTAGTCATCGTTATCCATGGCGGGCAAATCGTCGTGGATGAGGGAGTAAGTATGGAGGAGCTCCACCGCGCAGGCCGCCGGCAGAAGCCCCTCGGGGGAATAACCCACCGCCTCGCCGGCCGCCAGCACCAAAATGGGCCGCAACCTCTTTCCTCCGGCCAGCAGGCTGTAGCGCATGGCCTGATGGATGAGAGGAGGATAGGCTTCGGGACCGGGCAAATAGCTCTCAAGGGCTTCCTCTACAAGGCGCCGGCGCTCGGTTAAATACCCTTCCAGATTCATTTCTCTGCGGCCCCCGGCAGCTCCAGTTCCCGGGCCTCGAGCTCACCGTCCTCCTCGGCCACGAGTACCTGGAGTTTGTTTTCAAAACGATTGAGCTCCTGGCGGCAAAAGCGCACCAACCGGATGCCTTCCTGGTAATATTCCAGCGCCTGTTCCAGCTTTAGGTCCCCGCCTTCCAGGGATTGAACCACGGCTTCCAGGCGGGCCAGGGCCTCTTCGAAGTTCAATTTGCCCTCGTCTGCCAATTCAACTCCTCCTCCACTCCTTCAACTATGCACCGGAGGGCACCCCTGTAGAGGACGACCTCCACCTTCTCCCCGGCCTGCACCTCCCGGCCGGAGCGTATTACCGGACCGTCGGGAGCCCGCCGGCATACGGCGTAGCCCCTGGCCAGGATGGTCAGGGGACTGGCGGCCTCTAGACGTGTTATAAGGAGCTCCAGATGTTGCACCTTTGCCTGCCAGTTTTCCTGCCACGCTTTCGCCAGGCGCTGCTCCAGGCCGTCTACGTACTGCTGGCGCCAGTAAATTTCGTGTTGGGGCCGGGCCAGGCCGCGGCTCCTGGCCAGGTGTTCCACCTTTTCCTTTAGATAGGTTATCCGCCCGAACATGCTCCGCTGCAGGCGGCCGTAAAGATTCAAGATTTCCCGCTCCAGGTCAGTGCGCACCGGCACGGCCATCTCCGCAGCGGCGGACGGGGTAGGAGCCCGGCGATCGGCCACCAGATCGGCGATGGTGTAATCCGTCTCGTGGCCGACGGCGGCGATGACCGGGATGCGGGAGCCGTAAATGGCCCGGGCCACGGCCTCGGTGTTGAAGGCCGACAGGTCCTCCGCCGAGCCGCCTCCCCGGCCGACTATGATAACATCCACCCCTCCCCAGCGGTTTAACTTCTCCAGGGCATCCACGATTTCTTCGGCCGCCGTCTCACCCTGTACCGAAGCCGGAGCCAGGACGATGCCCATGCCCGGATAGCGGCGCCGGATTACCGTCACTATATCCCTCCACGCCGCGCCGTTAAGGGAGGTTACCACCCCTACCCGGCGGGGAAGCCGGGGGAGGGGGCGCTTGCGCCTTTCGTCAAAGAGCCCCTCCCTTTCCAGGCGCTTCTTGAGCTCCTGGAGGGCCATCTCCAAAAGCCCCATACCCGCCGGGAGCAGCTCCTGGACATAGAGCTGGTACAGGCCGTCCCTCTCGTAGACGGAGATGTAGCCCCGGGCAATGGCCTGGGTTCCGTTCTCCGGCCTGAACCTCAAGGTGCGGCACCGGCTCTGGAACATGACACACCGCAGGGTCGACGCCTTGTCCTTAAGGCTGAAGTACAGGTGGCCGGAGGAGTGCCACTTCAAGTTCGAGATCTCGCCCTTAACCCACACGTTGGCCAGAAAACCGTCGCCGTCCAGAAGGCCTTTGATGTGGGAGGTGAGTTCGCTGACGCTTAAAACGCGCTGACGGCTTATCACGCCCGCCTGGCGGCCTCCACCGTATTCTTAAGGAGCATGGCAATGGTCATGGGGCCTACGCCCCCGGGTACGGGGGTGATCCAGGAAGCCTTTTGGCTCGCGCTTTCAAAGTGCACGTCGCCCACCAGTTTCCCGTCCGGCATGCGGTTAATGCCCACGTCGATAACCACGGCGCCCTCCTTGATCATATCTCCGGTTATGAGCTCGGGCCTGCCTACAGCGGCCACCAGGATATCGGCCTGGCGGCACTCGGCGGCCAGATCCCGGGTGCGGGAGTGGCAGACGGTGACCGTGGCATGACGGGCCAGGAGCATCATGGCCATGGGTTTACCTACGATGTTGCTGCGGCCGACCACCACGGCTTTCTTACCCTGGGGATCTACCCCGATTTTGTCCAGGAGAACCATGCAGCCGTGGGGAGTGCACGGGTAAAAGCACTCATCCCCGATGACCAGATTGCCCACATTGGCCGGGCTGAAACCGTCAACATCCTTTTTCAGGGCTATGGTGTCGATGACCTTTTTCTCGTCTATGTGGCCCGGCAGGGGTAATTGGACCAGAATACCGTGGATCTTGGGGTCGTTGTTAAGCTGTTCTATCAGCTCTAAGAGCTCGTCCTGGCTGGTCTCCGCGGCCAGGCGGTGAACCTCCGAGTAAATCCCCACTTCTTCGCACGCCCGGTGCTTGTTCCGCACGTAAACCTGGGAGGCCGGATCGTCGCCTACCAAGATCACAGCCAGCCCCGGAGTAATTCCCCGGGCCTTAAGCTCCGCTACTTCTTTCTTTACCTCTTCCCGCACCTCGGCGGCTATTTTCTTGCCGTCGATAATATTAGCCATTCCCTTTCTCCCCCTTTTGGCGCAGATAAGCGTCAATGGCCCGGGCCGCCTTCTTGCCGGCCCCCATGGCCAGGATAACCGTTGCCGCTCCGGTCACAATATCGCCGCCGGCAAAAACGCCTTCCCTGGAAGTGGCTCCCGTCTCTTCGTCCGCCGCTATGGTCCCCTTCTTGGTGAGTTCCAAGCCCGGCGTCGTCTGCAAGACCAAAGGATTGGGCCCCTGTCCTATGGCGATAACCACGGTATCCACTTCCATCCGGTACTCGGATCCGGGAATGGCCACCGGACGCCGCCGGCCGCTGGCATCGGGCTCACCCAGCTCGTAGCGGATGCAGGTCATCCCCGTCACCCAGCCAGCCTCGTCGCCGTGGATCTCCACCGGACTGGTTAAGAGATGGAATTCCACCCCCTCTTCCTCAGCATGTTCTACTTCTTCCTTCCTGGCCGGCATTTCCTCGGCCGAACGTCGGTAGACGATCATAGATTTCTCGGCTCCCAGGCGGAGGGCCGTGCGCGCCGCGTCCATGGCCACGTTGCCGGCGCCGATAACCGCCACCCGGCGGCCCACTTTAATGGGCGTCAAGTACTCTGGAAAAAGATAGGCCTTCATGAGGTTGGTACGAGTGAGGAACTCGTTGGCCGAATATACCCCCAAAAGGTTCTCCCCCGGAATACCCATAAAGTAAGGCAATCCGGCACCGGTTCCGATGAAGACGGCATCAAAACCGCTCTCCAGCAGCTCATCTACGGTGACCATCTTGCCTACTACTGAATTAGTCCTGATTTCTACCCCCAGGCGCCGGATATAGTCGATCTCCCTCTGGACGATTTCCTTGGGCAGGCGGAATTCGGGAATGCCATACATGAGCACTCCGCCCGGTACGTGGAGGGCCTCAAAAACCGTGACCTGGTGGCCCATCCTGGCCAGATCGGCGGCTGCCGTCAGCCCGGCCGGCCCCGAACCTATGACGGCTACCCTGAAGCCGGTGGGTGTGGCAAGGGCAGGGGGTTCTACCTCGCCCTGGCTCAGTTGGTAATCGGCCACAAAGCGCTCCAGCCGGCCGATGCCCACCGGTTCGCCCTTTTTGGCCAGGGTACAGTACTTTTCGCACTGGTTTTCCTGGGGACACACGCGGCCGCAAATGGCCGGGAGGTTGTTCTTTTCCTTTACCTTCTCGATGGCCCCGGCAAAATCCCCCTCCTTTATCCGTCCGATGAAGGCGGGAATATCTATTTCTACCGGGCATCCCTGCCGGCAGGGAGCCTTCTTACACTGCAGACACCGCTCCGCCTCCTGCCTGGCCATTTCCTCGGTGTAGCCTAAGGCCACTTCGGAAAAATTCCGGATGCGTTCCCCGGGGGGCTGGGAAGGCATGGGAGTCTTGCGGGTACTTACCGGCATTGACAACCACCCCTTTTCTCCTGGTGAAAGGCTTGAGCCCTGGCTTCTTCATCCCTATACATGCGGAGCCGCTGCACGGCCAGATCCCAATCCACCTGGTGCCCGTCAAACTCAGGTCCGTCTACACACCCGAACTTGGTTTCGCCGCCCACGCTCACCCGGCAGGCACCGCACATACCGGTACCGTCTACCATAATGGGATTCATGCTTACAATAGTCGGAACCCCGAAAGGTCTCGTCGCCTCCGAAACCGCCTTCATCATGACCACCGGGCCGATGCCCCATACCCGGTCCACCTTCTTCTCCTGGAGGACCCTGACCAAAAGATCGGTTACAAAGCCCTTGTGACCGTAAGAGCCGTCGTCGGTGGATACCAGGAGTTCATGGGACACCTTTCTCATTTCTTCTTCTAGAATCAAGAGTTCGCGGGAACGGGCGCCGATTATGGAGATGACCTCGTTCCCGGCCTCCTTCAGGGCCCGTGCTATGGGATAGATGGGGGCTACGCCCACCCCTCCGCCGACGCATACCACCCGGCCGTAATTCTCGATCTCCGTGGGACGTCCAAGGGGACCCACAAAGTCGAGGAGGGCATCTCCTTCTTCCAGCTGGCCCAGGTGCCAGGTGGTGTATCCCACTTCCTGGAAGATGGTGGTGATGGTGCCCTCCTCCCGATTAAAATCGGCAATGGTCAAAGGAATGCGCTCGCCCGGCTCGTCTATGCGCAAAATGATGAATTGGCCCGCCTGAGCCTTGCGCGCCACGTCCGGAGCCTTGACCTCCAACAGCTTAATGCCGGGAGCCAGTATTCTTTTTTTTACTATCGGGTACATCTCGTCTTCCTTCCCTCCCTGCAATTAAGTGAAACTGTTTCCGGCCCAACTTTTTATAATTCTGCTCAAAACGCCGTATTCCTGCCGGTCGTTGCTGCCAATTCCCTTGACCTCCTTTGAGATAAGATCTAATATTAGGTGGAGATTGGAGGTCGGCTCCGTGAAAAAAAACAAGAGATTCCTCTACCTACTTAGCCTAGGCCATCTAATGACCGATGTCAACCAAGGTTTATTACCCATTTTCCTTCCCATCTACAAACAGGTTCTTGGCCTCTCCTTCACGGCCGCCGGACTGGTTTCCCTTATATCCCTTATAAGCTCATCGGTTATCCAGCCCTTCTTCGGGTTCTGGTCGGACCGGAGGGCCGGCCGCTGGCTCATCCCGGCCGGGTGCCTGGTGGCCGCCCTGGGAATGGCCCTTGCCGGGTGGGCCCCTAACTATGCGGCCCTGGTGGCCGCCGTGTTTCTGAGCGGCCTCGGCGTAGCCGCCTATCACCCCGAGGCTTCCAAGACGGCCCATTATTTGAGCGACCGGCACCAGGCCACCTCCATGGCCGTCTTCTCGGTGGGAGGCAACCTCGGCTTCGCCCTGGGGCCGGCGGTGGCCGCCGGCCTTCTGGCCCTCGGGGGCCTTAAGGCCTCTCCCCTGCTGTTGATACCGGCAGGCCTCCTTTCCCTGGTACTGTGGACGCAGCTCCCCTCTCTAGAGGGGGCCGTGAAGGGATCTTCTTCCCACAAAAGGGAAGGGGCTCCCCGCGCGGAGGCTTCGGCCGCCGGGCACCCCAACGTGAGGGCTATGATATTGCTCCTGGTGATCGTGATTATGCGCTCCTGGCTCCACGTCGGCCTGACCAATTATATACCCTTTTATTATATCAATTACCTGCAGGGTGACCCGGCCTACTCCAGCATGCTCCTGACGGTATTCCTCCTGGCGGGCGCCCTGGGCACCCTGGCGGGCGGCAGGATCGCCGACCGGTGGGGGTGCAAGAATATGGTCCTGGTTTCCTTGGCCCTCATGGTTCCCATGGTGCTGCTCTTCCCGCGTACGGAAGGGGTATGGCTGTTCGTCCTCCTGGCCGTGGGAGGATTCACCCTCGTCTCCACCTTTGCCCCTACCATTGTCCTAGCCCAAAACCTCATGCCCGGCCACGTGGGTATGGCTTCGGGTTTAATTATGGGCTTCGCCATAGGGACCGGCGGTATCGGCCTGGTCATCATAGGGGCCGTGGCGGACGCCCTGGGAGTCCCGGCTGCCCTGGCCTCCATGGCCTTAATACCCGCCCTGGGCTTCGCCCTCACCCTGTTCCTGCCGGACGATGCCCGGGAAAGGAGATTAAGCCAGGCCCTCAAGGCCTAAAAGGGCAACTCCCACGGCGTTGTCGGTGCTGTACTCGGGGGCGGCAAAGTGGAGGACGGCCCCCACGGCCCTGTGTTCCAGGCGGTGGCGCAGGCGTTCCCGCAAGAATCGGTTGGCCGCCACGCCGCCGACGATGAGGATGTGGCGGTGACCGGTCTCTACCACCAGAGGCCGCAACACCTTCTCCAGGGTATTGGCAATACACCTTTCCACCGCCCTAGCCACCGCCGCCGGCGGCGCTCCTTGTTGGAGGAGGCGCTCGGCATGGGAGGCAGGGCCGGAAAAGCTGAAATCATACCCCTTTACCGCCGAAGGTAGATCAACCTGCTCCCCACCCGCCTCGGCCCCCCGGGCCAGGCGCTCCAAGTGGGGACCAGCCGGGAAGGGCAGGCCCAACCTCAACCCTACCCGGTCCACCAGCTGGCCCGCATGCAGGTCGGTGGTGCCCCCAACCCTCTCAATGGCAAAGGAACCCTTGTCCTGGGTAACTACCAGTATTTCCGAAGTCCCGCCGGACAGGTGGACGGCGATGAAGGTCCCCCGGGGTTGCCAGCCGGCCGACCAGAGGCCCGCCATCAGGTGCCCTTCCTGGTGGGTGGTGGGCCAAAAGGGCACCCCCAGGGCGGAGGCCAGAACCCGGCCGTGGCCGGAAGCGGCCACGAATACGGGCATATAAGACCCCTTCACCGGCCGGGGCTTCACGGAAGCGGCCACTCCCCTGATGCGGCCCGGCCGCACGGCTTTAAAGGCGCCTTCTAGGACGGCCGGCAGGTTGTTTATATGCTGAAACACCGCCACGGACTGTTGCAGCCCGCCCTCTCCTTCGGGAACCCGCAACAGCTGGCGGTGTTCGAAGAGCAGTTGTTTTTTATCGTCCACCAAAGCCACAGAAGTGGTATAACAGCTAGTGTCTATCCCCAGTACGGCCATGGAAACTATCCCCCAGCGGTCTCGTCCTCCGGCTTCCCGGCGTCCAGGTCCCGCCGGATGCTGTCCAGCACTCCGTTGATAAAGGGGCCTGCCTCCTCGTTGCTGAAAACCTTGGCCAGTTCAATGGCCTCGTTAATGGACACGGAGGCCGGGATTTCCTCCCGCAAGTAAAGGAGCTCGTACAATCCAAGACGGAGAATGTTCCGGTCCACCACAGGCATGCGTTCGACTTCCCATCCAATGGCGTACTGCGCCAGGAGTTCGTCCAGCCGCTGCCGGTGCTGCAGCACCCCGGAAACCAGGGTGCGCGTGAAGGCGGCATCCGAAGGCGCCAATCCGTTTTCTTCTACTACGTGGTTCAAGGCCACTTCTTCGGGGATACGGCCTACATCAAGGGCATAGAGGGCTTGCAAAGCCGCGGCCCTCGCCTTTTTCCTGCTCACCCGGCGCCTCCTCCTTTAACCGCGCCTGCCGAATAACCGCTCAAACCAGCGGACCGGATCCTCGCCTTTGTCGATCCGGCACCCCACGGAATAACCCAGGGCCATGCACAGGGCGATAAAGACGGTCTTGGCCAAACCCATTAGTGCTACACCCAGTCCGAAGAGCAGGCCCAGCCCCACGCCCCATACCTTGCCGCGGTGTTGGCGGTACACTTCCCCTAGCCACTCCCTATCCAATCCGCAACCACCCCGCTACTCGACGCGCCTCACAGGCTCCTGCCAGACTCCGTTGATCAGGATGCGGACCTCCGGGCCTTCCAGGCCGGTTACCTCTGCTATGTAGTTCCGCACCCCTTCCTGGAGGCTTTGGGCCACACCGGGCAAGTGCTGGTCGGGTAAGACCTGCACTTCTAGGGTAATCATAATGCCTTCCGGTAAAATTTTAAGGCGCGGCTTTACTTCCTTAATACCCTTCACCTGGCGCGCCGCGCGTACCACCAAACTTTCCAAGGCGGCCAAGGAAATGGTAACATCCCCGGCTTCGCCCCGGCGGATCAGAGCCTGTTCTACCTTGGGAGCCTTCCTCTGGAGGCTGCCCAACAAAAAACGTAATGAAAGGACTAAAATGACCGCCGCGATAACCCCGCCGGCCACCCTGTATTCCAGGGTGGTAAGGGCGGATTCATACCACGCAAGGGGTGTCCTCCAGCCCGCACTTACGCCCAGGAGGACGAGGGCCAAGGCAGCGGTTATCAGGGAATAGAGGGCGAGAAGGGCCCGTTCATACAACGGCACTGGCCCCTAAGCCTCCTCAGCGAACCCGGGCCGGCTCTTCTTCCGCCGACTTCTCCTGCTGGAAGGCGACTCCCTGGACGTGGACGTTAACCTCTACCACCTTTAGGCCCGTCATACTTTCGATGGCCCGTTTAACCTTGTCCTGTATTTCCACCGCCACCTCCGGGATGCGCACCCCGTACTCCACGATTACGAAGATATCCACCGCCGCTTCCTTTTCTCCTACCTCTACCTTAACGCCCTTGGAGAGGTTTTTACGTCCCAGCATTTCCGCGATTCCGCCGGCTATACCGCCGCTCATGCCGGCTACGCCGTCTACTTCGGTAGCCGCCAGGCCGGCGATAATGGCTACCACTTCATCGGCAATCCTAATGGAACCAAGTTCTGTTGCCACTTCGGGAGCCATAAGGGCTTTTTCTTCCATCTACACCGCACCTCGCTTTGCCTGTTTTCTATATTATACCAAAGGGATCCGACCTCCACAACGACTTCCAACCCTGAGTTATCCCCTGTTTTGATCCCGGCCTGCTTGGCTTCCGCTCGCTCCTGAAACCTTCGCGGGCCTGACCGGGGGAGACATCCATACCGCCGGTACGGCACCAGCAGAAGGATGAAAACACCGGGCTGGCATTTCTCCCTCGCGAGCGATTTGGTCCGAGCGGATGAGCAGCCTTGGCGAAGCCGAGGAGGGAGGGCGGGGCCCTCCCCTTTCCTCCTAACCCTCGAGTAGGCGCCGCTGGATGAAGTTGGTATACACTTCCCCGCGCCGGAAGAAGGCGTTGTCCATAATTTTTAGATGGAAGGGAATGGTAGTAGTAACCCCCTCGACCACCATCTCCCGCAGGGCGCCGCGCATCCTGGCGATGGCCTCCTGCCTGCTGGGCGCCCAGACGATCACCTTGGCGATGAGGGAATCATAATAGGGCGGTATCTCGTAGCCGGGGTATAAGGCGGTGTCCACCCTCACCCCGAAGCCTCCGGGCGGGTGAAAGCGTTGGACGCGGCCGGGGGAGGGCCGGAAATTGCGGGCCGGGTCCTCGGCATTGATACGGCACTCCAGGGCGTGACCCCGAATTTGAACATCCTCCTGCCGGCACGAGAGTTTTTCCCCGGCGGCAATGAGGATCTGTTCCTTAACCAGGTCGATTCCCGTGACCTCCTCGGTAACGGGGTGTTCCACCTGAATACGGGTATTCATTTCTATGAAATAGTAATTGCCGTGCTTGTCCAAGAGGAATTCCACCGTACCGGCGCTGAAATATTCCGCCGCCGCGGCGGCCCTGATGGCTACCTCCCCCATGGCCCGGCGCAACTCCGGGGTGAGGGCCGGGGAGGGCGCCTCCTCCAGGATCTTCTGGTGCCGTCGCTGCAGGGAACAATCCCTTTCTCCCACGTGGATAATGTTCCCGTGGGTGTCGCCCAAAATCTGAAACTCCACGTGGCGCGGTTCTTCGATGTACTTCTCCAGGTAGATCTGGGCGTTGCCGAAGGCGGCCTCCGCCTCCTGGCGGGCCGTCTGGACGGCCTGGCGCAGCTCCGCCGGGTTTTGGGCCACCCGCATGCCGCGGCCGCCACCTCCCGCCGCCGCCTTTACCAGAACCGGATAGCCGATCTCCCGAGCTATATCCAGGGCTTCCTCCACCTTCCCTACCACCCCTTCGGAGCCCGGGACCACGGGTACCCCCGCCTGTAGCATGGTATTCCGGGCCCTGGCCTTGTCGCCCATGAGCTGGATGGCCCGGGGCGAGGGTCCTATGAAGGTAAGGCCCGAGGTGGCGCACATCTCGGCAAAGTAGGCGTTCTCGGCCAGGAAACCGTAACCGGGGTGTACGGCATCCGCGCCCGTCACCTGGGCGGCGGCAATGATGTTGGGGATGTTAAGATAGCTCCTCCCCGCCGGCGGCGGCCCTATGCAGACGGCCTCATCGGCCAGTTTAACGTGGAGGGCGTCCCGGTCGGCCTCGGAAAATACGGCGACCGTCTCTATTTCCAGCTCCCGGCAGGCGCGGATTATGCGGACGGCGATCTCCCCCCGATTGGCAATTAGGACCTTCCTAAACACCGTCCCCTACTCCTTTGCCAGCCGGAAGAGTATTTGCCCGTATTCCACCGGCTGCCCGTTTTCCACCAGAATTTCTATGACCCGGCCCGGGGCATCCGCGGTAATTTCATTCATCAGCTTCATAGCCTCAATGATGCATAGAGTCTGCCCCGGCTTCACCCGGGTTCCTATTTCCACAAAGGGCGGCGCATCCGGGGCAGGTGCCCGGTAAAAGGTGCCTACCATGGGTGCCCGCACTTCGATGACCTCCGCGGCCGTCCCCTCGTCCTCCTTCAGGGGTACCGGAGCGGGCTCCTGGGCAGGCGGAGGGCCGACCTCGGCCACCGGCTGGTAGCCCACCGTCCCCCTCTTTATGCTGACCTTAACCCCTTCGCTTTCCAGGTTGAGCTCGGTAACCCCGGTTTCTTCCAGAGCCTTGATGAGCTGGGTAATTTCTTTCAAATCCATGCCCGCCTTCACCTCCTCGTTAACCTTAACCCCCTGCCGCGCCGGACGCCTTCCGGGGTTTAACTTCCCCGCCCTCCTGTTCTCCAGAAACTTGCGGGCCACCTGGGGAAACAGGGCGTACGAAATTACGTCTTCTTCGCTCTCGGCCAGATCCCCGATTTCCCGCCGCGCCTCTTCCATACGTGGTTCCAAATAGTCGGCCGGACGGCCTTTAATAGGCTCCTCGTCACCCATGACCCGGCGTTTTACTTCTTCGCTGATGGGCGCGGGCGGGCTGCCGTACAGGCCCCTTACATAATTCTTGACCTCTTCGGGTACCACTTTATACCTCTGGCCCAAGAGAACGTTCAGTACTGCCTGGATACCCACTATCTGGCTGGTGGGAGTGACCAGGGGAGGATATCCGAGTTCCGCCCGGACGCGGGGTATCTCCTCCAGCACCTCGTTAATCCGGTGGGCGGCCTTCTGTTCTTTGAGCTGGTTGACCAGATTGGATATCATGCCACCAGGCACCTGGTGTTCAAAAACCCGCATATCAGTTATGCGGGTTACCCCCCGCTCGTAACCCAGCTCCCGGCGGAGGTCGTCGAAGTACTCGGCGATCTCGAAGAGCAAGTGGAGGTCTAGGCCGGTATCATAGGGAGTTCCGGCCAGAGCCCGGACGACGGTCTCCACCGGCGGCTGGGAGGCACCGAAGGCCAGGGGTACCGAAGCCGTATCCACCACATCCACCCCGGCCCGCGCGGCCTCCAAATAAGCGCCCAGGGCCAAACCTCCTATATAATGGCTATGGAGCTGGACGGGCACCTGCAAGTTTTCCTTGAATAACTTTACCAGATCATAAGCCACAAAGGGTGTCAGTAGCCCGGCCATGTCTTTGATGCATATGGAGTCTACCCCCATGCCCTCCAGCTCCCGGGCCACTTCCAAGTAGTGTTCCGTGGTGTGAACGGGGCTGATGGTGTACACCACCGTCCCCTGGACGTGGGCCCCTTCCTTCTTGGCCACGCGGATGGGTACTTCCATGTTGCGCAGGTCGTTAAGGGCGTCGAAGATGCGGATGATATCTATCCCATTGGCCACCGCCCGGCCGATAAAGGCGGTCACTACATCGTCCGGGTAATGCTGGTAGCCCACCAGGGATTGACCCCGGAGGAGCATCTGAAGGGGGGTGCGCTTCACGTACCTTTTTATGGTGCGCAGGCGCTCCCACGGGTCTTCATCCAAATAGCGCAGGCAGACGTCGAAGGTGGCCCCGCCCCATACTTCGAGGGAATGGTAGCCGACGCTGTCCAGCTTTTCCAGGACGGGTAGCATGTCCTGGAGGGTCATGCGCGTGGCCCATAGGCTCTGGTGCCCGTCGCGTAGCGTAGTATCGGTAATCCTTACTCCGGCCAATCCGGTTACCCCCTCCTCTGGTGGAACTTTCGCATGCCCCACCACAACCCTTAGTTAGCCGCGTACACTATGTCCTATTATATAGAAACGTTCTTTCCCTAAGCAAGATATTCGGCCCATGTATACATTATATTTGCTGTTCCCCACGGATGGGGGCTGACGTATCCCCACTTTTCAGCCTGCTTTGGCTTACGCTCGCAAAGGCCTCCCTCGCGGGCCAAACTAGCGCTCGGCCTAAAAGCTTAAGGCGGACTTCCCAGCAAATTCGACCTCCTGTCTCAGTTGCCGGCCGCAGGTCTCTCATGCCCTCGGGTCCGCCTCCGCTTTCGGCCTCGTTAAGTTTGGCTACCGCGAAGGCTTGTTCGCTCGCTTTCAAGCCAAAGCATGGCCACCCCGGCGAAAACTGGGGATACCTCAGGGAGGGGGTGGTGGACATGTGGGACCGGACACCGGCCTTGCAGACGTGTTGTTACCGCCGGGGTATAATAGTTACTTGCTCCCGCGGCCGGCCGGTGGAACGGGAAACCAGATCCCCTATTTTGTAGGCGTCCTCCTCGGTAAACTGGTCGGCCATGACGATAACGTTCACCGCATTAGGCTGGATAAAGACGGCGGCCTCCCGGTAACCCTTGGCGACGATGAGCTTTTCCAACTGGAGCTCCAGGTCCATCTGCTGGGTCAAGTCCACCAGCCGCTTCTGAGCTTCCTGCTTGCCTTCTCCCGTAGCATTGGGATTATCCACGATCTGCTTCAAGAGCTCGATCTGCTGGCTGCGGCGGCGGTCCCGCTCCAGGCGGTACTCTACAAAGAAGGCCGCGTCGCCCTCGGCAACCTTTTCCGCGGCACCTTCCAGGACCTCTTGCGCCTTTATGTTCCAATCCTCCGAAGCCGAGGAGGAAACAACACCTCCGGCGGCGTCGACGGCGGACCTTTCCGTTGCCTGCTGCGCCGGCCCTTCGGCAGGCAACCCCGTTCCTCCGTACTCGGCCATCTCCTTTTCGCCCTGCACCATGTAAGCCAGTACCCCGAAGGTAAAGACCAGGGCGATCAGAACCCTCACTTTATCGTTTATTTTGATCTTCCACATCTCTTTCCTTACCTCCCCCTAGAGGCTCGATACATCAGTCTAATTTCCCATGGGCAACACCTGAACCTGGTGGGGAGCCAAAGCCCATAGCGTCCTGACGGCCTCTATAAGCCGGAGCCGCACGTAAGGGTCCCTTCCCCCTTCGGCCACCACCACTACACCCTGGATCTCCGGTTTGGATTCCCGCACCACCACCGGTTCTTCCCCCTGTAGGGTGCTGGTCCGGGCCAGGACGAGCTGGCCGTCTTCATCGGTTTCGGTGGTCACCCTGGTACCCCCTGACTGGTTTTTTTCTTCCGTGCTCCGCTGGACGGCCCTGGTGTTGGTAGCATACTCCCTAACCGGGGTGGCCGCCAGGGCAACGCTTACTTTGACTCGGCCCGCCCCCTCCACCTTGGCCAGGATTTCCTCCAGTTCGGCCTCCAGGGCCCGGGCCGTGGCAAAGAGCTCGCTGCCCTGTACACCCTGCCGCCCGGCCTCGCCCGGATCGGGAGGAGACGCCGTTCCCCTGAGGTCACCCGGAGGCGATACACTACTGATGGAGATCAAGAGGGTCCCTAGGATCAGTACCCCCACACCGACCCATAAATACCAGGGAGGTTTACCCGGCAGCCGCAAGCCTTTCCACAACTCATCTTTGCCCAAAGCCTTCACCTCCCTCGTACAGTTATTACTCGGGCATCGAGCCCGTAGAAGAAGGCCAGGGTCTGTTTTATCCGGGCCACCAGTTCTTCTTCGGAGGCAGGGGCGGCGGGCAGGCCGGACGTCTCCTCCTCCGTTGCGTCGCCTTCCCAGTCTACTATGACTTCTACGCTCCTGATCCTGGCCCTGGCCAGGTCCGCAGGTGTCCCCTCCACCTCCACCCGGACATCGGCCTCCCGTACACCGGGGGTCAGGGCTACGAGGGTCCGCATCTGGCTGCCCAATCTTTCCTTAAAGAGGGCCATGGCCGCCTCCCCGGAAGCCCCTTGCCAGGCGGAGGACGGCGCCAGGGCCCCCGTTCCCTCCTCCGTCCGGCCAGGCCGCAGGTCCCAGGCCATGACTTCCAAAGCCTGCCCCCGGCCGAACCTTTCGGCCACGGGTGAAAGGAGGGCCACCAGCACAAAGAGCCCCAGGACCAGGCGCACGTACCGGTTCATGGCCTGCTGGGGAAGCATCATCTCCAGAAGCCCGGCCAGAATGACTATAAGGGCCACCTGCCTCACTATCTCCCCGATAACCTGCAGCAACCATCTCACCTACCCCCTGAGGGCTACTACCACATTGCCCAACAACACTACCATCCCGACGGCCAGGTAAAACATCAGGGCGACGGCTATGAGACAGGCGAAGATGAGAAGGAGGGCGCCGCCCATGCCTTCCAAGGCGTCGTGCAGTCGGTCTTCTCCGAAGGGCTGCACCAGAGCAGCGGCCACCCGGAAGATGATGGCCAGAGACACGATTTTTATCATGGGAAAGGCGGCCAGCAGGGAGATCACTATCACCCCGCCCAGGCCCACGGCGCTCTTCAAGAGGAGGGTAGTCCCGGCTACGGTGGTTACGGCGTCGGAGAGGATTTTGCCCACTACAGGAACGAAAGTGGAGGTGGCAAATTCCGCCGCCTTTAGACCCACCCCGTCCACTACAGAACCGGCAATACCGTAGACCGAGAGCACGCCGGTGAACACCGTCAGCATGAGGCTAAGGAGGGCCAGGGACAACTGCCGCAGGAGCGCGGCCAGCCGGCTTATATTAAACCGGTCGGAGATCTGGCCTACCACTCCCAAAACCGCCCCGCAATAAATCAGCGGAAAAATAGTATTGCGGGTCAAGGTATTGGCTATGGTAAGGCTGTAAAGGAGTACCGGGTGGAGCAAACTCGAGCTGGTGAGTCCGCCGCTGGCCGCCAGGAGGGTTACCAGCATGGGTAAGAGGGACTGGAAAAAGGTCACCATGCGGTCGATGGCCTCTCCGGCGGACTTCAGGGCCATGGTAAAGGAGGTTAAGGCCAATCCCGCCAAGGCCAGAAACACTATACCGTGGGCGAGCTTCCCGGCGCTCCCTCCTCCCAGGGAAGACTGCAAATTCTGCAGCACGGCGGCCGCTACGGCCAGGATCACCAGCTGGCTGAGGAGCTTGGCCCCGGCCCAGAGCTCCCGCAGGAAGTACCTCCCCAAGCCGTCTAGCAGCTCCGCAGGGTGGACCGGCAGGTCCCCGCGGCGTAAGCTTTCCCATATCCTGTTCCAGCTTAAAAGGGGCATATAATGCCCCACTTCCCGTTCCAGCTCCCGCAGGTACCGGTCGAGGCTGTCCAGGTTTAAGGACTGCATTTGTTCTTCCAGATACTTGTCCAGGGCCGACGCCACCCGGTTTTCTTCTTCTTTGAACACCGGTACTATTTCCTCCGCCCCTGCTGAAAAGGAGGAGGAAAGGAGGATCAATACAGAGAAGAAGAGGGCCAGTATCCGGCTTTTCACCCCATCACCTCTCCCGGCCTCAAGGCAGGAGTTTAACAATACTCTCCAGGATGGCTACTATAATGGGTATGGCCAGGACCATGATCAAAACCTTGGCCGCCAACTCCACCTTGCCGGCCACCGCATTTTCCCCTGCGTCGCGGCAGACCTGGGCTCCGAACTCGCCCACATAGGCAATCCCTATGATTTTGAGGACGGTGGTAAGGTAAAACCGGTTGATACCTGCCCGGTCAGAGAGGTCGGTAATCACCCGGATCACTGCTCCGATGCGATCCACCAACAGGAGGAAAATAACCGCGCCCACCACCAGGCTGATAAGAAGCGCCGTTTCCCGGGCGTGGGCCTGGCGGATAACCACTATAATCAGCGTGGCGGTTAAACCCAGGCCTACTATTTGAAATATCTCCACGGCTATCAGCTCCCTCCGGCGGGGTGATACCGCGGGCGTCGGGGATCAGTAAAGCTGGAACACGGCCCTTACGGCGTTGAACAGTTCCATAATCACCGGTATAACCCACAGAAGGGCAATGGCCAGGCCGGCCAGGAGGGTCAAATAGGCATATTCATCCCTACCCGCCTGTTTTAAGAAGGTGTAAAAAATGGTAATTATAATTGCCAGGGCCGCCAGGCGAAAAATTAAGCTGACGTCGACGCCCAACATGGTTCTCTCTCCCTTCAGTACATTAGCAGCGTTACCGCCGCACCAAGGAGGAAACCTAAGGTACGCCACATCCTCCCCTGGCGGTTGGCATCTTCTTCCGCGGCGGCCTGCTGCCGGTGCAAGTGCTGGCGGGCCAGTTCGAGGTTTTTGGCCTGGTCTTCCCGGCCGGAAACCCCCAATCCCTGGCCGAGAATACGCAGGATATCCAGGTCCCCGGGGGTGAGGGAACCCTTGTCCCGCAGGACCTCTAACCCCCCCTCCCAGGCCTCGGCCGCCGTGATACCGCGCTCCTCCTGGAGGAGCCGGGCGCTCACCCGGAAAAGAAGGGCCACGGGCTCCTCCAGGCGCCCTCCTATCCTGGCCAGGGCCAAGGGAAGGGGGGTAGCCCCGAACACAATCTCCGTCTCCAACATCTTTAAGGCGGCGCTCAAGGTCCGCAGTTGGCGGGGCCGCTCGAAGTAGGCCTGGGCCAGGCCTATCCCTAAAAACCCACAACTCAGGATGACCAATCCTGCACCGGCAAGTTTCAACACACCTTTTTCCCCCCAAAGGTAACCGTCGTAGGAGCCGGCCTTATGGGGCCCACTAAGACGGGCCGGCCATCCTTTCCTTCGAGGACGGCTTCCACGGTCCCGGGACCCAGGCTGCGGCCCAGGATGATCAGGCGCTCCCAGATCCCCTGAGCCAGAAGGGGGGCCCAGCCCGGCCTCCCCTTCAGTTCATCGAGGGAAGAAGCATGTACGCTGGCCAGGAGGGTGACTCCGCTGTGGAGGACCTCCTGAAGGGCCTCCAATTCGGCGGGCCGGCCCACCTCATCGGTGACCACGACGTCCGGTCCCATGGAGCGCACCAGCATCAACAGGCCGCTCACCTTGGGGCACCGGTCCAGAACATCGGTGCGGGGGCCCACTTCGAGTTGGGGTATTCCTTGATAGCAGCCGGCTATTTCCGATCGCTCGTCCACTACGCCGACATTGAGACCCGGAATGCCCAGCTCGGGCACGCCGCTGCTGAAGGAGCGGACCAGGTCGCGGAGGAGGGTGGTCTTGCCGCAGCGGGGCGCAGACAGAACCAAAATGTGATAGGGGCGGCCGTCCTCCCTTATAACGTACGGCAACAGAGGCCTCGAACACCCTACGACGCTGCGGGCGAGCCGGATATTCAAGGCGCCGATGTTCTTAAGGGTGCGCACCTCGCCCCTTTCCACCACCGCCTCGCCCGCCAGGCCCACGCGGTGCCCGCCTTTGATCGTCACATACCCGGAGCGCAACTCGTTTTCCCAAGCATACAGGGAATTATCCGTCAAGGCTTGTACCGCATGCCGGAGGTCCTGGGGCTTCACCTGATAAGCTTCATCCGCCGCAGCTGTGGGGTTTCCCCGGGCGTCGATCCAGCCTTCCCCGCCCACCCAACGCACATGAAGGGACCGGTTTATGCGCAGCCGGATTTCTTCCAGGCCGTCCTGCAAATCCCGGGGCAGCTTAAAGAGGATCTCTTTAAGGTGAGGGGGCAAAATACCGAGGACTTCTGCCACCCCGTCAGGGGCGCGGGGATTGTCGGTCCCCAGGGGTCGGCGCACAGTCAAATCTTCCTACCTCCCTGCAATAATGCTTATTACCCCCATGGCAATTTTATGCAAAAAAAATAAACCCCGGTCCGCAGGGACCGGGGCGCCTCAAACGGGCTACGGCTTAAATATCTTCGGTGTCACTCTGCTCACCCTTTTCCTGGTCAGCAGGCCCTTCTCTGTCCTCCTCGTTTACGAACACGACGGCATTACAATTAGGGCAAGTAACTTCCACTACCTCGTCGTCATCCACGACATCGGCATCGAAGCAGACGATTTCGTGGCACTGGGGACATTCCACCTCTACATAATCGCCTTCCTCGTCTTCCTCTCTTTCATCTTCTTCTTCATCTTCTAGGTCGTCGGCGTAGGCTTCCTTTTCCAGATCGTAGAGGTCTTCGTCAATATCCTCCAGGTACTCTTCCAGTTCTTCGTAGTCCTCGTGGAGGTGGTGGATGGCCTCTGCCACGTCTTCCAGCAGGGATATAATTTCTTTCAGCACCCGGCCTTCTTTGCTGTCTTCCAGTTGGAGCCCGGCTACCAGTCCCTGAAGGTAGGCCACACGTGTGCGCAAATCCTTCACTTTAGGGCACCCCTTTCTCAATTATTTATTAATTTACCTTTCCCTAGACCCTTTCAATATATGCTCCCGTCCGCGTATCGATCTTTATCACATCGCCCACCTCCACAAAGAGGGGGACCTGAACTACCGCTCCCGTCTCTACCACCGCCGTCTTAGAGCCGCCCGAGGCGGTATCGCCCTTTATCCCGGGCTCGGTCTCCACTACCTTGAGCTCCACAAAGTTGGGCAATTCGATACCTATGGTTTCACCCTGATAGAAGAGTACGTCGATGACCATATCGTCTTTTAAGTACTTGGAGGTCTCGTCCAGCTGTTCCCGGGGCAGGGAAAACTGTTCAAAGGTCTCGGTATCCATAAAGTAGTAGGTATCGCCGTCGTTGTACAAATACTGCATCTTGCGGCGCTCTACATGGGCACGGTTAACCTTTTCGCCCGCCCGGAAGGTACGTTCGATTACGGCACCGGTCCGGCGGTTTTTAAGCTTGGTACGGACGAAGGCCGCACCTTTACCCGGCTTCACATGCATGAACTCGAGAACCGTATAGACTTCACCGTCCACCTCAATAGTCAAACCGGTACGGAAATCGTTGGTGGAAATCAAGCCTGTCCAACCTCCTACAATACCAAAAATTCCCTGGTGGCTTGGGACAACACCCGGCAACCTTCCGGAGCCACCAGGGCTACGTCCTCGATTCGCACCCCGCCCCAACCGGCTATGTATACGCCCGGCTCCACCGTCACCACCATACCCGCTTCCAGGGGTTCTTCCGCGCCGGGACTCAGACTCGGGCCTTCGTGGACCTCCAGGCCCACTCCGTGTCCCAGACCGTGGGAAAAATTTTCCTTGAAACCCGCCTCCTCCAGGTAAGACCTAGCGCGGGCATCCACTTCCCGCCCCGGCACCCCGGCCCTAAGCCCCTCCAGGGCCAGGCTCTGGGCCGTTCTGACTTTATCGTATACCCGGCGCTGCTCGGGAGTGACCGGGCCGAGGGCCACCGTCCGGGTTAAATCCGAATGGTAACCCCCGCAGACGGCGCCGAAATCGAGAACCACCAGGTCGCCCGGGGCCAAGCGGCGTTCTCCGGCCACCCCGTGGGGTAAGGCTGACCGCGGGCCGCTGGCCACGATGGTGGGAAAGGCGGCCCCGCCGGCTCCCTCCCGCCGCATGAAGTATTCCAGCTCCAGGGCGATATCCCTTTCCCTGACTCCCGGCCTGAGGTAAGGGAGGATGTGGTCAAAGGCCCGGTCGGCTATGGATATGGCCTGCCGGAGGACTTCTATTTCCGCCCCTTCCTTGGTGAGGCGCAACTTTTCCACCACGCCTCGGGCCCGCTTCAAAACCACCCTGCGGGGCCAGGCTCCGACGGCTTCCTTGAGGCGGCGGTAAGCGGCCACCGTCAGGTGTTCTTCTTCTACGTAGACCTCGTCGACACCGGCCCGGGCCACCGCTTCGCCCAGGGCCTTCCACGGATCCCGGCCGACCCGGACGATCTCAAAGGCCGGTGCTTCCTCCCGAGCCTGCTCCACAAAACGGCCGTCGGTGAGGAGCCATCTTCCGCTGCGGGTCACGAGGAGATAACCGCTCTCACCCGTGAACCCGCTCAGGTAGAGGCGGTTGGCCGGACCGGTCACCAAGAGGGCCGGTATGTTCTCCTGCTCCAAGGCCAACCGCAGCCGCTCCAGGCGTCTCAAAGGTCCATCTCCCTTTTCCTCTCTCGAGCCAGTTCCAAAGCCGCGAGCAACCCCAGGCGGTAGCTCAAGGGCCCGAAGCCGGTAATCTGCCCCTTAACCACTTCGGCGGTCACCGTACGCCGCCGGAAACCCTCCCGGCGGTAAATATTGGACAAGTGGACCTCCACTACCGGGTAATCGACGGCCGCCAGGGCGTCGCGCAGGGCTATACTGTAGTGGCCCAGGGCCCCGGGGTTTATAACCGCGGCATCCACCGTCCCTCGGGCCTGCTGCAGCCGGTCGATTATGGCCCCTTCATGGTTGGATTGGAAAAACTCTATCTCCGCCCCGGCCTCTTCGGCCATATCCTTCAACAAGGCGTTGATTTCGTACAGGGTCGTATGGCCGTAAACCTGCGGCTCCCGCGTACCCAGGAGGTTCATATTGGGACCGTGGATAACCAGGATCTTCATGACAAGGATTTTACCATATATACGGCGGTTTGAGTAGGCCCAAGAGCTCTGAGTTGTCCCCGTTTTTATCTTTGCCTGCTTGGCTTTCGCTCGCAAAGGCCTCCCTCGCGGGCCGGCTAACTGCCGCTGATGCTCATACCGGCAATGCGGATGCTGGGGGCCCCGGTGGCTCCGAAGAAGGTGAGATCGGATCCCACCGCCTCAATGGATTGGAGGAGCCCGATTATGTTGCCGGCTATGGCCACCCCCCTTACGGGACCGGCAAACTCGCCGTTCTCAATCCACAGCCCCATAACGCCGACGGAAAAATCGCCGGAGATGGGATTGGCGGTATGCATGCCCAGCACATCGGTGACGTACAGACCGCGGGACACTTCCCGGACCAATTCCTCCGGCTTCCGGTCCCCGGCCTCCAGGTAGAGGTTAGTGGTCCCCACCTCGGGGGTGGCTTTAAAAGACCCGCGGGACCCATTGCCGGTAGAGGACACACCCTCCCTGGCCGCCGTGTAGGTGTTATGGAGAAAGCCCCGCAACACACCGCCTTCCACCAGGATCGTCCTCTGGGTGGGAACTCCCTCTCCGTCAAAGGGGGCCGAAGCCAGCCCCCCTGCCCGGCGGCCGTCGTCGATGATATGGACCACGGCCGAGGCCACCCTTTCCCCTACCTTACCGCGGAAGAGGGATTTGCCCTTCTGCACTGCATCAGCGGCCAGGGCGGGGGCCAGGACCCCTAGAAAATTCACCGTAACATAGGGATCGAAGATTACCGGAGCCCGCTGGGTGGGTATCCTTTTGGCGCCCAGCAAGCGCACGGCCCGCGAGGCACCCTCCCTACCGATCCGGGCGGGATCGAGGTCGGCGATCTTAAGGCTGTAGGCCAGCCCGAAGCCCGTCTGGCTTTCCTCCCCTTCCACCGCCACCACAAAAATGCTGGCTCCGCAATTGGCTCCGTAATAGGTGGCAGCTACGCCCCGGGAATTGGCTACGGCCACCACGTAGCGGCTGTCGCTGTAAGAGCAGCTTTCCGTGATTTTCACGCGTCCGTCGGCGCTGCGCGCCTGGCGCTCTATCTCTTTGGCCAGCTCGATCTTATCCTTCAAAGGCGTATCCTCGATCTGCGGGTCGAAGAGATCGAGGTGGGGATAATCCGCGGGAAGGGGCAGGCAATTGTGCTCGTCGGGAGTGGCCCTGGCGGCATTGGCCCGGGCCTGTTCTACCGTTTCCTCCAGGGCGCCGGCGCTGAAATCCGTGGTATAGGCAAAGCCCACCCGGCCGTTCCCTATCACCCTCAGACCCAAACCCCTCTCCCGGGCCGTAGTAAGGGCTTCCACCTCTTGCTCCCTTATTTCGATGTTGAGATCCTCACCTGCGATTATATAGGCCTCCGCTTCCGCCCCGCCCCTGGCAGCCTTTTCCACTACTTCCCGGGCCAGGGCCAGGTACTTCTCGGCCGCAAGCCGATAATCCATCAGTTTTCTCCTTCCTCCTCCAGGATACCCCCCACCACCATTTCAGGAATGCGAATCGTGGGCTGCGCGTCTCCCACGGGCACCCCCTGGCCGTCCTTACCGCACGTCCCCAGGCTGAAGCCCAGGTCGCTACCTACCCGGTCCACCATCTTCAACACTTCCGGTCCGTTGCCCGTAAGGGTGGCCCCCCTTACCGCCGGCCCGACCTGCCCGTTTTCGATGAGATAGCCCTCGGCCACATCGAATACGAAATCTCCGTTGGTGGTGTTGACCTGGCCCCCGCCCATGCGTTTCACAAGAAGCCCTTTGGGAGTTTCCCTTATTATGGCCTGGGGATCGTCGCGGCCCGGGGCGATGAAGGTATTGGTCATCCGGGGAATAGGCCGGTCCTTGTAAGATTCCCGCCGGCCGTTGCCCGTGGAGGAGCGTCCTTCTTTGCGGGCGGTGAGGTAATCGTACATATAATCCTGCAATATCCCGTCCTTAATGAGCACCGTCCTCTGGCCGGGCCGGCCTTCATCGTCGAACCGGAAGGAGCCGTATTTGCCCGGGATGGTGGCGTCATCGATGACGGTAATAAGGGGCGAGGCCACCTGTTGGCCTTTTTTGCCGGCGTACACCGAAAGCTGCTTCTGGACCAGGTCGGCCTCCAGCCCGTGACCGCACGCTTCATGGATCATGGTACCCCCGGCCTCGCCGGCCATTACCACCGTCATCCTACCGGCGGGAGCAGGCCTGGCCTCCAGCATGCGTACTGCCCTCTCCGCGGCTTTTTTTGCGAGCTCGGCGGGATCGTTTTCTTCAAAAAGCTCAAGCCCCATAAGGCCGCCGGCGGACTCATAACCCGTTTGGATTATTTTGCCGTTGCTGGCCACGGCGTTGACCATAAAACGGCAGCGGATGCGCTCGTCCTCCACCAGCACGCCCTCGCTGTTGGCAATGGTTACTTCCTGGATAACATCGCCATAGGCTACGCTAACCTGTACTATGCGTTCGTCCACGGCCCGGGCCGCTTCGTTGGCCCGCCGCACCAAAGCCACCTTTTCTTCCACCGGTACCCCATCGGGACGTTTCTTGACCCGGAAATCCCACTGGGGCTCGGGCTGCTGCCACCGGATCTGCGGCTTGGTCCCCCGGCCGCCCACCGCCTTTCCTACTTCCCGGGCCGTCTCCAGCAGGCTCTCCCTGGTGATTTCATTGGTGTAGCCGTAGACGGTGTTTTCCCCCCGTATCACCCGGATACCGGCGCCCTGGTCCAGGCCCGAGTGCACCCGTTCGATCTTGTTGTCCTCACAGGTGATCCCTGTAGTCCGGCGCCGCTCCAAAAAGATCTCGGCAAAATCCCCGCCCCCCTCCAGGGCGACCTCTAAAACGGCTTTTAGGTCTTCCGGCGCGAGTAACATGACTCCACCCCTTACTTCTCCGAAAACCTTTATATAGAATTAGGGTATTCAAAAGTAGTCTCCGGTATAATTCGGGAACGGATCAATCATTCCTCCTCCGGGGTCACAAAAATTATGTTGGCCAGGGCAGCGCGCAGGAGGTCGTATTCACCGTTCTGTCCTTCCACCCACTCCACTTGCAGGACCAGTCGATTAACTCCCGCCACGCTCAATTCTACATACTGGGGATATCTGCCGGGCCCCAGGGGGGAACTCGCGAACAGTTCCCGTTCATCACCCTTGATGCGGAGGACAAAGTTGCCGCGGGTGTTCATGGTGGTGTCCTCCACGCCTAGGAAACCCCGGAGCTTGGCATAACCGCCCCCCAGGTCCAGCACCGCTTCCGCCCTGGCGCCCTTCCCCTCTAAATCCGCCACCACCCCGTGGTCGAACTCCCGTCCCCCTATGGCGATCCTGCGGTCCGCGGGATAATAAAAGGGACCTACATTGCGCAGCACCTTCATCCCTTCCAGCCACGGCGCCCCGGCCCGCGGGCGGCCCGTTCCCCGGGCAGGGAAGGAGTACTCAGGGGCGGCGGGCCCGGCTTCTCCCGCGTCACCGCAGTCTCCGGCCGGGACCGGCAGAGTGGCTTGGACCTGGCAGGAGGGTAAGGTCTGCACGGCCGGAGCCAGGCTATCGCCCGGCTCTTCACCCGGTCCGCCATGGGCTCCGGCGGGGGGCCGGAACAGGTCCGCCCGGCCCGAGGTCGAAAGGGCCGGCAACCCGCCCCTTGTTTCTCCGCCGGGCAGGGGACAAAACTCGACGACGAAGGTGGCCTCCACCAACCCCGAATTCCCCGTCTTCGCGGCTATCTTTAGCTCCTGCATTGTCGTCAAAGCGGGCAGCCCCTCCACCTGGCGGAGGTATTCTTTGACCTCCGGGTAGGCTCCCACCACCACCACTTGAAAGGGGTATACCGTGAGACTCCCCCGCTCCTGAGGCTCCTGGGGGTGCAAGGCCAAGATCTCCAACCCCTCCTGCTGCGGCTGAAGGGACGTCAAAAAATCCTCCCTGGTTTCCAGAGCAATAACGGCCTGCTCCTTCCACTCCTCCATTTCGGCTTCCAGCCGGGACAGCTCTTCCCTCAAGCTTTCCAGGCGGCCTGCGTCCTCACGGGCCGCGGCCAATTGGGTTTTGTGGTCCGCCAATTGGGCCTTGAGCTCCCGGTAATAAGGCCATTGCCTTGCCCATACCACGCGGTAGGCAAAGACCGTAACTGCCACCACTAGAAGGACGATCAACAGGCGCTTCTCCTTAAGGCTTAAGGTACGGTATGGGGGCCACTGCACTTACGCCGATTCCTCCTGTTTCTCGGTCCGGGCCTGCAAATTTATGCTGCGTTACCTCGAAAATACCCTTTGGCCATTTTCATCCTTCTGCCCGTGCCGCGGCAGGCGGCATGAACGTCTACCCCGAAAATAACTTCCCTCCAGGCCGGCATTGTTTTCGCTCGCTAAGTGGTCCTCGCGGATCAGCCTACGGCTCAGCCTCGGGCTCGGGCGGGGTTCCCGGCCTA
>LDZR01002576.1_pt1 | contig 37183 bp, 34 predicted proteins | sample 615371 | NCBI WGS metagenome assembly LDZR01 (sample SAMN03408294, study PRJNA278302) | terrestrial metagenome | isolation source: oil reservoir sample K2 | place: USA: Alaska, North Slope, Kuparuk formation | collected 2013
GTTCATCAAGATAACTAAATCTAGGGACCACCAGTACGTTCAGTTGGTCCGGTCTTACCGGGAAAACGGTGTTGTCAAACACAAGGTCCTTTTAAATCTCGGCCGCCTGGATGAGATTGAAAACAACCCCAGCTTTCAAAGATTGGAGCAAAGGTGTGGCAAGGGAAAAGAAAGACATGGGGAAGGAAGGGGCGTAGGCTTGCTGCCCCGCTGTAGTGCTATTTTGAGGTGAGTTATGGCCCGCCGGAGGCGGTTACTACCGCCGCCGGCGGGCCATAACGTATGAAAGGTTGATTTTTGTGACCGGGCCGTATCTAGGGATCCGAAAAAAATTCTGTAGGTTGAGGAGGATTTTGAGGATAGACGTTGAATTATTATAACACCAAGCAACAATGTTGTTTTAGACGCAACTTGATAAAGTCCGGTGAGATAATAAACGACCGATTTTCCAGATCGTGGTGGCGGGCCTAACTATTGGGAAGGCCACCTAATGCAAAATAGAGGGTCACACCCTGATCATGGGGAGGGAAAAGCGGGGGTGAAAGAAACCGGCCAAAAGAAGGAGCTAGCACAAAGGATTTTACAAGAAAAACTGATAGCAATACTTAGGAACATCGATAAAGAACAACTTTTAAGAGTTTCCGATATTTTCCTGACAACAGGTATCAAAGTGGCGGAGGTAACCATGAACAGCCCTGCGGCCCTTAACCTGTTGTCGCAACTGGTGGAAAGGCATGGCGAAAACATGCTGCTGGGGGCTGGCACCGTCACTTCGGCCGAAGTGGCCAGAAAGGCGGTTGAGGCCGGGGCGAAATTTATCGTAACGCCCACCATGTTGCCTGAGGTAGTGCAGGTCTGTAAGGAATTGGATGTAGCCGTTATACCGGGTGCTTTTTCGCCTACGGAGATCCACCAGGCGTACAAGTTGGGAGCTGACATTATAAAGGTTTTCCCGGCAAGCAGCGTAGGATTCTCCTTCTTCAGGGAACTGCGGGGGCCTTTTCCCGAAATACCTTTAGCTGCCGTGGGCGGGGTTACCCTGGAAAACGGGCGCGCCTTCCTGGAGGCGGGAGCTAAAGTCCTTGGGGTCGGTTCTTCCTTAACACCCCGGGATGTCCTGGCCAAAAGCGACTGGCCGGAGCTCGTCGATATCGCGCGCCGGTTCAAACAATTAGTAAGTGAATAACAAGGGTAAGGCTGCATAAATGTTAAGCCAGAGGTAAGGATGGTATACCTTGCTACTGATGACGATAGACGGTGGGACTACTAACACTAGAGTGAGGGTTTTGAGAAACGACCAAGTAATAGGAAAGGCCTGTGCTCCCGTAGGGGTGCGCAACACGGCCATCAGCGGAAGTAAGGATATTCTTTTTGACGCTCTGCGCCGGGCAATTCGAGAGGCCCTGGATGCGGTGGGTATAAGAGAAGAAGACCTGGCATTGGTGACTGCCTCGGGGATGATAACCTCCAACGTCGGGATCTATGAAGTACCTCACATAAGTACTCCGGCCGGTCTGGAAGAGCTGGCCGCCGGGAGCCGCCTGGTGAAGATTCCTCAACTTATGGACGTCCCCATCCTCTTTATCCCGGGGATTAAGAACAATTACAACGTAGGGGAAAGAGGGGAAAACCTGGAGGCTATGGACATTATGCGGGGAGAGGAGACGGAAGCCTTAGGCGTTCTCGAAGTCCTCCCCTTAAAGGGACCCCTCACCATGATCTTACCTGGCTCCCATACCAAAATTATAAAAATAAACGAACGTAACCAGATTGCGGGCTGCCTTACCACCATGGCAGGGGAAATATTCAGTACCCTGGCCACCGAGACTATCCTGGCCGACGCTATTCCGCCCAACCTTGTTTCTCGGGTTGACCCGGAGATGATCGCCCGGGGTGCGGCCATATCGCGCCGGGTAGGTCTCACCCGGGGTTGCTTTTCCACCAGGATAATGAGCCAGTTTATGCCGGCGAACGGGGACCAGTTAGCCAATTTCCTCCTCGGGGTGGTTTTAGGCCAGGACCTGATTGCTATAAAGAACAGCAGGGCCTGTGCCTTTAACAGGCAGGAGAAGATCGTTATAGGCGGCCCGTCACCTTTAAGGCTGGCCCTTTACACTCTCCTGGCGCAGGAACCTGGAGTTAAAGACAAACTGGTGCTCCTGGACGATGCCACCGTAGAAATATCCACCGCCCTCGGAGCCAGGAAGATTGCGCTATATTACATGGAGAGGGCAACACGGGTGGCGGTTAGGGCATGACAGATTGAGGATTAGAGCTACATATCGCTCTCTAGGGAGGTGATATGGTTGTAGCCGATCTCTAACTTGGTATTTAGGCCAACAGAGGGACGGTTGCAATGCGATAAACGTACAGCCAATTGTTTACTTAACACTGGTATGTCGCGAGATCAAAGGAGGACAGGGCTCCCAAAGGCGGGGCGAAAAGAATGAAATTTAAGGAGGGTAACAAGGTGCGGTGGAAATGGATTACACTGCTGCTAGCAGTAGTTCTTGCTTTCTCTCTCATTGGGTGTGCCTCTCAATCTGCCAATCAAACAGACCAGCCGCCCGGTGAGGGAAAACCGGCTAGCAGTGGGACCAGCGGTTCTCAAACTGGGACACAAAAAGACCCAAAGGATCTTAAGATTGGTGTTGTGGTAAATGGGCAGGGCAATTTCTTTAATACCGGTATTTATCAGGAAACCCAACGTTTGATCAAGGAGAAGGGGGGCACCCCTATTGCCCTGGATAGTTTGGGTCAGCGTGAAAAAATGCTGAGCGACATAGAGACACTAATCCAGAGCGAAGTGGACGCCATAATAGTGCTGTTGGGAGATCCTACTTTCCTCGAACCGGCGATAGCGAAAGCTAAGGAGAAAAATATCCCGTGGATCAGTGTAGCTGCAGGATTTCACCCTATGGTTGACCTCCAGATCGATTCAAACGATTGGGCTATGGCCTCTAAGGTGGCAGCATACATGGCGGCCAGGCTTGGGGGCAAAGGTAAGATTGTAGAAATTTACAGCGATTTGATTCTACCTACCAGAGCACGTGCAGCAGCGCTGCGGGCTGTATTGAAGGAATATCCCGAGATCCAAATTGTTGAGCGTCATTCCTACGCTTGGCCCGGCTTCCTTGAAGATTGTCGCAATTGGATGGAGACCGTACTGCAGAAGTATCCTAACCCGGGAGACATTGACGCGGTGTTTGCTGCCTTCGATGGGGCTGGCATGGGTGCTGTTCAGGCCATTGAGGCGGCCGGTCGTAAAGAGATATTTGTGGTTGGCATAGACGGAGACCCCATAGCCTATGAGAATATGCGAAACAAAGGTGCTTTTGCGGCAACGGCGCCTCATGATCTACAAGGTATGGCCGAAAAAGCAGTAGAATGGGCATTCAGAATGGCTAATGGCGAGCAGCCACCGGTTAAGATGATATTTACGGATGGTCCGCTAATCACCCAGGAGAATGTTCCACCGGCTGAATAAGTAATGCAATTAATGCTGCGCAAAACTACAAGGTTAGGCTAACAAGGTCAGGCTAAACATGGTGCCGCCCCTGCAGGGGCGGCACCAGCCAGCCTTTGTGTATGGGGGCGGTACCTTGGAGAAAAACGCTTTAGAAATGAAAGGCATAACGATGGAGTTTCCTGGGGTTAAGGCTTTGGATAATGTTGATTTTTCTGTAGCGAGGGGCGAAATACATGCCCTGGTGGGTGAAAATGGGGCAGGAAAATCAACGTTAATTAAAGTCTTGGGGGGAGTTTACCCCCCAACCAGTGGAGAGATATTCGTCGATGGGCAAAAGACTTCTTACAGCAGCCCCCAGGAGGCTACTGCCGCCGGTATAAGTATAGTACACCAGGAACTGAACGTGGTTCCTTATATGAGCGTGGCAGAAAACCTATTTATGGGGAAGACCTTACCCAAAAGAGCGGGCACGCTGATAAACTGGGCCAGGTTATATGAAGACGCTCGTCAAATGTTAAGCATCGTAGGTCTTCAAGACCTGGTACGACAACCGGTGGGTTACTTAAGTGTGGCCCAGCGCCAGCTATTACAAATAGGGCGGGCCGTATCCTCTGGAGCTAGAATTGTCGTTTTTGACGAACCTACTGCATGCCTAAGCCGTACGGAAGTAGAAAACCTGTTTCAAGTAATCCGCCACTTGCGGGAACAGGGTACTTCCATTATCTACGTCTCACACCGTTTGGAGGAAATATTCGAACTTGCTGATCGGGTAACGGTGTTGAGAGACGGGAAAAAGGTAGGGGTTTATAACATCCGGGAGGTTTCACCCCCCCAGGTCATAACTCTGATGCTGGGCAAAGAACTGGCTAGCGAAAAGCGCAGGAAGAGCTGTAAAACCGAAGACGTGATATTGAAGGTCGAAGGGCTTGCTTCGGCCACGGGGGTGGAAGATGTAAGTTTTGAACTTTATCGAGGAGAAGTGTTGGGTTTAACCGGTGTGGTGGGATCCGGGAGGACCGAGGTCGCAAGGTTGTTGTTCGGGGTGGACAAACCGGTTAAAGGACGTATCGTTTTGGATGGAAAGGAACTTACCGCCCACGGCATAAGAAAGGCAATTCGCGAAGGAATAGCCTTGATTCCGGAAGACCGACGTTATCAAGGTTTGGTCCTAAATATGAGTGTGAAGGAAAACGCCACCCTGGTTTTCCTCAAGAATTTGGCAAGGTATGGGTTCATACGGCATGGGCAGGAAAAGGAAAAAGTCGAGAACCTTATCAGGTCTCTTTCCATAAGGCCGCCAGAGGCCAACAAGCTGACGCGATATTTGAGCGGAGGCAATCAACAAAAAGTGGTTCTTGCCAAGTGGTTGGCTGGCCATCCCCCCAAGGTAATTATTCTTGACGAACCTACGCAGGGAATCGATGTGGGGGCCAAAGCAGAAGTGCATCAGCTTATTGATAATCTGGCCAGAAACGGTTCGGCCATATTACTGATTTCGTCTGATATGCAGGAACTTCTAAACCTGTGCGATAGGATCCTCGTTATGGTTCGCGGTAGGATAGTAAAATGCCTTGACGGTGCAGGGACTACGGCGAGCCAGGTCCTAGAGTACGCCATGAGAAAGGAGAACAAGGCGAGGTATGCCTAATATTCTTAGAAAGTATGGTACAATTATCGGTTTCCTGGCCCTCTGCACAATTTTTTCCATACTTTCCCCTGTATTTCTCACGGTAACCAATCTAACTATGGTACTTCTACAGGTAAGTATGTTGACCATCATAGCTCTGGGAACTACAGTAGTTATGGCTGCGGGCGGTTTCGACTTGTCCTTTGGATCGGTTTGTGGTTTGGTCGGGGTGCTAGTGGCTGGAATGTTGGTAAATGGAATACCCATACCTGTGGTTGTTATCTTAGCCATCTTGATTGGAGCAGCATTTGGGAGTATCAACGGTCTGCTGGTAACGGTCTTTGGTATTGCGGATTTCGTAGCCACCCTGTCAACCATGTCAATAGCCCGTGGTCTCAATTACTTTTACACTAAGGGTGACCCGATCTTTATGGGTATACCCGACCAGTTCAAGATAATTGGACAAGGGAAGATCGGTCTTATCGGATACCCGGTTCTTATCATGCTTGTGGTACTTCTGCTTCTCTACCTGTTCATGCACCATACCGTTACAGGCAGGCAGATATACGCGGTGGGTGGCAATAAGACGGCAGCTAGATTGTCTGGTATTAATGTGCGCTGGATCCGCATTCTTTCCTTCGTAATCGGTGGCGCTGCGGCAGGTCTAACTGCGGTTATTCTAACGGCTCGCCTTGGGTCCGGACAGCCCACCGCTGGGGAAGGTTACTTGATGGATGGTCTGGCTGCCGTATTCCTGGGAATGACTATGTTTCGAGAGGGCGAGCCGCACATTGCGGGGACATTTTTCGGCGCCCTTATAATGGGAGTTTTGGTCAACGGTCTAAATCTGCTGGGTGTCCAGTATTTCTTCCAGGATATTTTGAAGGGTCTTATCATCCTGGCGGCTGTTGCCCTCACTGCCGCCGGCCGGCCTAAGGATAATTAGAGATGCCGCCACGGCTTAGGTGAGGGGTTTCCCTGAGGAGGTCGATAAACCAGTGAAAAACCCGCTACTGATGATACCCGGTCCCTGTGCCCTAACCCGGGAGGTACAGGAGGCCATGGCCGGGCCCCTGGTCCCCCACTACGGGGAGGAGTGGGTACGGGAATACAATGAAACTAGGGAAAGCCTTAAACCTGTGTTGGGTACTAAAGGGAAGGTGTATTTGACCGTAGGCTCCGGCCATGCGGGCGTTGAAGCGGCCGTAAATATCCTGGCGGCTCCGGGCGAAAGAATAGCAGTGGTGGACAACGGCTTTTTCGGCGAACGGATAGCTTGGATTGCCGAGACCTACGGCATCGGGGTAGTGCGAATAAAAGGGGAGTGGGGAAAGCCGGCGGATCCGGCTCTGGTAGAGAAGGTTCTTAAAGAGGAAAGAGACATAAAAGCCGTGGCGGTGGTGCACGGCGAAACTTCCACCGGCGCGGTCAACCCTGTCAAAGAGATAGGGGAGATTGCTGGCCGACGGAACGTACTCCTCTTTGTAGATGCGGTTTGTTCGGTAGGAGGGATGGAGTTCTTAATGGACGATTGGGGGGTGGACGTTTGCGTAACCGCTTCCCAGAAGGGGCTTTCGGCGCCGCCGGGACTGGCCATAATCGCTTTGAGTGCCCAGGCACAAGATTTCCTGGAGGCCCGTCCTTGTCCGCCGGTAGGGTGGTACTTAAACCTCCGTATATGGCAGGAATTTGAGGAAAAACAGGGCCGGTTCCAGCCCTACGGTATAACCATGCCGGTAAACAACGTACGGGCCCTGAAAGTAAGCCTGGAACAAATATATCAGGAAGGTCTTGAGAGGCGGTTCCAGCGGCACAAACAAGTGGCCCGTCGGATTAGGGAGGGCATATACGCCCTCGGGCTGGAAACCCTGGCCCAGGGAGAGCCCCTTCCTCTAGTTACGGCCGTTAAGTGTCCGCCGGGCGTGAAGGCGGGGGAGATTGTTTCCTTTCTGAAGGAAAAGCATGGTATTTATATAAGCGGCGGCCTGGGTGCCCACAAGGAAGACACCTTCCGGGTAGGTCATATGGGGGTTACGGCCACCGCTGAAGCTGCCGAAGTTTTCCTGGAAGCCCTGGGGGATTTTGTAGGACAACGGCGTTAATGTGCCATCGCTTTATTTTTTGGCAGGAGGGGAACGAATGATAAAGGTTCTAGGTATCTGTGGGAGCCCCAGAAAGGGGAACAGCCAGTATCTCTTAGAGAAGGCCCTGGAAGCCGCGCGGCAAGCGGCGCCGGAAGAAGTGACAACCGAACTCTACTCCCTTCGGGGGAAAAAATTTGCCCCCTGCATCGGCTGTTCCCGGTGCGGCGAAAAGCAGGGCGAATGCGTATTCCAGGATGATTTCCAGGAATTGAGGGAGAAGTGGCTGGAGGCGGATGCCATTATCTATTCGGTCCCGGTGTATCACATGGGCATTCCGGCCCAGCTCAAGGCCTTTATCGACCGGCTGGGCAACAGTTTGTTCGGCCGTTTCGCCGGTCTTTTTGAGGGGGAGGCCAGCCTTCCCAAGAACTTGAAGGTCGTGGGTGCCATTGCCCAGGGCGCCCACCTGTTCTCCGGCCAGGAGCATGCCATTACCGATCTTATTAACCACGCCCTGGTCATGGGGTGCGTGCCGGTGACCGGCGACATGTGGGAAGCTTATATCGGCGCGGCGGCGTGGACCTATAACGAAGCAGGCAGGAATGTGCTGGAGAGCAGGGGAAACGATGGGAGCCTCGACATGAGGGTAGCCCTGCGCGGGGCCGCCACCCTCGGTCGGCGGGCGGCAGAGCTGGCCCTGCTCCTTAAGGCGGGTGGCCGGGTGCTAAGGGGGCGCCTGGAGGGAGATCCCCTTTACCGTCCGTTTCTGGACCGCCTTCAGAGCTAATGGTAAGGACATCTTGACCCGGGCCCGTGGGGGATGGCTTGTAAAGGATTAAGACCCAGAAAAAAGGAGGTTGCAACGGTGGGAAGGTTGGTAGTCACTCCCGAGAACTGTACGGGCTGTAAGGCATGTATGATGGTTTGCTCCCTGGTGCATGAAAAAGCACCTAGCTACCGCCGGGCGCGGATCCGCATCAAGAAGAACGAGGAGATCGAGGAATCCACCCCGGTGGTATGCCGGCAATGCGAGGAGGCACCCTGCCTAGAGGCCTGCCCTGTGGGGGCTATACGGAGAAACAAACGCGGCGAAGTCCTTCTCTTCGGCGACGAATGTACGGGTTGTCAGGTGTGCATGGAGGCGTGCCCCTACGACGCCATCTTCTTTGACGCGGAAAGGGGAGCGGCCTTGATGTGCGACCTATGCGGCGGAGAGCCCGCTTGTGTCCTCATGTGTCAGCTCCCGCAGGCCATCCGGTACGAAGAATAAGTTTGTAAGAGGAGGGGGAGCTATGACCACAGAAAGGGTTATTCTGCACGTGGATCTATCGGCGGGGAGGATATGGACCGAACCGATCACAAAGGACCTGGAAGCCGCCTTTCTAGGGTCGCGGGGGATCAATGCCAAGCTCCTCTGGGATTTGGTAAAACCCGGAACAGACCCCCTTGGGCCGGAGAACGTGCTCATTTTCGGTGCCGGGAAACTTAGCGGTACCGGGGCTCCTTCCAGCGGACGGACTACTATTACCTGTAAGAGCCCGGCTACCGGTCTTTACTTAAAGGCTAATTCAGGGGGGCACTGGGGAACCGAGCTGCGGTATGCCGGTTACGACCACCTGGTAGTTCACGGGGCGGCTTCCCGGGCGGTGTATATATACATCGAGGACGACCGGGTGGAAGTACGGAGCGCCGCCCACCTGTGGGGTAAAGACGTGCGCGAGACAACCCGAATTTTGCGGGAGGAGCTCGGCGAGGAGATCGAGGTGGCCTGTATCGGTCAGGCAGGGGAAAACCTGGTCAAGTTGGCCGGGGTTATGTGCTCCATTTACAACACGGCTGCCCGCGGAGGTGTGGGAGCCGTGATGGGATCCAAAAAACTAAAGGCCATCGCCGTCAAAGGCAGCGGCGAAATAGCCTTGAAGGACCCCGCCACCTACTGGAAGGTGGTGCGGGAGTGCGTGCAGGGGCTTTTGGCCGACTCGGGCGCCGGCGGCCTGCACGCCTACGGCACCTCCGGTTCGGTGCTCCCTTTGAATGAGCTGAGGGGCTTTGCCGTGGACAACTGGCGTCGCGGCTCCCATCCCGATATGGAGAAGATCAGCGGTCAGAGCCTAGCGGAGAGATACCTGAAGCGCAAGGTAGGTTGCAACAGTTGTATCTTAGGCTGCCACAGGTACAGCGAGGTCGACCATGGCAAATATGCCGGGTGCTACTCCGGCGGGCCGGAGCTGGAAACCCTCGGGGCCCTGGGCTGCGGCTGCGGTGTATACGAGTGGGAATATATCTTAAAAGGTAATGAGCTGTGTAACCTCTACGGGATGGATACCATTTCCGTGGGCAATGTAATAGCCTGGGCTATGGAATGTTATGAACGCGGGATTCTGACCAAACAGGATACCGGCGGCCTGGAGCTTACTTGGGGTAACGGCGAGGCCGTGGTGGAGATGGTCAGGCGCATCGCCTTCCGGGAGGGCCTGGGTAACCTCCTGGCCGAGGGAGTCCGGCGGGCGGCCCGGCAAGTCGGCCGGGACTCCTGGAAGTGGGCCGTAGAGGTGAAGGGCCTGGAGCAGTCCCGGGTTGATACGCGGAAAGCCATGGCGTACGCTCTGGCATTTGCCGTCAACCCCCGCGGGGCAGACCACCTCCATACCGAAACCTTTGCCGAATTCGGCCTTAGCCCGGAAGCCAGGGAGGTTATTAAGAACATTACCGGCGATGAAAAATATGCCAATCCTTATCTGACAGAAAAGAGGGCGGAAATCGTTCGGTGGCACGAAGACTGCTATGCGGTAACCGATTCCCTCGGGTTCTGTGCCTTTACCACCACTGCCCTCTTCGGGGTAACCCCTGACCGCATGGCCCGGCTGTTTGCCGCCGCCACGGGCTTGGAGATGTCCGAGGAAGAAATTATGAAGGCCGGGCGGAGGATAATGAATTTAGAGAAAGCCTTTAACGTCCGGGAAGGGGCTACCCGGCAGGACGATACTGCCCCCTGGCGGCTGCTGAACGAGCCGGCTCCGGACCTCCCCGAAGGGGCCACCGTGCTTTCCCGGGAAAAGCTGGACGAGATGCTGGATGCTTATTATACCTTGCACGGTTGGGATTTAAAGACCAGCTGGCCGAAGCGGGAAACGCTTTTGAAGCTGGGGCTTGAAGAAGTGGCCGGGGAACTGGGAGCCATAGGGAGACTTCCCGAATAAAGAAGGAGAGGTTACTATGGTGAACTGCAAGCTGACGGCGGGCGATATCGAACCCCTACTGGAGGGCCTTGCGATCCTGGGAACCGGTGGGGGAGGCAACCCCGAGTGGGGTCGGGCCATTCTGGAGAAGGACCTGGCTGAGGGGAGGGAGCTGGTACTGGTCGATCCTGACCGGGTATCGGACGATTCCCTGGTGGTCTGCGGCGGAATTATGGGCTCGGTCAAGACCCTGGAGCAGTGGAGCATCCATGAGCTGCTGGAACGCTGGGAGAAGAGATTTGAGCTGCTGGAAGCTACGAGGGCCATGGAAAGGTATCTGAACCGCCGGGTGGACTACGTAGTACCCTTCGAAGTGGGCGGGCTCAATACGCCGGTAATCCTTTCCCTGGCTGCCCGGCTGGGCATTCCCACCGTGGATGGAGATGCCCTGGGCAGATCGGCTCCCGAGACCCAAATGACGAGTTTCCTGGGGCACGGCATTTCCCTTACCCCAATGCCCCTGGTGGACGCCCAGGGCAACACCATCATCGTGGCCGAGCAGGTGGATCCGGTTTTCGCCGACGAGATTGGCCGCTGGATGGTGACCCGGGGGGGCGGTCTGGGTGCTAACAACCATTACCCCATGTCCGGAGCTCAACTAAAGCAGGCCGTTATTCCGCGAACCGTTACCAAAGCCCTGGAGATCGGCCGGGCGGTGCTGGCCGCCAGAAGGGAAGGTAAAGATCCCGTCCAGAGGGCGGTTGAGGTAATGGGAGGGAAACTCCTCTTCCGCGGGACGGTGGAGAAGGTGGAAGGCGAAGATAGGGGAGGCTTTTATCTTACCAACGTCTGGTTGAGGGGAGAGGATGCCGGCGGTGGTGCCCGGGCCCATATAGTCATCAAGAATGAAACCATGGTCCTATGGATAAACGACCGACTGAAAGCGGTCTTTCCCGATCTGGTATGCATGCTGGACCCGGAAACCGGCCGTGGCATTATGAGCGTGGATATAAAAGAAGGCCAGGCCATGGCCCTGGTGGGCGTGCCCTGCCACCAGCGGCTGCGGGAAAGCATGCAGACGCCTCAGGGTGCGCGGGCCTTCGGCGGGGCCCGGTACGGGCACCCCGAAGTGGAATATACGCCTATCGAAATACTGTGAGGTATATTCTCGCCTCGAAGGGAGAGAAGGCATGGCCAGGATTCACTTGCGGTTTGCAGGGGACAGCAGGACGAAATTCGGCCGGGTAGTGGACGAGTTGGAAGTAGAGTCCGGCACTACCATAAGACAGGTCGTTGAGATGCTGGACGGTCCCGATTTGAGGGAGAAGGGAGCTAGTCTGCCGGTGGCCGTCATCGTGAACGGGCGCAGTATCTATACCCTTGACGGCTTGGAAACGGTGGTTAAGGACGGCGATACGGTGGTCTTTGTTCCGTATCTAGCTGGCGGTTGATGGAGGTGGAAGGTATTGAAAGGAGAAGATTTGAGGGAAATCGCCCGTCGGGCCCTGGTGGAATGCCTGGCTCTACAGAATACCGAGACGGCCCTGGTGGTAACCGACGGGCAGGTACCGGAGGTAGCAGGCGCCTTTTGGCGGGCGGCCCGGGAACTGGCGAGTGAGGCCCTTTACGTGGAATTCCCGCCGCGTTCCCGGCACGGGGAAGAGCCCCCTGCGGCGGTAGCCGCCGCCATGGCCGCGGCCGACGTATTGTTGCTCCCCACCTCCAAGTCCCTTTCCCACACCCGAGCCCGCCGCAAGGCGTGTGAAGCAGGGGCCCGGGCGGCCAGTATGCCGACGATTACCCCCGAGATGATGATGCGGGCTCTGGCCGTGGACTACAAGGCCATGCGCTCTTTGACCCATAAATATGCCGAGGTGCTCACTGCCGGCCGGGTGGCCCGGATAACCTCTCCCGGCGGAACGGATATTACCATGAAGCTCACCGGTCGCAGCGGGATCGCAGATGCGGGTGAATTGTGGAAGCGCGGCGCCTCGGGCAACCTTCCTGCAGGAGAGGCGTTTATAGCTCCCTTGGAAGGGACGGCCGAAGGCATCTTGGTGTTGGATGGGTCCCTGGCGGGGTGGGGCCCCTTGGAAGAACCGATATTCATTGAGGTTAGGGAAGGCAAGGCGGTGCGGGCCGAGGGCGGAGAAGCGGCACGGTGGCTATGGGAATCCCTTTGCAAGTGCGGAGAGGCGGGCACCAACGTTGCGGAACTAGGTATCGGCACCAACGAAAGGGCCATCGTGAGCGGTAACATCTTAGAAGACGAGAAGGCTATAGGTACCGTGCATATTGCCTTTGGTGATAACAGAGGTTTCGGCGGAGTAGTGGAAGCCGGTATCCATCTGGACGGTCTGATCTTGAATCCGACCGTGGAAGTGGACGGGGAGGCTGTAATTAAAGAAGGCAGATTGGGGCTTTCGTAACTAAATCATGAGGGAGAGGTGTAAAGCGATGCAGTCGAGAGAACGCGCTCTAATGGCTTTGCGCCATCAGGAGCCTGACCGGGTACCATTTGATCTGTGGGGAACTGTCACTAGCGGTATTCACCGCATAGCGTACCGTAATCTCCTGGATTACCTCGGCAAGAAGGACTATGAGGTTAAGGTTGGAGAAATTCACCAGCAGCTGGCCGTAGTCCATGAGGACATTTTGCAGCTCCTCAAGGTGGACTTCCGTCCCGTGTTTTCTAAGCCGCCCCGCGGGTGGCAGCCCGAATTTCAGGAAGACAGTGACTACATCCGGTTTAAAGACCAATGGGGCATCGGTTGGCGGATGCCCCGAGACGGTGGGCTGTACTTTGACTTGGAAACCCACCCTTTCGCCAATTTTACTACGCCGGATGAAGTGATTAACTACAAGGTACCTGACCCGGCCGATCCGAGCCGCCTTGAGGGAGTAGAAGAAGAGGCCCGGCGCTTGGCAGAAACGACCGGAGCAGCCTTGTGTCTAGCCGGGGTAACGGGGGGCTTCCTAGAATTGGCTTATTGGCTGAGGGGATACGAGAACTTCTTTGTGGATCTAGCATGCGATCCTAAAATGGCCAACGCCATCCTGGACAAGACGGTACAGATAAAGATCAGGTACTGGGAGGCTGCTCTGTCCAAATTCGGCCACCTGGTGGATGTGGTAGTAGAAGCGGACGATTTTGCCTCGCAATTCGGTATGATTATTTCACCGGAAACCTACCGGAAATATATTAAGCCTCGGCAGAAAGAATTGTTTAGTACCATTAAGAAATATTCCAATGCCTACATTTGTTTCCACTCTTGCGGTGCGGTGTATGAAATCATTCCCGACCTAATCGAGGCCGGAATAGATGCCCTAAACCCGGTACAGGTCAGTGCAAAGAATATGGACACCAGGAGGCTCAAAAAAGAATTCGGCGATGTATTAACTTTCTGGGGCGGCGGCGTAGACACCCAGCGGGTGCTTAACCTCGGCACGCCTCAGCAGGTAAAGGACGAAGTCAAGCGGCGGATTGATGACCTGGCGCCGGGCGGCGGCTTTATCTTTACACCTGTGCATAATGTCCAACCGGATGTTCCGCCGGAGAATTATATGGCCATGTGGGAAGCGTGGGAAGAGTACGGTAAATATAGGTAAGTCCACAAGTCATTCCAAAAACCGTAATACGGTGGGCAATCAACGCCGGGAAGTCGGGGCCACTTGGTCAGCAGTTGGCCTTACTTCAAACTACTTTTAAGTGAGGCGGTAGCATAAATGATTATCGGAGTTCCTAAGGAGATCAAGAACAGCGAAAACCGGGTGGGTATGGTTCCGGCGGGGGTTATGGCCCTGGTGCAGGCGGGACACCGGGTGCTGGTAGAGAGGTCCGCCGGGTTGGGCAGCGGTATAACCGATGAAGAGTACCTCGGAGCTGGTGCCGAAATTGTTGACTCCCCTGAAGAAGTCTACGGTCGGGCGGACATGATTGTTAAGGTGAAAGAACCCTTGCCGGCAGAATACCCCCTGTTCCGGGAAGGACAGATATTGTTCACCTACCTTCACCTGGCGGCGGATATCCCTTTGACCAAGTGTTTGGTGGAAAAGGGCGTAGTGGCTATAGCCTACGAAACCGTAACGGCTCCCGACGGCAGTCTTCCCCTCCTCACCCCCATGAGCGAGGTGGCCGGGCGGATGGCGGTGCAGATCGGTGCGCGGCTGTTGGAAAAGCACAGTGGTGGTGCCGGACTGCTCCTGGGCGGTGTTCCGGGCGTTCCCCCTGCCTCGGTGGTCATCGTCGGTGGGGGAGTAGTAGGTACCAACGCGGCCAAAATGGCTGTAGGTATGGGGGCCAGGGTAACCATCCTGGACATCAATGCCGAAAGGTTGAGATACCTGGACGATATTTTCCAGGGCCGCGTGGAGACAGTGATGTCCAATAGCTACAACCTGGCGGAAGCTGTTAAAGGGGCTGATCTGTTAATTGGGGCCGTCCTCATTCCCGGCGCCAGGGCCCCACGCCTAGTGACGGAGGAAATGGTCAAAGCCATGAGGCCCGGGTCCGTAGTGGTAGATGTGGCCATAGACCAGGGCGGGTGTATCGCCACTATCGATCGGGTTACCACCCATGCTGAACCCACCTTTGTAAAACACGGAGTAGTGCATTACTCGGTGGCCAACATACCCGGCGCGGTTCCCCGCACTTCTACCTTTGCCCTCACCAACGTGACCCTGCCCTATGTCCTCGAAATAGCCAACAAGGGGTATTTGCGGGCCATCCGGGAGAACCCGGGTTTGGCGGCAGGGGTTAATGTAGTCAACGGCAAAATCACGTGTAGGGGTGTAGCCGAGGCAGCGGGCCTGCCTTTGTATGAGTTGGGGGAAGCTATCTAAAGAAAGAGCGATAACTCTAGTCGTTTTCTGAGATTCTTTGTGGTAATAGTTCTCAGGTCTGGAGGATAAATCCTTTTGCGGTTCTAAGGTTAAGGTACCGGCAGATACTAGACTGCCGGCGCCACTCTCAACAGTTATACCCATACGGAGGTTAACCCTATGGAAGTCTTCGAGTATATGGAACGCTACGGATACGAGCAACTGGTAATGTGCCACGACCGGACGAGCGGTCTTAGAGCCGTGATTTGCATCCACGATACCACCCTGGGGCCTGCCCTTGGGGGACTGCGCATGTGGCCCTATGCCAGCGAGGAGGAAGCGGTGTTGGACGCCCTCCGGCTGGCCCGCGGCATGACTTACAAGAATGCGGCCGCGGGGCTCAATCTCGGCGGGGGAAAGGCGGTCATTATCGGCAATCCCCGGACGGATAAGAGCGAAGAACTCTTCCGTGCCTTCGGCCGGTTCGTCGATACCCTGGGCGGCCGCTACATTACGGCCGAAGACGTGGGAACGAGCGTAGACGATATGGAGTACATCCGCATGGAGACCCGGTACGTCGCCGGCCTCGCCGGGCTGAGCGGCGACCCCTCGCCGGTTACCGCTTACGGCACCTACATGGGCATGAAGGCCACCGCCCTTGTGGCCTGGGGGAATGATTCCTTGAAAGGTCGGATAGTAGCCGTCCAAGGCCTCGGTCACGTGGGTTATGCCCTTTGTCGCCACCTGGCGGAGGAAGGAGCTAAGCTCATCGTGACGGATCTCGATCCCGCAGCAGTAGACAGGGCAGTCGGAGAATTTGGGGCTGCTGCCGTAGATCCGGGGGATATCTATGGGGTGGACTGCGATATTTTTTCTCCGAACGCCTTGGGCGGAATTATAAACGATCATACTATTCCCCAGTTCAAGTGCAAGGTTATTGTAGGGGCGGCCAACAACCAGCTTAAAGAAGAGAGACACGGCGACATGCTCCGGGAGCAGGGCATCCTTTACGCCCCGGACTATATCGTAAACGCCGGCGGGGTAATCAATATTGCCGAGGAATTGAGGGGATACGACCGGGAGCGGGCCCTCAAGAAGGCTGCCGGCATCTACGATAGGGTACTCCGGGTATTCAAGATAGCCCAAGAACAAAGCATTCCTACCTACATGGCCGCCGACCGTATGGCCGAAGAAAGGATTGCGCGCATCCACAGCATCCACTGCACCTTCATTCCGCGGTAGAACCCGTATATAGAACCCGTATAAAAGCTCCTGGCAACGGCGAAGGGCCGGTGGCCCCTCCAGGAGCCCGAGAAGGTTTCTGAGGTGTCGGGCAACGGCACTTTGAGGAGATATTTCGTGTTTCTTGGCAGATACCGTGCCGGAATAAAGCCCCAGAGGGGCTGCCGGTCCGGAGGCGGAATAAGGGGGGAGTAGTATTGCCGGTCGAGTTCGATGAAGAACGCTGTAAAGGTTGCGGCCTTTGTGTGGCCTTTTGCCGCCAAAGGCTCATCTACCTGGATAGAGAACGGATAAACTCCAAGGGTTTTCACCCGGCTAAGGTAACCGACCAGGATCAATGTACGGCCTGCGGTTTATGTGCCCAGATGTGCCCGGATGTAGCCATTTCGGTATACCGCCAGGAGGGGGCAGGTGGCGCCAATGGGTGACAGACAATTAATGAAGGGGAACGAAGCCGTAGCAGAAGCCGCCGTCCGGGCGGGCTGTCGCTTCTTTGCCGGTTATCCCATAACGCCCCAAAACGAAATTCCCGAATATATGTCCCATAGGCTACCCGAAGTAGGTGGGACCTTTATCCAGGCGGAAAGTGAAGTCGCCGCCATCAACATGCTTTACGGGGCCTCAGGCGCCGGTGCCCGGGTGATGACCTCCTCGTCCGGTCCGGGGATCAGCCTCATGCAGGAGGGGATATCCTATCTGGCAGCTGCCGAATTGCCGGCGGTCATTGTCAACATGGCCCGGGGCGGGCCGGGCCTGGGCGGTATCCAGGCTGCTCAGGGCGATTATTTCCAGGCCACGAAGGGCGGCGGTCATGGCGATTATCACCTTATTGTCCTCCTACCGGCCTCCATCCAGGAAATGGTCGATTTGACCCGGCTGGCCTTTGAATTGGCGGACCGGTACCGCAACCCGGTAATGCTTCTGGCCGATGCCGTCCTGGGACAAGCCATGGAGCCGGTGAGTTTTACGGATGAGCGCGTTACAGCAAAGCCTTTTCGGCCGTGGGCCACCACAGGGTGGAAGGGAGACCGGCCGCGCAACGTCATTAACTCCCTTTACCTGGAGCCCGAGGAGCTGGAAAAGCTTAACCTGAGGCTGCAGAAAAAATATGCCGGGATTACGGCCAGGGAAAAACGGTGGGAGACTATCGGCCTCGGTGATGCGGAGGTGGTTCTGGTGGCTTACGGTACCACGGCCCGCATTTGCCGGAGCGCCATGGAGAGAGGGCGCGCCGAGGGCTTGAGAATAGGCTTAATCAGGCCCATAACGGCCTGGCCCTTTCCGGAGCAGCCCTTTGAGGAGGCTCTGGCCAGGGGAATAAAGAAGTTCTTAGTGGTGGAGATGAATTACGGCCAGATGTGGGAAGACGTCCGCCTGGTAATCAACGGCCGGGGCCAGGTGGCCTTTTACGGCCGCGCCGGTGGCATGATGCCGACACCAGCCGTCGTTGTTGAAGAAGTGCGCAGGCTCCTGGGGAGGGGTAATGGTTGATGCGGACTGTGTTTACCAAGCCACGGACGCTTACGGACGTTCCTACCCATTACTGCCCGGGATGCACCCACGGCATTATTCACCGGCTGGTGGCCGAAGTCATAGAAGAGTTGGGGGTACAGGACCGAACCATCGGGGTAGCCGCCGTGGGGTGCTCGGTGCTATCCCATAGGTATTTCAATTTGGACATGCAGGAGGCGGCCCATGGCCGGGCTCCGGCAGTGGCCACAGGCATAAAGCGCGTCTTGCCCGACAGGGTGGTTTTTACTTATCAGGGGGATGGGGACCTGGCTTCCATCGGCATGGCGGAGACCGTCCACGCCGCTGCTAGGGGAGAGAACATCACCGTAATTTTCGTCAACAACGGAACTTACGGCATGACCGGCGGACAGATGGCCCCCACTACCCTCGTGGGCCAGGAGGCTACGACGGCACCCGGCGGCCGAGCGGTCCGGCGGGACGGCTATCCGATCCGGGTTTGCGAGATGCTCACCACCCTGGAGGGCACGGCCTACGCTGCCCGGGTGACCGTCACCGACCCCGCCGCAGTGGCTAAAGCCAGGCGTGCCATAAAGAAGGCCTTCCGCATCCAGCTCTCCGGTCAGGGGTTCTCCCTGGTGGAAGTCCTTTCTACCTGTCCGGTCAACTGGGGTATGACCCCGGTGGATGCCCTGAAATGGCTGAAGGAGAATATGACCGGTTATTATCCCCTGGGCGAGTTCAAAGGCGGGGAGGTGGTACCCAGTGACCCATGAAGTTATCATAGCCGGTTTCGGCGGCCAGGGCGTTATGCTAATGGGCGAACTGCTAGCCTGTGCCGGCATGCTGGAAGGTAAAAACGTCTCATGGATGCCGTCCTATGGGCCGGAAATGCGCGGCGGTACGGCCAATTGTTCGGTGGTGGTATCTGACCGGGAAGTGGGGTCGCCGGTGGTAGCCGAGCCTACCGAGATTATAGCCATGAACGGGCCCTCCCTGGACAAATTCGAGGGCAGCGTCCGGCCTGGGGGCCTGGTAGTAGTCAACCGTTCCCTGGTCTGCCGCCCGGTTAGGCGGCAGGACGTGAGAGTCCTGGAGGTACCGGCCAACGAAACGGCCGTGGAGCTCGGCGACCTTCGGGTGGCCAACATGGTAGTCCTGGGCGCCTTTCTGGGCGCCACCCGCTGCGTTTCCAAGGCCTCCGTCTTAGAGGCCCTTAGACGCATCCTTCCCGCACACCGGCACCACCTTATTCCCCTGAATGAAAAGGCACTGAACCGGGGAATCGACATGGCTTCTTCTTGCAGGCACCTCCCCTGCCGGGCCTGGAGGGGCCTTTGAAGACGGAGAGGATGAGATGATGGGCCGAGAAACGTTCTACATTCTGGCCATCAATCCGGGCTCTACTTCGACGAAGGTGGGCATATATGAAAACGAGGAACCAATCTTTCAAAGGACCGTGTATCATTCGGTCGGAGAGCTGGCGGCCTTTGCCGGAAACCTTTGGGACCAGTATGAATACCGGAAAGGTAAAATTTTAGAATGTCTGGTTCAATATGGCTTCGACTTGACGAAGCTGTCGGCCGTGGTGGGCCGCGGCGGCCTGTTCAGACCCCTTGAGGGCGGCATCTACCTTATCGATGAGAACGTGATCGCAGATGCGGTCGCCGGAGTTCAGGGCCAGCATGCCAGCAATCTCGGCGTACGGTTGGCTAAAGACATCGCGGAAAAGTACGGCGTGCCCTCCTTTTTTGTCGATCCGCCCTCGGTGGATGAATTTGAGCCCGTCGCCAGGCTGTCGGGCCTGCCCGAGCTACCCCGGCGCAGCATTCTTCATGCTCTCAACCTCAAGGCCGTAGGTCGGCGGGTGGCAGCGGAAGTCGGACGTGAATTTCGGGAACTCAATCTAGTTCTGGCCCACCTGGGGGGCGGTATTTCAATAGCGGCCAGCAGGGGCGGCCGTTTCGTCGACGGCACTAACGCCACCGAGGAGGGGCCCTTTTCCCCTGAACGCACAGGTTATCTACCGGTGCGAAGGCTCGTACAATTGTGTTTTAGCGGCCAGTACAGCCCCGAGGAACTGAATCGAAAGTTGATGGGTCAAGGCGGCCTGGTGGCCTATTTAGGAACCAACGACGCCTCCGAAGTCGAAAATCGAGTAAAATCGGGGGATGCCGAGGCTAAATTGGTATTCGAAGCCATGGCCTACCAGGTAGCCAAGGAGATAGGAGCCATGGCCTGCGTCCTTGCTGGGCGGGTGGATTATATTATCCTTACCGGCGGCCTGGCCTCCTCGGAACTCTTCACAGAGTGGATCCGGGCGCGGACCGAGTGGATCGCGCCGGTCCTGGTATACCCGGGCGAGGAAGAACTGCGGGCCATGGTGGAGGGGGTCCTGCGAGTGCTTCGGGGACAGGAAAAACCCCGCCGCTACCCCCGCCCCTAACAGAACCGTGTACCTTATCAATTTTTGCCGTAGAGGATGGGATATAATAATTTAGAGGGATGGGAGTGCGGCGCATATGAACGTACGGCGTTTGTTCACATTAGCCGGTTCGTAACTCAGGTGGATAGTATTGCCTTCCTGGACAAATGGCCCGAAAGGCCCGCTGGCAAAAGGGATGGAAGGGAAATCATGAACCGGCTGTTGTCCTTGATCACCGTGCCCCGGGCCAATATTTAGAAGCATAATCTGCTAAGCGGGGGCGGAAAGATGAAAACCATTGATCTCCGGAGCGATACGGTCACCGTACCCAGTGAGGAAATGCGGGCTGCCATGGCCCGCGCCGAGGTGGGTGATGATGTTTACGGAGAAGATCCTACCGTAAATGAGCTGGAACAGGTTGCGGCTGAGCTGCTGGGTAAGGAAGCAGCCCTATTTGTGGCCAGTGGCACCATGGCCAACCAAATCGCCCTTCTGGCCCACACGGAACGGGGCGACGAGGTCATTGTCGATGCGGAATCCCATATTTACTACTACGAAGTGGGCGCTGCAGCCATGCTGGGAGGCCTGCAGCTAAAGCCCCTGGAAGGTTTGCTGTCTGGCGAGGGGCCGGAGGTTTTGCGCGAAGGTTTACGCCCGCCCGATATCCATTTTCCTGTTACCAGGCTGGTCTGTCTGGAAAACACCTTTAACCGGGGGGGTGGGACCGTTATATCGCGTGAGGTGAGTAAAGAAATATATGACCTGGCGAAGGAGCGGGGACTGGCCGTACATTTGGACGGGGCAAGGATTTTCAATGCCGCCGTAGCCTTGAACTGCGACGCAAGGGAGTTCACGCGCTTCTGCGACAGCGTGATGTTTTCCCTTTCCAAGGGGCTGGGCGCCCCGGTGGGCTCGGTGCTGGCGGGCAGCCGACAGTTCATTGACAAGGCGCGGCGCTACCGTAAAGCCCTGGGCGGCGGATGGCGGCAGGCCGGGGTTTTGGCGGCTGCCGGTTTGGTGGCCCTGCAGAATATCCACCGCCTGGCCGAAGACCACGCCCACGCCCGGCTCCTGGCCGAAGGCCTCGCCGGAATGCCGGGACTATGGGTGGACTTGAGCAAAGTTCAGACCAACATAGTAATGGTAAAAGTGGCCGTGCGGCAGGGAGCTGCCGGATTGGCCGAGGAGTTGGCCTGCCAGGGCGTAAAATGTAACGTGGTGGGGCCTGATGCCTTACGGTTCGTAACCCATAAGCATATTTCCCGGGAGGATATTGAAACAGCCCTGGCCATAGTGAGAAAAACCGTTACCAAAATTTAAAGCAGAAATTTTTTATAAGTTAGGGCCGCCATCAGCCGTTCCACCATGGACATGGGAGCCTTTATCCCTGACTGCATGAAAGACACGCCCGAAGAGGCCATCCGGAAAACCGAAGAGCTGTATAAGAGTTATCACGGCGCGGGTGGCGGCAGGATCCACATCTGGTTTGCCATCCGGCAAGTTATGACCTGTTCACCAGAGCTGATCCGGCTGGTTGGAGAAAAGGCCAGAGAATATCGCACGGGCATCCATGCCCACCTGGCCGAGCACCGGGATGAAGTTAGTTTTTGCCTTCAAAAATACCAAAAAAGACCGGCTGAATATTTAGATACCCTGGGGGCCTTGGGTCCCAACATGCTGACCGCCCATAATGTAGCCTTGTCCGAAAATGAGTTAGAGCTCCTTAAAGAGCGGGATGTTAAGATAGTTCACTGCCCCCGCGCAAACTTCGGAAGCCACGGTTTTCCCAAGACCCCGCGGATGGTACGCCTTGGCCTTTCGATAGGTATCGGGAGCGACGGGGCGGCTGGTTCCAGCCTGAGCCTGTTTGACGAGATTAGAGTTTTCCGTTCGGGCATCCACGCCTTTTGGGGTCTTCCCATTTTTGATCCGGTGGTCCTGCCGGCCAAGGAGTTAATTAAAATGGCAACCTTAGGCGGGGCCCGGGCCCTACAGTTAGACCACGAAATCGGCACCATCGAGGTAGGCAAGAAAGCCGACGTAATTTTAATCAACATCGACCTGCCCCATATTGCCCCCACCCATAACCTTATCAATACCCTTGTGGAGGCCGTGACGGGGAATGACGTCAGGGATGTCATCATCGACGGCAAAGTGGTGATGAAGGATCGAGAAGTGCTTACCCTGGATGAAGAGAGGATCCTCTTTGAAACCAAACGGCGAGTGGGGGAAATTGCGGCTAGAGCCGGAATTTAAATTTCCTTAGCCCAAAACACGCGGCCCTTCCTGCTCACACTAAAGAAGGGGAAGGGCCGTTTCTTATCCCCGGCCTTGCACGTTTTCCCTGGTCCCGGCCTTGAGTTACCGGATACAGTGAACCTTGTCTACGGACCCGGAAAGGGGATCGAAACGGGGGCCTAAACTTTACGGGGGATGCATATCACCTGCCCGATCTGGAGGTTGTTAGGATCCACATTGGGGTTTAGCGACTGGATGCTGGCCACCGTAGTATTAAAACGTTGGGCGAGGAAGAAGAAAGTATCTCCGGGCTGGATGACGTAGGGGAAGGAGCCAGCAGGGCACCTCCGGCGGGTGGGGATGCAGATCAGCTGGCCCACTTGTAGATTAAAGGGGTTGACAAAGGGATTGGCTTCCTGAATGGCTTCCACGGTGGTACCAAAGCGCTGGGCCAACCGGAAGAAAGTATCACCGGCCTGGATGGTGTAGGCAAAGGTCCCACGAGGGCATACACCTGGCGGTGGCGCGGCCGGGACACAAATTTGCTGGCCTATCAGCAGGGCTTCAGGGTCTACCCCGGGGTTGGCCCTGATCAAGTCTTCCACGCTGATGCCGAAACGCCTGGCAATACTAAAGAAGGTGTCGCCCGCCCTAATGGTATAGATAGTCGAGCCCGGGGGACACACCGGAGGAGGAACGGCCAGGGGAATGCAGATGATCTGGCCTACTTGCAGATTATTAGGATCAATGCGACCTAAATTGGCCTCTATTAAATCATCTACGGATATGCCAAACCTCTGGGCAATAGCGAATAGAGTGTCTCCCGGGCGAATGGTGTAGAGGTTCCCTTCAGGGCAGGGGGGTATTTGGCGGAAATCAGTCATGGTAACCTCTCCTTTAAACTTTTACTAATAGAAATATGCGGGAAGAAAGCATGGGGTGAAAAAGCGGCAAAAGCGGGAAAGACTGAAGCGGAAAGGGGATTATAGTGCTGTACGACCCTTGATCCGGCGTATCCATTGTACTCTAAAGAACATATATGCCGGAATAGTTTTTGGATAAGTGAAAAAATATTTTTTTCCCAGCAGCAGGATTTCCTGCTTCCGTGGCGAACAATAAAAACAAATGACTTTGTAAGCGCTTCCAATGGAGTGAAATATATTGACCACTATTTACGATGTGGCTAAAGCGGCAGGCGTATCTATAGCTACTGTCTCGCGGGTGATTAACGGTTACCCCTTTGTAGCGGAAAAGACGAGGGAAAAGGTTTTGCAGGCTATGCAGGAGCTAAATTATGCTCCCAACTTGCTGGCTGCGGCTCTCATGAAAAAGAATACGTATACAGTGGGCCTGCTTATTCCCGATATTTCTAATCCCTTTTTTGCTGAAATAACACGAGGGGCGGAAGATACTGCCAACAAGTTCGGATTCAACATCATCATATGTAATACCGATAATGACCCCGAAAAAGAGACCAAGTATGTTAACCTGCTGTTGCAGAAAAGCGTAGATGGTTTAATTTTTGCCACCTCAGAAATAGTCAACCAAAATATTTTGATGTTAAAAGAAAAGCAATTCCCTATAGTGTTAATTGCCCGTGAAGTCGAAGGCGTTGAAGTAGATGTTGTTCTAGCCAACAATTTTCAAGGGGCTTATGAAGGTGTTAAATACTTAATCAGCTTGGGCCACCGCACCATTGCCTTTGTAGGAGAGCCATTAAACATCAAGTCCACCCGAGAGCGCCAGGCAGGGTATGAAAAGGCTTTACAAGAAGCTGGACTTCCAGTGGATGAGGGGTTAATTATAACTGGTCTTAAAACCTTGGAGGACGCTTTTAAAGCGACAAAAGCCTTTTATCCCCAAGCGAGGCCCTCGGCCATTTTTGCCGCCAATGATGTGCTGGCCATAGGGGTAATAAGAGCACTAAAAGAATTTGGCCTCAGTATCCCGCAAGATGTTTCGGTTTTGGGTTTCGACGATACGATCTTTGCCGCTATAGCTGAACCTCCTTTAACTAGTGTGGCCCAGCCTATGCGCCAGATGGGCAAGATGGCCATGACAAGGTTGATAAATAGGATACAAAACAAGGAAGAAAAAGAAAGAAAGATAGTATTGCCGACCAAATTAGTAATCAGAAGTTCCACTAACTTTTATGGCGGGTAAGGGAGTTGGTTTAAATGCAGCGACCCTTCCTAGTGCTTAAAGGAATCTGTAAGCGCTTTCCGGGAGTAGTGGCTTTAGATAACGTTGATTTAGATATTTATCCCGGAGAAATTCACGTGCTGTTAGGAGAGAATGGGGCAGGGAAGTCTACTTTAATCAAGATTTTAACTGGTGCTTACCAAAAGGACGCCGGGCAGATCATTATTGATGGAAAAGATGAAACTATTAGAAACCCAAGAGAAGCTATGCAACTTGGTATTTCGTGCATTTACCAAGAATTAAATTTAATCCCTCACTTAAGTGTGGCAGAAAACATTTTTCTGGGCCGGGAACCCCATAGCATTCCCGCTTTGGGGGTTATAAACTTAAAAGAGCGCTATGTTAGGAGCGCCGCCCTATTAAAAGAGCTAGGGTGCCAGGTTTCCCCTAACGTAAAGGTGAAAGACTTGGGGCTGGGCAAGCAGCAAATGGTGGAGATAGCGAAAGCCCTTTCCTTGAATGCCCGGCTGGTGATTATGGATGAGCCTACTTCAAGCCTTAGTGAGAAAGAAGTAGCCGAGCTGTTCCGGGTTGTCAGGCAGTTAAAAGAAAAGGGTATAGCCATAATTTTTGTATCCCACAAACTAGAAGAGATTTGCCAAATTGCCGACCGGGTTACAGTGCTAAGGGATGGCCGGAAAATAGCTACTTTGCTGCCGGGAGAGTTTGACCTCGATGAACTGATCAGGTTAATGGTTGGGAGAACCTTGAAGGAAAAATTCCCCAAAGTTAACGTCCGACGCGGTCAAGAGGCATTGCGGGTAGAAGACATATGGACGGATACGGGGTTAAAAGGGATTAGCTTTTCAGTCTATGAAGGCGAGGTATTAGGAATCGCCGGTCTGGTGGGTGCGGGAAGGACGGAACTCGCGCGGGCCATTTTCGGGGTCGACCCTTTACGCAAGGGTAGCATCTTCATTTACGGGCATAAGGCAGACATAAAATGCCCGGGGAACGCCATTCGTTACGGACTGGCCTTTTTAACGGAGGACAGGAAGACCCAGGGCCTCATCCTGGGAGAGAGTCTGGCCTTCAATATTACTTTGGCGGGCCTCAAACAATTCAGAAGGTGGGGTTGGCTGGATACCACGCGGCAATTTAAGGCTGCCGAACAGCTTGCCCGAGAACTTAAAGTGAAGCCCCTAGATGTGCGGAGAAAAGTGAGGGAACTGAGTGGAGGCAACCAACAAAAGGTGGTTTTGGCTAAGTGGTTATGCACCCGGGCTAAAATCTTCGTCTTCGACGAGCCAACCCGCGGCATTGATGTGGGCGCTAAAGTAGAGGTGTATAACCTCATAAACCAGCTGCTCCAAAATGGTGCGGCCGTCATAATGATTTCCTCCGAGCTGCCCGAAATATTGGGCATGAGCGACCGCATCCTGGTGATGAGTGAGGGCCGAATTACGGCAGAGTTCTTAAGAGAAGAAGCCACTCAAGAAAAGATAATGAAGGCGGCAACGGGAGGTTATTAGAGATGCTTAAAACAGTGAGCGAAAAAGCGGTTAAGGAGCCGGACATCCAGGCAGAAGGTAAGAACTGGAAGGACTTGCTATATAGCCTGGGTGCCTTATTGGGGCTGATCCTCTTAAGTGCCGTATTAACCGTATTATCACCTGACTTTTTGACCCTCAATAACCTGATGAACATTGCCCGTCAGTCGGCTATAAACAGTCTTATCTCTGTAGGGATGCTTCTTACAATTTTAACCGCAGGGATCGACCTCTCTGTGGGTTCAGTCCTGGCCCTGTCCACCGTGGTAATGGCTATCCTTATTGTAAAGTTACATGTAAGCCCTTTCATAGGAGTATTGGCAGGTCTGTCCCTGGGCGCTTTTTTGGGCTTTATGAACGGCATTTTGCTTACTAAATTACATCTCCCCCATCCCTTTATCTCCACCTTGGGCACCATGAATATTGCCCGGGGATTAGCATTAATTGTCACCGGTGCTACTCCCATCTCCGGCTTTCCCCTGTCCGTTCAGTTTCTGGGGGCCGCCTTTTGGGGACCTATCCCCGTTAGCTTCATCCTAGTCCTTGGAGTATACATTATCTTCCACCTCTTTCTTACACGCACCACTACGGGCCGCTACATTTATGCCGTAGGCGGTAATCGTGAGGCAGCGCGATTGTCGGGTGTCCCGGTGGAGAGGGTTCTCGTGATAGTCTATACCCTAAGCGGTTTTATGGCAGCCGTGGCGGGGCTGGTGCTGATAGGCCGGGTCAATGCGGCCTATCCCTTGGCCGGCCTGGGGTATGAGCTAGATGCCATCGCAGCAGTGATTATTGGCGGGGCTAGTTTCTTCGGAGGGGTAGGTACTGTGTGGGGCACCCTGGTGGGAGCCCTTATTATGGCTGTTCTGCGCAACGGGTTAAACTTACTGGGAGTTTCTGCTGATCTCCAGACTGTGGCTATAGGCGCTGTTATTATCGGCGCTGTCTATGTCGATGTGTTGCGCCAGCGGGCGATAAATAAGGGGAGGAGGTGAGGCCAGTTAAGTAAGAGCAGCTTAAGGCCTTTACACCATTCTCCCCCAATGCTACTTTAACTAAAATTTTAAAGGAGGTCTGCCTTGTGCGCAAGAAGTTGTTGGCTTTAGTCCTTTTAGGAGCAGCCGTGGCTTTTGTCTTGGCCGGCTGTGGCGGCAGCCAAGGGCAGAGTACACAGGGAACGGGTAAACAGGAGACCCAGGCCGGGGGCACAATTCGGGTAGCTGTTATAGTAAAGGCTCTCAACAGCGATTACTGGCATTTGGTGGAGGCGGGAGCTAAAGATGCAGGGGCTAAATTGGGAGTAGATGTTACGGTATTGGGGCCGGCGGCGGAGACTCAAGTAACCGAACAGATATCTATGATTGAGGACCAAATTACCAAAAAAGTATCTGCTCTAGCTGTTGCTCCCAGCCAGCCCAGCTCGGCCATACCGGCCTTTGATCGGGCAAAGGCCCAAAATATACCGGTGGTGTTAATCGATACAGATGCGCCCTGGGATAGCAAAGTTTCCTTTGTGGGTACGGGCAACTATGTAGGCGGTAAGCAAGCGGGTGAATTTTTGGCCCAAAAGTTGGGTAAGGGCGCCAAGATAGCTATCCTTCGCGGTGCTTTGGGCGATCCGACTCATGACGAGCGGGCCAACGGTGCAGTAGAAGTTCTTAAAGCTCAAGGATTAGAAGTGGTCACCATCCAGCCGGCCAACAGCGAACGCCAGATGGGTATGTCAGTAATGGAGAATATCCTCCAGGCCAATCCGGATATCCAGGGCGTATTTGCCACCAATGATGAAATGGCTTTAGGCGCTTTGAGGGCTATTGAGGCGGCCAAAAAGAATGTCATAGTGGTAGGCTTTGACGGTTCACCTGATGCCTTGAAGTCGATTAAAGAGGGCAAGCTCACCGCTTCTATAGCGCAGAATCCCTACAACATTGGCTATATGGGTGTAGAAGCCGCTGTTAAGGCTGCTAAAGGGGAAAGCGTTGAAAAGAGGATCGATACGGGTACTAAAGTTATAACTAAAGACAATGTACAGGAAGAGATGGACAAGTTGGCCGAGATTTTGGGCAAGAAGTAAAAACTTTGGTCGATTACTGCCACAGTCCTGGATCTTTCCAGGATTGTGGCGGTTTTCAAAAATCTGTTTGAAAGCGCTTACTAAGGAGCAGGAGGATTAAGGAGGTAGCAGCACTTATGTCCAACATGCGTTGCGTAGTTCTCCATGCCGACTGGGAACCCCGGCCGGGCTTCAAGCTGGGGGCCAAAGAAGTCGAGGGAAAGCAGACTTACTTAGGTAGCCGGGTGTGGCGGAATCCCCGGGTAGTTGTTGAAGAGAAGGAGGTACCCAAGCCGGGTCCAGGCGAGGTGGTGATTGAGGTAAAGGCTTGTGGCATCTGCGGAAGCGATGTGCACATGGCCCAGCCGGACGATGAAGGGTACATCCTGTATCCCGGGTTGACTGGTTTCCCGGTGGTCCTGGGCCACGAAATCGCGGGCGTGGTTGTAGAGGCAGGGCCGGGGGCTTTCGATAAGCGCACCAATAAGCCGTTTAAAGGTGGGGAAGAAGTGTGCACCGAGGAGATGGTATGGTGTGGGTCCTGCCAACCCTGTGCCGATGGATACCCCAACCATTGCGAGCGATTGGATGAGCTGGGATTCAACGTAGATGGTGGGTTTGCCAAGTATGTGAAGGTACCAGCTCGCTTGGTATGGAGCCTGGAGCCTTTGAAATCCCGGTATAAGGGTTTGGATCTGTTCCTGGCGGGAAGCTTAGTAGAACCCACCTCTGTAGCCTATAACGCTGTGATAGAGAGGAGCGGTGGCGGTATAAGGCCTGGCGATAACGTGGTTATCTGTGGAGGAGGACCAGTAGGCATTGCCGCCTGCGCTATACTGAAACGTCAGGGTGCGGCCAGGGTGATTTTGTCGGAGCCTGAGCCAGCCAGGGCCGAGCTGGGCCTCAAAATGGGCGCTGATTATGTGATTAATCCCCTTAAAGAAGATTTTGTGCAAAGGGTGCTGGAGCTGACTGACGGGTATGGGGCGGCCCTGTATTTGGAGGCCACTGGACTGCCGACTGTGGTATATCCCCAGATCGAACAAGTGATCTGGGAAGGCAGAACCCTAAACGCCAGGGTAATAGTTGTAGCCAGGGCGGACGCTAAGATGCCGGTTACCGGCGAGGTGCTCCAGGTTAGGCGGGCCCAGATTATAGGTGCGCAGGGCCACTCCGGCCATGGCACCTTCCCGCGGGTTATCGAGAGCATGGCTGCCGGGATGGACATGACGCCCATGATCACCAAGAAAATAAAGTTGGACGAAGTACCGGAAAACCTCGTGTTGCTTCGGACTGACAGGAAGGAATGCAAGATAACCTGCGTTATGGAATAAGCAAGTGGGAAGGGAATGCTGGGGTGCCGGACTCCCGATCCGGTGCACCCGCATCCCGGTATGGAGAATATTTCAGGAAGTATCAGCAGCTTTTAAGGAGGAGTTGACAAATTTATGGAGCAGAAGGCAGTTAAGGGCTGGCTTTTGACCGACCACCCGGCCATTGTCTTTGAAGACAATACCGTGGGCCGGCTCAAGAAACAAATCTGGGATGCTTCAGAAGAAGAGATCGATGCTATCTTAAAAGAATACGAGATCCCTTCGGAACCCGAGCTGGGCAAACCCGGCACGTATATCCAGAATACTCCCCGGGCTAAGGTAATTGAAAAACGCAAGAAGAACGATATCGTCTTTGTACCCATCGGGTGCACGGAAAACCACGGCCTTCACGCTAACAGCGGTTTGGATACCTTCATGGTAACCCAGATTTTGGAGGGTGTGCGCCGTTATACGGCCAAGCAGGGCCGGGAAGTGAGCCTGGCCTTCCCACCTTTGAATTACGGTGGGCACCCCTATCACCATGTGGGTATGCCGGGAACGGTCATTATGCCCAAGGAAGTGGTAGAGGAAACTATTATATATACCATGCTGGGCCTCTGGAATGACGGGTTCCGGAAGATTATCCTGGTTAACAACCACGGTCATTTATGGATGCTCGAATCCGCTATCCATGAGTTTATGAAGAGGTTCCACCTGCCAGGCATTTTCCAGGTAGTGGACTGGCACCGGGCTATCAGGGAGTTCTTCTTCCCCGTGGATAGGGAAAACAGCCTGGAGACCCATTTTGTCCACGCCGACGAAGCAGAGACTTCCATAGCCCTCCTTCTTTTCCCAGGTATGATAGATATGAGCGTGGTGGAGGATGCGGAACCTGAAGGCTTCTTGCCGGCAGGTCATTTTGATACGGCTGTAGATCCCTTCCGGCGGCCCCACCGCTGGTCCGAAGGCGAAGGCCATATGGCCATCGAGCGGGCGGCCACTCCCCAGGGAGTGGTGGGCAAACCCAGCCTGGCTTCTGCCAAGAAGGCTAAGCGGCCTGTAGCGGCAATTTTAAAATACCTTACTCTGTTACACGACCAGATCCTGGAGGCCTTCCCGCCCGGCACCGTACCGCAGGTAGAGAAGGTGACCTTGCGAACCGAGGAAGAAATGCGGCCCTTCCTGAAAGAGCCTTTAAGCGAGGGCTGGAAGTCGGTATATGAACTGCCCCTGATAGGGCCCTTCCACAAGCTATAATTTTGCTGCCTTTAGCACCAGGGAGGCTGGCGCTATCCATTAGGAGCCGGCGCCAGCCTCCGGGCAACTGCGTGTTCCAGAGAAGTCAACTTTTAAGCCAGGGGGAAGGCCATGTATGGCTAAGAAGATAAAGGTGGGTCTTATAGGCGCCGGACGCATCGGGAGGGTACATGCCGAAAACATACGTTTTAATATCCCGGATGCGGAAGTGGTGGCCGTCGCCGACCTCTACAGCGATAGAATAAAAGACTGGGCATCTAATCTGGGTATCAAGCACATCTTTGGCGACAGTCAAAAGATTATGGAAGATGAAGCCATCGACGCCGTCTTAATCTGCTCTTCCACGGATACCCACTCGGCCTTGATAATACAGGCGGCGCGAGCTGGCAAGCACATTTTTTGCGAAAAGCCCATAGACTTCGATTTGGACCGGATCCGGGAGGCCCTCAAGGAGGTGGAGAAGGCTGGGGTCAAGCTCCAAATCGGTTTTCACCGGCGTTTCGATCCCAGTTTTAAGAAAGCTCATGACTTGATAGGGAAAGGGAAGATCGGTGATATATGGGTCATAAAAATAACCTCCCGGGATCCTGCGCCCCCTTCCCTGGAGTATATAAAGGTATCCGGCGGCCTCTTTTTGGACATGACCATTCACGACTTCGATATGGCTAGGTACCTGTCGCGTAGCGAAGTGAAAGAGGTCTACGCGGTAGGGGGTGTTATGGTAGATAAAGCTATTGGTGAGGCGGGGGATATAGACACTGCGGTCGTTACCTTGAAATTTGCCAACGGTGCTTTGGGTGTGATAGATAACAGCCGCCAATCTTTCTACGGCTACGACCAGCGTATAGAGGTCTTGGGGTCGAAAGGATGCATAATGGTAGGAAATGATCCTCTAACCCATACGGTTTTGAGTACGGAAGAAGGCTTCCTAAGCGACAGACTCCAAAACTTCTTTATCGAAAGATATCGGGAGGCCTATATAGAAGAAATGAAAGTCTTCGTGGACTGCATATTGCACGATAAGGAGCCCCCGGTTACGGGTATCGATGGCTTGCAGCCGGTGTTGATCGGGCTGGCGGCTAAGCAGTCTTTAGCTGAAGGCAAACCTGTCTCCATAGATTTAATTTCCGGCGGAGGTCCATAAAAATGAAACTTAGCCTGTCCATCGCCCATAAGGCGCCCGAATCCGCCCCCTTTGTCTTGAGGGGGCCTTATGTTGAGAGCCTTAGAAAGGCTGCTGCCCTGGGGTATGATGCTGTAGAGATCCACATAAGAGACCCTTGGGAACTGGAGATAGAACAGATTTTAAAGGTTTGCCGGGAGGAAGGGCTGACCGTTTCCACCCTGGGGACGGGCCTGGGGTATGTGGTGGATAAATTAAGCCTCACCCATCCCGAGGCTAAAGTAAGGCAGGAAGCGGTAAAGCGCCTATTAGACCATATTCAGGTTGCCTCCTATTTTGGGGCCGGAGTAATAATCGGCTCCATGAGGGGAGTGATTGGTGAAGCCGGCCAGTTTAAGCAATACGAAGGATATGCTGCGGAAGGTTTGGCCCTTTGCCTGGAAAAGGCTAAAGAATGCGGGGTCACACTTTTCTTAGAAGCCATAAATCGGTATGAGACTAATTTCCTCAACACGGCAGAAGAAGGTTTAGATTTCCTGGCTAGATTTAATTCCCCCTACCTTAAGCTTCACCTGGATACCTTTCACATGAATATCGAAGAGGCAGATTTTAGCGAGAGTATAAAAAAGGCGGGGGAAGCCCTGGGCCATGTTCATTTTGCGGATAGCAACAGGCTTTACCCGGGTCGGGGGCATATCGATTTTAAAGAAATAATCATTGCTTTAAGGGACATTGCTTATAACGGGTATATCGCCCTGGAGTGTTTGCCCTATCCTTCTCCTGAAGAAGCGGCAGCGGGGGCTTTAAAATATATTAAAAGATTGCTGGCGGGAATCTAGTACGGAAAGGTCATTGGTTGGTTCCACGGCCTTCCGACCCGCAAGAAGCAGCCACCCAGATAGATCTTAGAAATTAGGATTCTAGAAGGGAGGAGAAAAAAGTGCGGGCGTTGAATAAAACCCTGCTGCACAATAACTTTCCTTTTCCCCCTAACCTTAAAGTAGGCGCTGATAGCTCTGGTTTTCCGGAGCGGGTAATCCAGTTTGGCGAAGGTAATTTTTTACGAGCCTTTGTAGACTGGATGATTCACCGGCTAAACCAAGAAGGTTTATTTAAGGGCCGTGTGGTAGTGGTCCAGCCTTTGCCCCAGGGCCTGGTAGAAAAGTTAAACCAGCAGGACGGCCTCTATACTCTGTTCTTATATGGTTACCGGGAAGGTAAAGTAATAGAACATAGAGAGATAATAACTTCCGTCAGCCGGGGACTTAACCCGTATAAAGAATGGGATGCTGTACTGGAATGCGCCACCAACCCTGAAATCCAGTTTATTATTTCCAACACCACAGAAGCCGGTATCGCCTATGACCCTGGAGACAACTTAGATTTTAAGCCTCCCCGTTCCTTTCCAGGTAAACTGACGGCTTTTCTCTACCGGAGATACCAACACTTTAAAGGCGATCCCGATAAAGGAGTGATCCTTCTTCCCTGTGAACTTATCGACCGTAACGGGGATAACCTCAAGAGAATAGTTTTGCAGTTGGCCGGGGAGTGGGGACTATCACCTGGATTCCAGGAATGGATTGACCAATCCAACCTTTTTCTCAACACTCTCGTTGATCGCGTAGTACCTGGTTACCCTCGCGACAAAGCCGCTCAGCTAAGCCAAGAGCTGGGTTATCAGGACGACCTGATGGTAGTGGGAGAGCTTTTCCATCTCTGGGTGATTGAAGGCCCAGCTTGGGTAAAAGAGAAATTGCCTTTCCACCAGGCCGGGCTCAACGTCGTCTGGACCGATGACCTCACACCTTATCGCACCAGGAAGGTGCGCATTTTAAATGGAATTCACACGACTACGGCTGCACCCGCCTTTTTGTGGGGGATTGATACAGTAAGGGAAGCAGTGGAACATCCTCGCCTGGGCCGTTTCATGCGGGAGACCATTTTTGAGGAGATCCTTCCTTCGTTAGATGGCGACCCCGAGGTGCTCCGAGATTTTGCTGAAGAAGTCCTGGAACGCTTTCATAATCCTTACATTGTCCACTACTGGCAGAGCATCCTCCTCAATACTACGGCTAAATATAAAACCCGGGTTTTGCCCTCTATCCTGGACTATATTGACCGGAAACGGTCCCTACCTTCAAGGTTAATTTTCTCCCTGGCGGCCCTGGCCTTTTTGTTCAAGGATGGACAAGTACAGGACCGGAACTTCTTGGGACACCGCGGGAAGGGTAGCTTTACCCTGGAAGATGACCCGGAGGCTCTGGCTTTCTGGCAGGCCGCCTGGCAGAGATACCAGGGGACGGCTGAAAGTACAAAAGAGGTGGCAAATTTTATTCTCCGCCGGGAGAGAATTTGGGGCCAGGACTTAACTACTATTGCCGGCCTCACCCAGCTTTTGGCTCAGCATCTAGAAACGATTATCAACCAGGGAATGGAGCAGGCCCTGGAAAAAGTCTTAAACTGCGAGTGAGGAGCATATGAATAAGGTTTTACAGTTGAATGAAAAGGATAATGTGGCCGTAGCCTTAACCTTTATTCCTGCAGGTGAGAGGGTCCAGGTAAGCGGGTACGAGATCTGTTTGCAGGAAGCCATTAAGGCCGGGCATAAATTTGCCCTGGTGGATATACCCGCTGGAGCGGACGTTATTAAATACGGTTTTCCCATTGGTAAGGCTACCACTACTATTCAGCGAGGTCAATGGGTGCACAGCCACAATCTGCACAGCAAGCTTGAAAGCCTCCAGGAGTACAGCTACCGGCCCCTAGCTTCAGTGGTGCCCCCGGAAGAAGAGGCAATCTTTTTCCCGGGCTTCCGGCGGAGCAACGGCCAGGTAGGGGTGCGCAACGAAATCTGGATTATACCGACAGTGGGCTGCGTTAACCAACTGGCAGAGAATCTGGCCCGCCTGGCACAGGAGCGCTTAGGAGATGTGCCGGGAGTGGATGGCTTTTATGCCCTTAAGCACCCCTATGGCTGTTCCCAATTGGGGGAAGACCATCGCAATACTCAGCGGCTACTGGCTTCTTTATGCCTTCACCCCAATGCCGGCGGTGTACTGGTGTTAGGGCTGGGCTGCGAGAACAACAAGCTTCATGAGTTCCAGCAGGTAATAGGTGAAACGGATACCCGGCGGGTTAAATTCTTAGTAGCCCAGGAAGCAGAAGATGAACTGGCCCAGGGTCTAACACTTCTACAAGAACTGGCAGAGTATGCGTCCACTTTCCGGCGCCAACTTTGCCCGGTGGGTGAGCTTAAAATAGGCCTTAAGTGCGGGGGATCGGATGCCTTCTCGGGTATCACCGCCAATCCCCTGGTGGGGAAGGTGGCCGACCGGCTGGTGGCCTGCGGGGGGACGGCCGTCCTTACCGAAGTACCGGAGATGTTCGGTGCAGAAACGATACTTATGGGTAGGGCTAGGGACCAGGGGGTTTTTCAGCAAATAGTGGAATTAATCAATGGCTGGAAGAAATATTATTTAGATCACGGCCAGCCAGTGTACGAGAACCCCTCACCCGGCAACAAAGAAGGAGGAATCACCACTCTGGAAGAAAAATCTCTGGGCTGCGTGCAAAAGGGGGGCACGGCTCCGGTGGTAGACGTGCTGGCCTACGGGGAAAGATGCCAGAAAAAGGGCCTTAACCTTTTGAGTGCGCCGGGTAACGATCTGGTATCCTCCACCGCCCTGGCAGCGGCCGGCTGCCAGTTAATCCTTTTTACCACCGGCCGGGGGACACCCCTGGGCACCTGCGTGCCCACTCTGAAAATCTCTTCCAATAGCCAGCTCTATCAGCGCAAAAAGGCCTGGATAGATTTTGATGCGGGTCCCCTATTGACGGGGAAAACCCTGGAGCAATTAACAGAGGAGCTGTGGGAGCTTATTATGGCGGTGGCTGCGGGTCGGAAGCGCACTTGCAACGAAGAGATGGGTTCCCGGGAAATAGCTATTTTTAAAACGGGAGTTACTCTGTGACATCCTCCCTCAATAAATTGAAGGCATTCTGGCAGACCCTTTTGTAAAGCTTTGAGAGCCTGTCCCCGAGGGACAGGCCTTTTGGACACCGATGGGGAAGAACAGGAGGGTTCCCGGCTTTAACCCGCCGCAAAGAAAGAGAAGGCTTGGCCACAAAAATTGCAATTTAGGGGGTGGAGATAAGAGGGATTTGGCCAGCCGTGGCGAATTATTATCATATAGTAAACCATAGTTTTATAATATGAACCAGAGGTGATTTACCCACATGAAAAAGCTGGAGACCATGCAGCGTATTATCCAGTGCGGTATTGTGGCGGTCGTGCGGGCGGAGAACCCTGAACAGGCGTTGCAAATTGCAGAGGCGGTTAAGGCCGGAGGGGTGGAGGCCATTGAAATCACCATGACGGTACCGGGGGCGGTGGAGGTCATACGCGAGCTGGCCACCACTTACCGGAAGGGGGAAATCCTCATTGGGGCGGGCACCGTGCTGGATGCGGAAACGGCCCGGCTGGCCATACTGGCCGGAGCGGAATTTTTAGTGAGCCCCAGCCTAAATGTGGATATGGTCAAGATGTGCAACCGCTACCAGAAGGTGAGCATGCCGGGAGCCATGTCCATACGCGAAGTGGTGGAGGTTATGGAAGCAGGTGGGGATTTTGTTAAATTCTTCCCCGGGAGCGTTTTTGGACCGGAAGTAATTAAAGCTATTAAAGGCCCTCTGCCGCAAGCACCCCTTATTCCTACGGGTGGAGTTAGCCTGGAAAATGTAGCGGAATGGATTAAAGCCGGTTGCGAGGCGGTAGGTGTGGGAGGAGAGCTGACCAAAGGAGCCAAAACGGGGAACTACGAACTGGTAACGGAGACGGCCAGGAAGTTTGTAGAGGCTATAAGAAAGGCGCGCCAGCAAGCTGCTTCCTGACCTGAAATATCCCCGGTTTTCGCTGGGAGAGGCCTGCTTGAGTTTGGAGCGGGCTAAAGTCAGGCAGGCCTGAGTTCAACAGTGGGGAAACTGGGTTATCCCCACTTTTTGCAGGGCAGGCCTGCTTGGGCTTGGAAGCGAGCGACTAAACCCGAGCGTCAGCCAAACTTAAGCTTGGCGAAAGGCGGAGGCAGGCCCGAGGCCATGAGAAACCTGCGGCCGGCAACTGAGGCAGGATGCTTAAATCCTGCCGGGAAGCCTGCCGGAGCCTTGAGCCAAGCGCTAGTTTGGCCCGCGAGG
>LDZR01002348.1_pt1 | contig 36789 bp, 37 predicted proteins | sample 615371 | NCBI WGS metagenome assembly LDZR01 (sample SAMN03408294, study PRJNA278302) | terrestrial metagenome | isolation source: oil reservoir sample K2 | place: USA: Alaska, North Slope, Kuparuk formation | collected 2013
CCGTTAATTGTTCCCTGAACCTGAACTGCTCCAGCTCTCACAGCCATTATGGAATTGGCAACTGCCAGCTCACCGTCATTGTGGGTGTGAATCCCCACAGGGGTGGAAAGCTCGCTTACCACAGCCCCAACTATTTCTTCCACTTCATGGGGAAGGCTTCCACCGTTGGTTTCGCACAGGACGATCACATCAGCCCCGGCACTTTCAGCTGCTTTTACAGCTTCCATTGCGTACTGAGGATTGTTTTTATATCCGTCAAAGAAGTGCTCAGCATCAAAGAACACTTCCAACCCGCTGTTCTTTAAAAACCTTACGCTGTCCTCAATCATCCTCAGGTTTTCCTCAAGGGTTGTCCTGAGCGCCTTTTCCACATGGAAGTCCCAGCTTTTACCGAAAATGGCTGCGGTTTTAACCCCCGACTCCAGTATAGCCCTGAGGTTTTTGTCCTCCTCTGCAGGAATGTTGGGCTTTCTGGTGCTGCCGAAAGCTGAAATGACCGCATGCTGGAGTTTATATTCCTTTATGCGTTTGAAAAATTCCATATCCTTGGGGTTCGAACCGGGCCAGCCCCCTTCAATATAATCAACCCCAAGGGAATCAATCTTCAAAGCAATTTTAATTTTGTCCTCCAGGGAAAGGCTGATACCTTCCCCTTGGGTACCGTCACGCAGAGTGGTGTCGTAAATGGATACCTTCTTCATGGCTCCTCCCCTTTAACTTTATTTGCAACTAAATCTCCCATTTCTCGAGTACCAACCAGTTTTAACCCTTCGCCCATCAGATCAGCAGTTCGGTATCCCTCATCAAGAACTTCGGCAACTGCCCTTTCAACATCCCGGGCAGCCTCCTCCATATTGAAGGAGAACCTTAGCATCTGAGCGGCAGACAAAATTGTAGCCAGAGGATTGGCAATATTTCTCCCTGCAATGTCAGGTGCTGAGCCGTGAGCCGGCTCATACATAGCCACTTTTCCACCTATGCTGGCAGAGGGAAGCATCCCTATGGAACCCGTAAGCATAGAAGCTTCATCGGTTAAAATGTCTCCAAACATGTTTTCCGTGACTATCACACTGAACTGTTTTGGGTTGCGGATAAGCTGCATGGCACAGTTGTCCACATACATATGTTCCAGCTCAACATCAGGGTATTCTTCACTAATCCTGGTCATCACTTCCCTCCACAGCCTTGAGCTCTCCAGAACATTGTGCTTATCAACGGATGTTACCTTCTTTACTGGGCTCTTTCTTGCCATTTCAAAGGCAAGGCGCCCAATACGCTCTATTTCCCAGCTTGAGTAAACAAGGGTGTCCACAGCAATCTCCTGACCGTTTTTCTTTTCCCTTTTCTTTTCGCCAAAATACAGTCCCCCGGTGGCCTCCCTTATTACCAAAAAATGGGTTCCCTCAACAATTTCCCTTTTCAAAGGAGAGCTGTCCACCAGGCTGGGATACAGCTTCACAAACCTCAAATTTGCGTACAGGTCCAGCTCTTTACGAAGTTTTAGCAGGGAAGCAGCTTCGGGACGAAGATGAACAGGCAAATTGTCCCATTTAGGACCTCCCACTGCTCCCAAAAGTATGGCATCGCTGTCATGGCACAGTTTTAGGGTTTCATCGGGCAGGGGAACTCCCACAGCATCTATAGCAGCTCCCCCCACAAGTCCTTCTTCAAACTGAAAAGAAACTCCATATTTTTCTCCTACCCTTTTGAGTACCTTTACAGCTTCGGGAATTATTTCCACTCCAATTCCATCCCCAGGCAGAACAGCAATTTTATACATTTTTCTTCATCCTCTCTGCCACATACTGCATAAGCCCTCCGGCACTGATAATTTCCCTCATAAACTCAGGGAAGGGAGCTGCTCTATAGCTTTCTCCCCGAGTAAGGTTTATGATCAATCCCTCTTCGGCATTGACCCTTACCATATCTCCATCCTGAATCCTCTTCGAAGCCTCAGGGCTCTCAAAAATGGGAAGACCAATGTTTATACTGTTTCTGTAAAAGATGCGAGCAAAGGACTCTGCTATAACACAGGACACCCCCGCCCCTTTTATGGCAAGGGGAGCATGCTCCCGGGAGCTCCCGCAGCCGAAATTTTTCCCCGCTACAATGATGTCGCCGGGCTTAACCTTTTTGGGAAACTGAGGGTCCGCATCTTCCATGCAGTGCTTCGCCAGCTCCTTGGGATCAGAGGTGTTTAAATACCTTGCAGGGATGATGGCATCGGTATCAATGTCGTCTCCAAACTTAAAGGCTCTACCTTCAAATTCCATTCACCGCACCTCCTCGGGGCTGGCAATGCGACCCAGAACGGCACTTGCCGCTGCCACAGCAGGATTGGAAAGATAAACTTCACTTTCGGGATGACCCATGCGCCCAACGAAATTCCGGTTGGTTGTGGCCACAGCTTTCTCTCCTTTGGCTAATATGCCCATATGTCCCCCCAAGCAGGGACCACAGGTGGGAGTGCTTACGGCACAGCCCGCTTCTATGAAAACTTCGATAAGTCCCTCCCTCAGAGCTTGAAGATATATTTCCTGGGTCCCCGGAATGATTATTACCCTAACCTCAGGATGCACCTTTCTGCCCCTAAGAATATCTGCTGCAGTTCTCAAATCCTCCATCCTGCCGTTGGTGCATGAACCGATTACCACCTGATCAATTTTTACATCCCCCACTTCACTGATGGGCTTTGTGTTTTCGGGCAGGTGGGGAAACGCCACCTGGGGTTCTATTTTGGAAGTATCATACTCATATATTTCTTCATATACCGCATCGGAGTCGCTTTCATAAACATGAAAACTTCTCTTAACCCGCCCCTTTACATATTCAAGGGTTTTCTCATCGGGTGCAATAATGCCGTTTTTCCCACCAGCTTCTATGGCCATATTGCACATAGAAAAACGGCTGTCCATACTTAATGAAGAAATGGTTTCTCCGGTAAATTCCATTGCCTTGTATCTTGCCCCGTCCACACCAATATCCCCGATGGTGTAAAGTATGAGATCTTTACCGCTAACCCAGGGCTGCAGTTTTCCGTAAAATATAAATTTTAGGCTCGGGGGAACCTTAAGCCAGACTTTACCTGTGGCCATGGCTGCTGCCATATCCGTGCTTCCCACACCCGTTGAAAAAGCGCCCAGGGCTCCGTAAGTACAGGTATGGGAATCCGCACCAATAACCAGTTCCCCTGGTGCCACCAGCCCCTTCTCCGGAAGGAGACAGTGTTCCACTCCCATTTCCCCAATCTCAAAATAATTTTTTATCCCATACTTTCGGGCAAATTCCCTTACTACTTTTACCTGCTCAGCCGATGGAATATCCTTATTAGGGGTAAAATGGTCGGGAACCAGGGCAATCTTTTCCCTGTCAAAGACCTCATCAAGGCCCAGCTTCAAAAACTCCTTTATGGCTACCGGAGCAGTAATATCATTACCCAAAACCATATCCACATCCGCTTCAATCAGCTGCCCCGGCTCCACAAAATCCAATCCAGCATGGCGGGCAAGTATTTTTTCCGTTATGGTCATGCCCATGGGCATCTCTCCTCTCACCTATACCGTAATTTTTTTGAATTAAATTATACTCCGTTTTTTAAGATTTCATCCCCTGCTTCATGCATAAGCCTGTTTATAGCACTTATATATGCCCTGGCACTTGCTTCCAGAATGTCGGTGCTTATTCCGCGGCCCATGTACAGCTTTCCGTTGTACTCCACCTTTACCGTTACTTCACCCACTGCATCTTTTCCACCGGTTACTGCGTTAAGGGAATAATGTGCCAGCTCCACATGAAACCCTGTCACCTTTTCAATGGCTTTGAAAACAGCATCCACAGGACCGTCGCCGCAGGCTGCATCTTCAATGACTTCTCCATCTACCCTGATACCTACAGCTGCAGTGGGAACGATGTTGCTTCCTGTATATACCTGAATCTTCTCAAGCTTATATTTTTCGGGAATAGCCCTGACTTCATGGTTGATAATGGCTTCAATGTCTTCATCGGTAACCTTCTTTTTCCTATCTGCAAGCTCTTTGAAACGGTAGAATGCCTTGTTGATTTCTTCCTCAGTGAGTTCAAAGCCTAATTCCTCAAGACGCTTTTTAAAAGCGTGCCTACCAGAATGCTTGCCCAGCACAATCCCATCTGTTTTAATTCCTATGGTTTCAGGATTCATAATCTCATATGTGGTTCTTTCCTGGAGCACACCGTGCTGATGTATTCCTGATTCATGGGCAAAGGCATTCCTTCCCACAATGGCCTTATTGGGCTGCACAGGCATACCTGTCAGGGCACTGACCAATCTGCTGGTGCGGTAAATCTCATTAAGCTTAATGCCTGTGGTGCAGCCGAAGTAATCCTTTCTGGTGGTAAGGGCCATGACCACTTCTTCCAGGGAAGTGTTGCCCGCCCTTTCGCCGATTCCATTAATGGTGCATTCCACCTGCTGGGCTCCAGCCTCCACGGCAGCGAGGCTGTTGGCAGTGGCCAGTCCCAAGTCATTATGGCAGTGGACGCTCAAAATGACCTTGTCAATGCCCTTCACTTTCTGCTTTATGCTGGCAATAAACTCACCAAACTCCATGGGAGTGGAATAACCCACCGTGTCAGGTACATTAATTATACCTGCTCCAGCTTCAATAGCCGCTTCAATTACTTCACAGAGGTAATCAAGGTCCGTGCGGAAGGCATCTTCCGCTGAAAATTCCACTTCTGCCCCAAAAGATGCAGCATAGCGCACCGCTTCTTCTGCTAGACGAAGAACTTCTTCCCTGGTCTTATTCAATTTGTATTTAAGATGGATATCGGAAGTGGCTATGAAAGTGTGTATCCTCGGTTTTTCAGCATGTTTAAGTGCTTCCCATGCCCTGTCTATATCCTTTTTATTTGCCCTTGCCAGGGCAGCTATAACAGGGCCCTTTACCTCTTCAGCCACTGCCTTCACTGCTTCAAAATCGCCCTGGGATGAAATGGGAAAGCCCGCTTCGATAACATCTACTTTAAGTTTTGCCAGCTGACTGGCAATTTCCACTTTTTCCCTAACGTTTAAGTTGACTCCGGGAGACTGCTCCCCATCCCTGAGGGTAGTGTCAAAAATATAGATCCTTTTTTCCATAACAATCCCCTCTTAATGAATAATTTTATTCAATCTCGTACTTGGGTCCCCTGAGCATAGCAACCTTTCCTGTACGCACAACCTCCAGAATTCCAAAGGGCTTCATGGAACTTTCAATGGCGTTGATCTTGCCTATGTCCCCAGTGGCTTCAATTATTAGGGTGTCCTTACCTATATCCACTACCCTAGCCCTAAAAATGTCCACAATCTGCATTATTTCACCGCGCACAGAGGGCTCAGCCTTTACTTTTATCAATATAAGCTCCCGCTCCACATGTTCTTTTTTGGTTATATCGGAAACCTCAATAACCTCCACCAACTTCTCCAGCTGCTTGGTCACCTGCTCAATAACATATTCGTCTCCCTCAACCACTATGGTCATCCTGGAAACAGCTGGATTTTCCGTCCTTCCCACAGCCAGGCTGTCTATATTGTATCCCCGCCTTGCAAAAAGGCCAGCCACCCGGGTTAAAACCCCGGGGCGGTTTTCCACTAGAACCGAAAGGGTATGCTTGTTTTCCACAGGCCTCACCCCCTCAGCATCTTCTTGATGCTGCCTCCGGGCGGCACCATGGGGAATACATTTTCTTCTCTTTCTACCCAGAAATCAATGAGTACGGGTTTTTTGGATTCAATGGCCTTTTTGAGTGCGGGGCGCACCTCTTCCTTCTTTTCAACCCTCAATGCTTCCATGCCGTAAGCTTCCGCCAGCTTAACGAAGTCCGGTTGACAGCTGAGATCTGTCTGGGAATATCTTCCTCCATGGAAAATTTCCTGCCACTGGCGAACCATACCCAGATAACGATTGTTTATTAGTGCGATATTTATGGGCAGTTCATATTGAACCACCGTTGCCAGCTCCTGAATATTCATCTGAAGGCTACCGTCGCCGGCAATGTCAAAAACTACGGCATCGGGATTAGCAACCTGAACTCCTATAGCTGCAGGAAGCCCAAAACCCATGGTTCCAAGGCCTCCTGAAGAAATAAAGGTTCTGGGCACCGCTGTTTTATACAGCTGAGCCGCCCACATCTGATGCTGTCCCACTTCAGTAGCTACAAAAGCCTTACCTCCCGTAAGTTCGCTTATCTGCTCTATAACATATTGGGGTTTGAGTTTTCCATTATCTTTGTATGTTAAGGGATACTGCTTTTTCCATTCCTCAATGGTTTTAAGCCATTGGGTATTTTTCTTTTCCTGAGTCAGTTCCAAAAGACGAACAAGAACTTCTTTGGCATCTCCTATAACAGGAAAATCCACCGCCACATTTTTGCCTATCTCTGCAGGATCAATGTCTATATGCACAATCCTTGCATTTTCTGCAAAGGTAGAAACATCCCCGGTAACCCTATCGGCAAAGCGCACTCCTATGCCGATTAAAAGGTCGCATTGGGAAACAGCATAATTGGCATACACTGTACCATGCATTCCCAGCATACCTAGGGAAAGGGGATGATTTTCTGGAAAGCAGGATTTCCCCATCAAAGTAGTGGTAACGGGAATATTGAGCTTTTCTGCAAAAGCTAAAAGTTCTTTTTCTGCTTTGGATTTCAGCACACCGCCACCGGCATAGATAACTGGCTTTTCGGACTGCATCACAGCTTCAGCAACACTACTTATGGTTCCATTTCCGCTCATTACCGGGAGTCTGTAGCCTGGAATTTCAACATCCACCCATGGATTATATTCAGCTTCCTTCACTGTTATGTCTTTGGGCAGATCAATGAGCACTGGACCCGGTCTTCCGGTGCTTGCTATATAAAAAGCTTTTTTTAGGGTTGGAACTATTTCTTTTACATCTTTAATGAGAAAATTGTGCTTTGTGATGGGCATGGTAATACCCGTAATATCCGCTTCCTGAAAAGAATCCCTACCAATAGCATTCACTGCTACCTGCCCTGTAATGGCAACCATGGGAACTGAATCCATATATGCATTGGCTATTCCCGTAACCAAGTTGGTAGCTCCAGGGCCTGAAGTAGCAATACACACCCCCACCTTACCGGAACTTCTGGCATAGCCGTCCGCAGCATGAGCCGCTCCCTGTTCATGCCGAGTAAGTATGTGTCTGATTTTCTTACTGTGATAAAGGGCATCGTAAAGGGGCAGCACCGCACCACCTGGAAATCCGAAAATAACTTCCACACCCAGATCTTCTAGGGTTTTTATAACCAGTTCAGCCCCAGAAAACACTGTTCTGCTCTTCTCTGCCTTTTCCTTTATACTCCCAACCTGCATCACCTCCGACATTCTTTCTGATCTTACAGACATTCAGACCACCTCTTTTAATTTTTTAATCCTTAATTACTCGTCAATCTGCAGCACCGCTCCAGTGCTTGCAGATGTTACCATCCGCGCGTATCTTGCTAAATAGCCGGTTTTAATTTTGGGTTCCTGCGGCACCCAGTTCTTTCTTCTCTCCTCAAGCTCTTCCTGATCAACCAAAAGCTCCAGCTTCCTTCCTGGAATGTCAATGCTTATAATATCCCCTTCTTTAATCAGGGCTATGGGACCACCTTCTGCTGCCTCAGGGGATACATGTCCTATGGAAGCTCCCCGGGTTGCTCCTGAAAATCTTCCGTCTGTTATCAGGGCTACCGAACTATCCAGTCCCATTCCCACAACAGCGGCAGTGGGAGTAAGCATTTCCCTCATGCCGGGACCTCCTTTAGGACCTTCCCCCCTTATAACAATGACGTCCCCTTCTTTTATCTTCCCCGAAGTGATGGCCTCCACGGCTTCTTCCTCGGATTCAAATACCCGAGCTGGTCCCTTGTGAACCATCATAGAAAGATCAACCGCCGCCTTCTTAACCACTGCCCCCTCAGGAGCTAGGTTTCCCTTTAATATGGCAAGGCCTCCATCACTGCTGTAGGGATTTTCAACAGACCTTATTATTTCCTTATTTAAAGGCTCACAGTTTTCTACATTTTCCCTCAGGGTTTTCCCAGTAACTGTTACAGCATCCCCCTTAAGCATTCCGTGGGATAGAAGCTCCCACATAACACTGGGTATTCCTCCTGCTTCGTTTAGGTCCTGGATGTAATAATCTCCAGCTGGACTTAATTTGCACAGGTTAGGAGTTGAACGGCTTATATTATCAAATAAATCAAGACTTAATTCTACTCCCGCTTCCTTTGCCACGGCAGGAAGATGAAGAACCGTATTGGTGGACCCCCCAAGGGCCATATCCACTGCCACTGCATTATAGAAGGCGTCCTCAGTCATAATGTCCCTGGGTTTTATCTGACGGTTCAAAAGATCCATGATTCTACGTCCTGTCTCCTTGGCAAGCCTTATTCTGGCTGCATCCACGGCAGGTACTGTCCCGTTTCCCGGCAGCGCCATTCCCAGTGCTTCCGTAAGACAGTTCATGGTATTGGCCGTAAACATACCAGCGCAGGATCCACAGCCTGGACACGCAGCCCCTTCCATTTCCTTAAGCTCCTTTTCAGAAAGGCTGCCGTTCACAAAAGCCCCAACAGCTTCAAACATGGTACTCAGGCTAATATTCCTGCCCCTGTATCTTCCGGCCAGCATGGGCCCCCCGCTGACAAATATGGACGGTATATTAAGACGTGCCGCAGCCATTAGCATCCCAGGAACAACTTTGTCACAGTTAGGTATAAAAACCAACGCATCGAAGGCATGGGCCATGACCATTACTTCAATGGAGTCCGCAATGAGCTCCCTGCTGGCAAGAGAATATTTCATGCCAATATGGTTCATAGCAATTCCATCACACACAGCTATGGTGGAAAACTCTACAGGAGTTCCCCCAGCCATTCTTATACCTGCCTTCACGGCATCCGCAACTGTGTCAAGATGCACGTGTCCGGGAACTATCTCATTTTGGGAGTTAACCACACCTACAAGAGGCCTTTCCAGCTCGACATCCGTAAGCCCAAGGGCTTTAAGAAGTGATCTGTGGGGGGCTTTAGAGACCCCTTCTTTGATTCTCCTGCTTTCCATTGATACCACTCCTAATCCTCGTAAATTTTAGGACCGTCAACTTTGGTTAGTTCTCTAAAATCTTTTATGAGCAATTTGGTAATTTCCCCCGGCACTCCGCTGCCTATGGGACGGCTGTCAACCTTTACCACCGGTATAATTTCTGCCGCTGTACCCGTCAGGAAACACTCATCAGCAGTATAGACCTCATAAAGGGTGAAAACCTTTTCCTCAACAGGAATACCCCTCTTAGCTGCCAGGTCCATAACTGTGTTGCGGGTAATTCCCTCTAAAATTCCCAGATAAGCCGGAGGAGTAATAAGGGTACCATTCTTAACAATAAAGATATTGTCTCCTGTGGCTTCAGCTACATATCCCTCACTGGTGAGCATTAGGGCTTCCAGAACCCCCCTCTGGCTTCCTTCAATTTTTGCCATTATGTTGTTCAGATAGTTCAATGATTTTATCTGAGGATTTAAAGCTTCCGGAATATTTCTCCTTGTGGAAACCGTTGCCACCTCAAGCCCCTTTTCATAAAGCTCTTCAGGATAAAGCTGTATTCCCGCAGCTATACAGAAAACAGTGGGTTTCTCACATTTTTTGGGATCCAATCCGAGATCCCCTTTGCCCCTAGTTACCACAAGCCTGATGTATGCATCCCTAAGGTTGTTGCGCCTCAAGGTTTCCAAAACAACTTCCTGCATTTCTTCCTTAGTAAGGGGAATATCAAGCATTATAGCCCTGGCACCAAAATAAAGCCTGTCCAAATGCTCTTTCAATTTAAATACTCGACCGTGATATGCCCTTATACCTTCAAATATGCCGTCGCCATAAAGAAGACCGTGATCAAAAACAGAAACCTTTGCCTCCTCTTCAGGAACAAACTCCCCATTTAGATAAACAATTAGCCCCAACACAATCTCCCCCCAAAAATTTTTAAATATAACCCTTAATATTAAAAAACCTCTCTATCCCATAGAACATATGTTCAGGGACGAGAGGTATCCCGCGGTACCACCCTGATTGCCGCCAGAGCAACCACTTTTTTGGGATAACGGCTTTTACCGACACCACCTACTGGCCCGCTTTAACAAGGCAGACGTTGGGCGGTGCAACTCCGGAGTGATCTTGTATCCAGTATTATTACCGGTCTTCCACCTTAAACCCGGCTCTCTGGAATAAGGGACTGGATACAACATGTCTCCTTCATCATCTTTGACATATATATTTTTAAGCGATAGTATATATTAATGCGCTAAAGCATGTCAAGGGTTTACTTTAAAAGCATTTTAATTAATTTTATTTTAATTTTTAAAGTTTTCCGTAAGAAATGATGTTTCTCAAATCATTAATTGGAGCTTCCACGATAAAGGTTTTATCGTATATAGCTTTGAGTACCGCAGTGCACCTACCCTCATCATCCGCCTTAAAGTCCATGATGCAGAAAATGATATCATCATTGGAGGACTTTCTGACAACCAAATCCCCCACCTTAAAAAGGGTCATAAAAACACCTCCTTCATTACCATTTTATGCCTGGAAGGAGGTGAAGGTTTTCATATTTTTAATATTTCAGCGCCGCTGATGGTTAAGATCATTGATCTGTAAAAGAAGGGTGCTTATAAATATGAGGGCCGCTCCCGCCCACTGCATTAAAGAAAGATCTTCGCCCAGTATCATATGGGCCAGGACAACGGCAAAGGGAAGCTCCACAGTACTTACAATGGAGGCCCTTGAAGCTCCGATGAGGCTGATGCCGGCATATATCAGAAGGGGCGGAAGAAAACTTGCTGCCACCGCTACCATAAATACATATGTTAAAACCTGGGGCTCATGCACCAAAAAAGCCAGCTCCACGGGATTTTGAAACAGCATTAGAAACAGAGCAGAAAAGGTGGTGACATAAAGAGATAGGGTGAGGGGCCCTGTGGTTGTCAATATATTCTAGCTGTATAGGTTGCTCACAGCACATCCAAAAGCAGCTCCCAATGCCAGAAGAACACCCTCAAGGGACCATTCCGCCTGCCTTAAGTTTATTATGTCCAGAGTTAAAAGGGAACCCATCAGAGCGGTTCCAAGGGTAATAATCTGTATGGATCCTATTCTCTCTCCCAATATAATTGCTGCCAGGATAACAACATATGCAGGAAAAGTAAAAAGAAGCATGGTGGCAAGTCCCGCCTCAAGGCGCTCCAAAGCAAAGTAAAAAAGCAGAGTTGTAACGCAGTTTATAACGCCCAGCAAAAAGGAATGAAGGAGCAGCCCCTTTGAAACAGCGGCAGTACCTCTTTTAAACAAAGCCAGCATCCAAAAAAGTGCACAGGCTATAAGGTATTGGGCCATTAACAGCTGTTTTGGAGAAATATTAAAGTCATAAACTATTTTTACAATGATAGAGTTTAGTCCAAAAAAAATGCCGCTGCAGTAACCAGGGCATACCCTAACCAAGGGGGCAACTCCTCCTGCACCTCCTTTTAAAAGGGCTGAAAAAAATTACTTTCAGCAGCCGCACTGTTCAAGGTCTTTCCTGCTTCCTCCATATTCCCGTACTTCAAAATCAACTCCCATGGTTTCCGCTATCCTGCGGCACTTTTCCACATCAATTTGGGGAATATCCACCACCGTAACTTTTACCTTTGGGATATACTTTTTGCTTTCATTTATGAATTCCAGGAGATGATTGTAGCTTTCAGGACCAAATTGAGGTCGGCAAATCTTATAATATTTCCGAGCATTTTCAGCATTGAGGCTTATGGAAACCGCATCCACAATGCCGCAAAGTTCTGGGAGAATGTTTCTGTTGTGGTACAGATTAGCTAAGCCGTTGGTATTAACCCTAACCCATGCCTCTTTATCCTTCAGCCATTTGGAAACTTCTTTAACCGCATCAAGGCGGATAAGGGGCTCTCCATAACCGCAAAAAACAACCTCCCTGTAAAGGGAGGGGTCGCCTATCTCCCCAATTATTTCTTCTACAGCGGGTTCTTTTTTAAGCCACAGGTTGTAACCTGCCACCCCCGGCGCATAGTTTCTTACACAAAAGCAGCACCTGTTGGTACATCTATTGGTAATGTTTAGATACAAATTGCCATCCATGGTATAAGCAATCAAATTCCAACACCTCAGCAGCCGGCACAGGTGCTGCAGCTTGAACGGGAGCAGCTTCCGCCAGAAGAAACAGCAGACCTCCCACTGCTGCCCCCCGAAATTCTATAATTAAAAGCAGTAAACAACTGCTCTATATCGTTTTCTCCACACCGAGGGCAGCTAACCTTATCTTTATTTGAAAGGGATACAAAACGGGAAAACCTGTGCTCACACTTCCTGCATAAAAAATCATATGTGGGCATATTATCAACCCCCTCCGATAAGAAAATATATCACATATCAACCGCTTTTTCTATTTTAACTCCCTAAAACCGGCTATTTCCTCTTCCTTAATTACCCTTTTTATAAAAGTAAGGGTGTCTTTGGAAAGTTGAACCTCCCTTACTACTCTGACCTTCCCTCTTTCCATCTCAAAAACACGAACGTCAGGCCTATAAGGAAAGCCCTTGGGTGTTCCCACCACCACACCGGTTTCCCCGGTATTTAATTCTACAAAGGTTCCGATGAGGTACACGGCAATATTTTCCACAAAAGCTTTTACCAGCTTAATATCATAAAGGTGGTTTCCACTTCCACTTATCAATTCAAAAGCTTCGTGGGGCAAAAAGCTTTTTCTGTAAACCCTGTCAGAAGTAAGAGCATCGTAAACATCAACCATTCCTGCAATCTGTGCATATTCGTGAATTTCTGAACCTTTGAGCCCCCTGGGATAACCTTCACCGTTATATCTCTCATGATGTTCATATGCAACCAAAGCAGAAGGAGCAGGAATATCCTGCACCCTTAAAATTTCGTACCCGTACATGCAGTGCTTTTTTACCTCGTTGAATTCTTCCTGAGTAAGCTTGTCCGGCTTTTTTAAAATTTCCTCAGGAAGTTTAATTTTACCTAAATCATGAAGAAGAGCCCCCACTCCTAAGCTGTACAGCTTGCTACGGGAATATCCCAGGGAAACCCCTGTCAAAAGGGACAGGATGCATACATTGACAGAATGGGCATAGGTATAGTCATCATACGCCTTGATGTCCAGCAGGTTAACTAGATAGTCCTTTTTTTCCAGTATTTCATTAATTAAGGTTTCCACCATTTTTTCCACAGTTTTCGCCGGTATCTTAGAATTAACCCCTTTACTTTGAGCTGAAGATATTTCTGTATAGATTTTTTTAATATTTCTCTGAATCTGGAGTTTAGTCTCCGATTTTACTACCTCGATCACTTCCACACCTTCAAGAAGGGGATCCTCAATGTAAACCGCGGGAATCCCAATGCGCTTCATGCTCAATATATTTTTATATGTAAGCCGCAAACCAGCATTAATGAGCAGCCGACCCTCGCTATCGTAAACAGGTTTTGCCACCACCATGCCCGGCTGTAAAAAAGGAATGGAAACTTTTCTCATTACTAACACCCACCGTAAATTAACATAACAATTGAATTTTACAATATTCTACATTTTTCTACAATATTTTTATTTAAATAGTTTTTGTTAAACAAGGAATACCTACACTTTTTCAAAAATTTTTGTCTTATTTATTTTAATTCGTGTTAAAATTTAATCAGCTTTAAATGTCTTCACAAAAAGGAGAGAAACTTTATGAAAAAAGAACTAATTATCCCATTGATTTTAACGGGATTAGTGTTTTTTCTAGGCTTAGGTGCAAAAGCCCAGGAAACTTTAACGCCTGATTTATTCCAAAAGGAGGAGGCTTCTGCTTCGGGCACCGATGAGAATTTACAAAAGGTAGTGAGCATCCCTTTCACTGATATACAGGGCCATTGGGCTGAAAAGGACATAGAAGCGGTATACAGAATGGGCATTTTAACAGGCATTTCTCCCAACAGATTTGGGCCAGGGGAAGCAATTACAGGGAATGATCTCATTTTTTCTCTGGAAAAACTGTTTGAACAAAAAGTGGGGAAGGAAAATAACAGGACTGGAAAATTAAGGGGGCTATTGGAAGTTCCTGCAGAACCTGTGGCAAGAATGAAAGCTGCTTTTGTCATCGAAGAGGCTTTTAAGGTTAATGAACTATCCGTAATTACAACTCAAATATATCCCATTTTTGACGATACCAAAAACATTTCCAGAAAAGAATCCTCTGCTTTGAGCTTTGTTTTCAACACAGGTATTATGAAAGGAAGAACACAAAAAATCTTTGCCCCCAATGATCCCGTCACCAGGGCGGAACTTGCCGTAATTTTAAACAGAACTTTCAGGGTTTTGGAAATCGCAGAAAAGGTGGGAAAATAAAAAAACGGCCAAAACCGGCCGTTAACTAATTTCACCTAAGATACTCCGAAGCAGTGGGAGGATAGAAAAACCAAACAATATTGTCATTTATATAAAAGCCCTTTTCATCCCTGCACAAAGCAGCAGAAATTATATCCCCAGGCTTAATATACCGAGCTATAAGTCCTTCAAACCTTACTATGTACGCAGCATTATTGTCCAAATCTCGCAAAGCAGCCTTATCCCTGAAGGTGTTGATTACCTTAAACCAGCCCTCGGAAACCTCAGTGTGCCCCCAATCTCCATCCAACCAAAAAACATCATCCACTGCCCTCTTTTCCGCCACTTCCCTTTCCCACATCAATACCCTTTCCACATTGTTTTTTAAAATGCGGCTTTCATCCTGCTTCCAAGCATCGTAATATTCCACCACACCCTTTTTATCCAGCCACAGGCAGAACTTCTTAAGGGTGGCAAAAAGTCCCTTCATACCGCTTAGGGAACAACCTATATACTGGCGTAAATACCACCAGCTGAAAAACTCTTCAATATGCTTCCATGACAGCATTCTTAAGTCTCCTGGGCCGTACCTTTCAAAGTAAAGCTTAAAAAGGGCAAGGTCATTTCCGTACCTTTTTAAGGTATTTTCCTTGACCATTCCAGAATATTCCCTTAAAAATTCTTTTATATAATGGGTAAATAAATCCTGCCTTTCCATTGTTCCCCTTATAAACCCATAACTTCTTTTATTTATTATTTACCAAATTTAAATATTTTCCTCCTTGATTATCTTAAAAATCCACGCTTTTATCACTGTAAACAATCCAGTTTGCCAAATCCTTCATGGAACCAATGCTGCATCCTTCAACCATATCTTCTTGGGTAATGGCCCTCTGCTTACAGCATACACCACAGGCTTTTACCCGTGCTCCCATTCTTATGGCAGATTTCAAAAGCTCTTCTGCATTGGGCATTGCTCCTTCAAGAAGCCCGGGAAATTCAGGAGTTTCCTGCCCCTTTCGAGCAGCTGCCACCGCATCCCCTAAAAGAAACACATTTACCTCATGCCCTTCTGAAAGCGCTGCAAGAACAAAGCGCATGGTGTTGTAAAAGGCTTCGCTTCCATAGGGAGCCCCGCTTACCTTAACAGTTATTACAGCCAAAATAATCACCTCCAAACTTTTATCTTTTTTATTTTATTAGCCTCTTGCAAAATCCTAAAACCCTTAAAAACATTAGGGTTTTAAGCTTTATTTGAACAGGATTACCTCCACATAATAGAGAAACATCTACTATCCGGGCTGACATCTTTTGACCTTGTGTCCTAAAAATCCCATGCTTGTCATGCAGTATGCGGGCTTTTGCAAAGGACGCAACAGGATAAAATGGCTGTGCCTTACGGCTATTTCCCAGAATACTGTAGTTTCCAAAGTTGACCTCGTGCTACTTTTTTTCCTTTTAACTTCCGTTAGTTTTGCAAATTGCCTATCTTTCAAGTTTCTTTCAAGGGGATATGTAAATTTTGCCAGCAAATTGGATAGCATTTAATCTTATCTATGTCAAGAAGAGAATTTCCAAATTGTATAGAAAATGGTACAGAATGTAATTTAAGGTTAATTAAAAAGTGGACAAAGGCAGAAATAGAAGAAGGGGTCTTAGTAGGGATTTGCTGTCCTGTAGCTGCTTAGTCTACCTATCCTTTTGTTAAAAATCTATATCATGGCTATCTTTTAATAAATTCCATATTTTAATTATTTTATCTCTGCTGATGACTTTAATTTATAATAAGGCCTTAAAAGATTAAGACTTTACTGGAGGAATTTATAGATTTTCAGAGTATTTGGTTTTCTCTAATTATTTTATTATAAGCTTTCTACCATTGACTGTAGTAATTGTTACTCACAATACTGCCATAAGTGTCATGGCTCACCGGGTTGTGCGCATGCGGAGCGGGAAAATAGTGGAGACTACCGAAAATCAATCCCCAGTACCACCTGAAAGGATCGAGTGGTAATGCATATTATGACCAAAAAACTCTGGCGTGCCATATGGAATACCAAAGAGCAGTTTCTTGCTGTAGTGGCAGTGGTTATGATAGGCGTGGCAGTTTACATTGCCATGACCACTGCTTATTTTAACCTGAATCGCTCTCAGGAAGTATTTTACCGCGAGAGCAATTTTGCCGATTACTATTTTCATGTGGTCAGGGCTCCGCGGCAAATTATAAGACAAATTGAAACTTTGCCTGGAGTAATTAAGGCTACTGGGCGAATACAAAAAGATGTCCCCGTAATTAAGGAAAATAATCAAAGAGCTATAGCCCGTTTAAAGAGCTATAACCCGTTTAATTAGTTACCCTTTGCCTATGAATGATGAAGTCAACCGCCTTCACTTATTAACCGGCCGACTTTTTGAAAAGGACCCGCTGGGCGGCGGGGTTGAGATTTTAGTTGCCCTCAGTAATGCTAAAGCAAACAGGCTCAGGCCTAATGACACGGTTACCATCGTTGCCGAAGGCAAAAAGCTCCCTTTAACGGTGGTGGGCACTGCTACCAGCCCGAAGTTTATTTACGTCATGAAAGATCCCGCCAGCCTGATGCCGGAGCCTGAAACTTTTGGCATATTTATGATTCCCCAAAATCAGGCTGAACAAATTTTGAATATTTCCGGCCAGATTAACCAGGTGGTTGTAAAATTAGCTCCTACTGTAACAAAGAAAAAGTGGAGGAGCAAGTTAAGTCCATCCTTGAGCCCTATGGAAACTTGGCCAGTTACCCTCGTGAACAGCAGCTAAGCCATGCTGCCTTACAGGCGGAGTTGGATGGATTAAAGGCAACCTCCTGTTTTTTACCCCCAATTTTTTATAGCTGCGGCCATTCAATTTATTATGCTGAGCAGGATGATTAAAGCTCAACGATTGCAGATTGGGGTACTAAAAGCTATTGGATACAGTAACGGTCAAATTATGTATCATTATACTGCCTATGCCCTAGCAATGTCCTTTTTGGGGGCCTTATTAGGTACTTTTTTAGGGTTGCTGTTATCCTCGATTATATCCAGAGAGTCTATGCAATGCTTTTTAATTTGCCAGAAGCAATAGGGGGAGTTAATTTTCAGGTGATATTCTATGGTTTTGTTTTAAGTTTAGGTGTGGGTATCATTGCTGGTCTGGCAGGCTCCCGCAAAATAGCGACATTCAATCCTGCTGAATCCATGAGACCCCAACCTCCCAAGAGTGCTGGTAAAGTTGTCCTGGAGTACTGGTCCTGGTTTTGGAAAAAATTGAGCCCTTCCTGGAAAATGAGCCTCAGAGCTATTGGCCGCAGCAAGGAACGCTTTGGAGTCAGCCTGCTGGGAGTAATTTTCGCTGTAGGTATGCTGGTAGTATCCCTTTGTGGAAAAGATGCTGTTGATTATCTGCTGACGAATCATTTTTACCGTGAGCAAAGTTATGATTACTTAATTCGCTTCGCTTCTCCTGTTAAGGAACATGAACTGTGCAATATTTCCCGTATTGATGGGGTGATAAAAACTGAACCCATTTTTGAAATACCGGTGAGGTTTCATTATAAAGGAACTTCTGAAGAAGGTATTTTGCTGGGTTTATCTCCTGATGTAACCCTGAAAAAGCTGGTCGGCACTTCCGGTCAGCCATTACAATTACCTCAAGAAGGTATTTTAATCAATGAGAGAGCCGCATCCAAGTTGGGAGTAAAAGTTGGTGATAAGGTAACGGTTGAGACTCTTCTTGGTTACGGGCCTTCTCATCATGCTGATATAAAAATAGTAGACGTTAACCGCCAGCTTATTGGTAGGAGTTCTTATATATCCCTTGCTCAGGCCAATCGTATATTGCAAGAAGCTCATCTTGTATCCGGGGCAATGTTAAAGGTGGACCCCGGAAAGGCAGAAGTGGTGGAAGAAAAACTAAATGAAACGACTGGTATAACTTCAATACTGAGCTGGAAGAAGGAATTAAATAACTTTAACCAAAACCTGGACTCCCTGATATATTCCATATCTATTATGATTCTTTTTGCCGGAGTTCTTGGCTTTGCCATTGTTTATAATGCTTCCATAATCAATTTTGCCGAGCGCAGGAGAGAGTTGGCTACACTGCGGGTAATGGGTTTTACTACGCGGGAGATCTCCGGTTTGCTGTTTAAGGAAACGCAACTGCTGATTTGGCTGGGAGTGCCTCTGGGACTTCCCTTTGGGCGTTTAATGGCTGAGGGATATACCCGGGCAGTTAGTACTGATCTTTTTACCTTGCCAGTGGTTATTTATCCTTTAACGTATGTTTTTTCTGCCTTAATTGGCGTATTTTTTGCCATGGTAGCTCACTTTTTAGCTGTCAGGGGAGTGAAAAAGATAGATCTGGTAGAAACTTTAAGGAACAGGGATTAGGGGAGGTAAGCTATGAAACGGAGGAAAAAGATTTACCTGGGACTGGGAATTATAGCCATACTGGCAGTAGGGGCGCTTGTATTTACAAACCAGGGGACAGAGGTGGAGACTGTTAGGGTTAAACAGGGTAGTATAACCCGTAAAGTAGTTGATACCGGTTATGTGCAGCCTGTTACTGAATCCAGTTTATATGCTACTCAAAATGCCAGGGTGGTTAGAGTTCTGGTAGAAACAGGTCAATCGGTGAAAAAGGGACAAACTTTGGCAATACTCGAAAATAGAGATCTGGCCATACAAATAAACGAGGTGCGTACTCGGCTGGCCCAGGCGGAAGCCAACGCCAGTAGTATCCGCGCAGCAATGGAGCGTATCCACCTAGAGTTGGAAAACGCCCAGGAGAATCTTTCCCGGGTAAAAGAGTTATATATGGCAGGTGCTGCCACCAAAGCAAAATTCGAGGCTGCCCAGTTAAAAGGTGAAACTTACCAGCAGAGTTTAAAGGAACAGCAGTCCCAGCTGGACAGTATTCTGGCGCAAGTTAGCGGTTTAAGGGAAAATTTAGAGCAACTCACATCCAAAGAGAAGCAGCTAACGATACGCAGCCCCATTGGCGGTATAATATTGAACCTGCCAATAGAGGAGCATCAGGTTTTGGCTCCCGGTATTCTGTTGGCCACAGTGGCTGACCCTAATAAGCTTGAGGTCAAGACGGATATCCTGAGTGATGATTTAAGAGAGGTCAAGGTGGGGCAGAAAGTTACTATAACTTCACCGGTATTGGGGGAAAGAAAATTGGTGGGAAAGGTAAAAGAAATCTATCCTCGGGCAGTAGAAAAGCAATCCTCACTGGGTGTAATCCAGCGCAGGGTGCCGGTTATTATTTCCCTGAATGATCCGGCTAATTTAAAACCAGGTTACGAAGTTAAGGTGGCAATAGAAACTCTGATCCGTAGCAACGTACTATTAGTTCCCCATGAAGCTGCGCGCACCCTGGAGGATGGCCGGAAAGAAGTAATGGCAGTGGTTGACGGGCGAATAAAACGCCGGCTCGTTGAGACCGGAATTAGTGACAATGAGAATATCGAAATTATCAGTGGGTTGCAACTGGAGGATGAAATCATTAAAGATGGTAGCTTGGATTTAAAGGATAAAGCGAAAGTTAAGCCGGTTAGGGTGGACTAAAGTGACAGAAATAAACGTATTCTTGTTAAAGAACATTCAATGAGATATGGAAGTATATCAAAAGGAGCGTTGAACCGGACAAACTGGTACAATAATTTATGCGATAGAAAATAGCAATACATCTGACCCTGTTTGTAATTTTGTTAATCTGGCGTTGGGGAGGATATAATATGAAATTTTTAGCCGCTGCAGTACAGTTGAAAATTGTGGAAAGGGATCCGGATATAAATCGCTTAAAAGTTAAAGAAGCTGTTGATGAAGCTGCAGGGCATGGGGCATGCTTGGTTGTGCTTCCTGAAACATGGACAGCGGGTTTTGGCCCCTCTATAAGCGAACCTTTGACATTTGCGGAAAGAGAAAACGGAGATTCTGTCAACCTTATGAGCAACCTGGCTCGAAAGTATAGGATATATCTGGTGGGCGGCTCTATCCCGGAGCTAGATGACAGCAACAATGTTTACAACACAGTATTTTTTTTCGGACCAGATGGCGAGAAAATTGGTAAGTATAGAAAAACTTATCTTTTTTCAACTGGTGAGAATAAAGCTTTTAAACCTGGAAAGGAATTACCTGTTTTCGAAACAGGCATAGGGAAGGTATCCGTAATGACATGCTATGATATCCGGTTTCCGGAATTGGCAAGGTATTATGCTCTCAATGGAGCGGAAATAATTGCTGTCACTTCTAATTTTACCACTACTATTAACAGAGATTTTCCGAAACCAAAAATTCATCACTGGTCTTATTTGTTATTGGCAAGAGCAATCGAAAACTTTTTATATGTTCTAGCAGCAAACTGCACAGGAGATGAGGAAAGCAACTATTTCGGGCACTCTTTAATTATTAATCCGTGGGGAGAAATTTTAGATGAGGCAAAGTATGAAGAAAGGATTCTCTACGGGGAAATAGATTTGAATTTTGTCCATGAAGTAAGGAAGAGAATGCCGGTCTTTAAGAGCATCAGGCTAGATATATTAAATAAGCTGGGGCAAAGCTCTGGTATTATACAAAAAATAAATTAGGAAGAGGCTTATAGAAAATTGGGACCTGATAGGTGAGATATGCCCGGGGAGAAAATAATAGTTCCTGATAATGGAACTCTCCATGCAAGTGCAGATCCCGGGAGGACGGGTATTCACTAGGGTGGTAGATATATCCAAATATAAGGAGTTTGAATAAAAATAGGACCTGAAAGAAGGCCCTATTATATTTTATGTTCGCTTATTTTTTATTTTAGGCAGGTTCTAGTTTGCTTTGTATCTTTCTGATAAGAAATGAGGTTGTGATTCCATATAAAGAATGAATTCCAAAAAGCCATAAAGCCGATTTGGCTTTTACAGGGCCTTGAATTGTTGGAGCTCTTCTGTTGCCCAAAGATGCAGTGAACATCCATATAATTAGACCAAAAACAAAACCTGCTGCCAAGTCATTAATTGTTTTTTGTTTTAGATTTTTTTCCTGTTCGGCTGAATTATAATCGCCCATAAGAAGCGCTAAAAGAGAACCAAAGATACCCCCTATAAGAAAATTGGCTATTGTACCGACAATGTAATTAACTGCTCCCTTTCTTTTTAGCAGGGCTTTTCCTAGGATAAAATCTGTAGCAACAGTTATAAGATTGATTTTGGTTAGTTTTAGCTTGTTGGTAATCCAGTTTGAAAGTGTGAGCACTACTGAGCCTATTGCCCCGGCTATGAAACCTATTTGCAGGTTTTCACGCATTTTTATATTATTCCTCCCAGAAATGAGATAACTATATTAGCCTCTTGCAAAATTCTAGAACCCTTAAAAACATTAGGGTTTTAAGCTTTATTTAAACAGTTGCTTAGGTAGTCCGAAAAAGCCTAATATTTCCAAAGCTGACCTTGTGCTATTTTTTTCCCTTTTAACTTCCGTTAGTTTTGCAAATTGCCTATTTATCTTTTTTATTATAACACCAACAGCAGCATTTAATACTACAAGCCTGCATTTAACAGGATTTGAACAATGGGTATAATTTCTGCTTATACCCCCTTTAAAAATACCAATTACCCCCAGATGCCGGAGCTGATTTATAATATTTCTCGAAAAGAAAAAACAGCAAAGAGAAAGGAGGCAGTAAATCATGGCAAAAGCTTTATCTGCCGGAGAAGCTAAACAAAAAAGCTTTTTGGACAGTTATGCTAAACTGGTACCTGGAGTTTCCCTCTGCTTCATTATAGGGATAATATCATACTTTTTAGGTAAAGAATTTCCCATTGTGGGTGGGGCAGTTTTTGGGATAGTTTTAGGTATGGCACTGAAAAACACATTTTCAATCCCGGAAATCATGCAGGCAGGAATAAATTTCACAGCCAAAAAAATATTAAAGGGAGCTATAATTGTACTGGGAGCCGGGCTCAGTCTGGGGCAGGTGTGGAAAACGGGCATTGAGTCCCTATCAGTTATGATCTGCACTCTGACAGCTGCATACGCCGCCGCCTTTTTATTCAGCAGGCCCTTACATGTTCCTGAAAACTTAAAGCACCTCATAGGTACGGGTACAGCCATCTGCGGAGCTTCAGCCATAGCTGCCGTTGCACCCATTATAGAAGCTGATGAATCTGAAATAGCTTATTCCATTTCCACAGTGTTCTTCTTCAATGTTCTTGCAGTGCTCATATTCCCAGCACTGGGACACCTGCTGGGGCTTAACGATTACGCCTTCGGTCTTTGGGCAGGAACAGCGGTAAACGATACCTCATCGGCGGTTGCCGCAGGATACATATACAGCGACAGAGCAGGGGAATATGCAACCATAGTAAAGCTTACAAGAACCACCATGATCATACCCATAGCCCTGCTCTATGCCGCCTATATAGCTTCTAAAAAGAAAGCCGAAGCAAAACGAACAGGAACCTCCTTTTCCATGGCAAAAATTTTCCCCTGGTTCATTCTGGGCTTCTTAGGGGCTTCCCTTCTTAACACCATGGGACTGTTCAATGAAGCTTTTGTCTCCGGCGCAAACTGGCTTGGAAAATTCATGATTATAATGGCACTGGTAGCAGTAGGGCTGCAGGCTGATTTGAAGCAGATGCTGAAAACAGGGATACGCCCCATAGCTTTAGGAATGATAGTCTGGTTCGTTGTTTCAGCGGTAAGCCTAATAGTTCAGCACTACGTCTTCGGTCATCTGTAAGGGAGGAAGGAAAAATTAGATCTTCCAAGTTAATGATTTTTACTGCAGTGGCAGAAAATAAAAGTTTTTCCAAAGCTGCAAGGGAGCTTTATATTTCACAGCCTGCAGTAAGCCTTAGTATTCAAAAACTGGAAAACGAACTGGGAGTAACGTTGTTTAACCGAACTGAACATGGGGTAGAGCTCACCCATGCAGGAATGGTGCTATACAGGTATGCTCGCAAAATTCTTGATTTAACCACTGAAGCAGAAACAGAAATAAACAGAATAAACGGCATTATAAAGGGTAAACTTACCATTGGAGCAACGCTAACCATTGGGGAGTATGTCCTCCCCGAAATTATTGGGGGATTCAAGCAGCTTTTCCCCGAGGTAGAAATCCTCCTGCACGTACAAAATACAGAGGTTATTGTTGAAGAGCTCCTTGCGGGGCATTACGATCTCGCCCTTATAGAGGGACTATGCGACAATCCAAGGATCAAGAAAAAGAAATTCCTGGATGATGAAATCGTTCTTATAGCTTCCACCGAGCATCCTTGGAGCAAAAAGGAAATGGTAACTTGGGACGAAGTCTGCAAAAGCAACCTCATCCTTAGAGAGCCGGGATCCGGCACCAGGCTGATCACGGAAATGGCTCTATCTCAAGCCGGCGTTGATATTACAAAGTTAAACATCATGATGGAATTGGGAAGTTCCGAAGCCATTAAAGCTTCGGTAGCTTCCAACCTTGGAGTGGCCTTCATATCGAAGTGGACCCTGGAAAAGGAACTTAAGCTGGAACTTTTAAAAATAATAAAGATCAAAGATTTTAAGATTCAGCGCAGTTTCAACATCATACTTGACAAAAACCGAAGCGTTTTAACTCACGCAGCAAAGGAGTTTATCAAATACTGCGAGGGGCAGGGTAAAAAGATAATACATAAAAAGTCAGGAGCCTTCTTTATGTAGCAGATTAAAGGGCATTTATTCTGAACATAAAAAGTCCCGGAAAAATTTTCCGGGACTTTTGCTTAAATATTAACTTTAAAATATTAATAATTTTCGCAGAAGAGCTCAAAATATGCTTGGGGATGCCTGCATGCAGGACATTCCTTGGGAGCCTCGGCTCCTTCATGAATGTAACCACAGTTGCGGCACTTCCACTTAACTACTTCTTTCTTTTTAAACACTTCTCCACTGCGGAGATTATCAAGGAGCTTCTTAAACCTTCTTTCATGGGCTTCTTCTACTTCGCCAACTTCTTTAAAGAAATCAGCAATTTCATCAAATCCTTCTTCCCTTGCTACCTGTTCAAATTCCTTGTACATTTTGGTCCATTCATAATTCTCTCCTTTGATTGCTTCTTCCAAATTTTTCTCTGTATCTCCTATACCCTGAAGATATTTAAAGGCAAGTTTTGCATGTTCTTTTTCGTTGTCAGCTGTTTCCTCAAAAATGGCAGCTATCTGCTGATATCCTTCTTTTCTAGCTACTGATGCAAAATATGTATACTTATTCCTTGCTTGAGATTCGCCTGCAAAAGCCTCCCATAAATTCTTTTCTGTTCTTGTCCCCTTTAAATCCTTCAAAACAGAACCCTCCTTTATTAATGTTACTTATTTTTAAACTCTTTATTAGGAATGATTATTAATAAGTTAAAATCATTATATTATACAACTTTCATTTTTTCAACCATAAATTAAGCAGTTATGTTTGTAATTTTTCTATTTATTCTCATTATTCTCAGCCAAACATTTCCTGCAAAAAAAGCATTGTTATAACACCTAGTATCACACCCAGTGTTGCCTGGGTTTCATTACCATGACTGTGGCATTCAGGAATAATATGATCCGAAACCACATAAATCATGGCACCCGCTGCAAAGGCAAGGCCAAAGGGAAGTATCCGCTGAGAAAAACCACATAGAGACATCCCCACAACGGCAGCTGCAGGTTCCGCAAGACCCGATATAAGGGTAATTCCAATAATTTTCATAGGGGATACTCCCTTTTTAGCAATGGGAGCAGCCACTGCCAGTCCTTCGGGGATATTCTGGGCCGCAATGGCCAAAGCCAGCATCAGTCCCAGCCCCTCAACCCCCGACACAAGTCCCACTCCTACAGCAAGGCCTTCGGGAAGATTATGGAGAATCACCGCCATGACCATGAGCAGCCCTTTATCAAAACCCTTTTCCCCTTTGAATTCCCTAGCAAAATGGGGATGGAGGTGGGGAACAGCTTTTTCTATAATGAAAACAAATAATGCCGCTGCTGTTATTCCCAAAATGGTTTTATAAACTCCTCCCTTTTCCAGAGCCGGTATTATGAGGCTGAAGCACGATGCAAAAATCATAACCCCTGCAGCAAATCCCAAGAGGGCATCATACAAACTTCCAGGTATTCTTCTAAAAAAAAAAGCACCGGCAGAGCTCCGATCACTGCGGCCAAACCTGCCACAGTACTGACAAGGATCTTATACAGCATAAGTAAACACCCTTTAGTTTTAGTTTATTTATCTCTATCTATCCCCTTTTATCTCCTTTTTATTATGTGCAGGTACAAAAAAGATAAGCCACCTCCCCTAAAAGAAGAGGCAGCATTAAAGATCACAAGGATACCAGTTCTAAATCGCCCCACGCACCGAGATATTTGTCAAGGACAATAACAATTCCCAGTATCCCCGGGCTTTTACGGGCTAAGGCAAGAACTTTATTTATATCTTCTTTATTCTCAACGCGATTGCACATGGCTGTGGCATAGGCATCAGCCAGCACCGCATCCCTGCATACAACCACCACAGCATCCGCAAGGCCGAAGCTCAAAGAATGCCCCACAGTACCGCTTGAAGTGCACACCCCCATTTTTCCTTGAGGGTCAAGACGAAGGCCCACCTTTTCTGAAAGAGGAGATTTTCCAGCAAAAACGGAGAGAGTAACTGGCTCATGGGAAAAAAGGAAAATATCCCCACCGTTTTCCACAATGAGTTTTCTGCATCCTACTTCTTTGAGAATCACTTCTCCCACATGCTGGGAAAACAGCCCCGCCACTGCAGCCATAGGCCCTACCTCTGCTGCTGCAGCAGCTTCGGCCATCTTCCGAACGCTTAGGGGAGCATTTTCTTTCACAGGATAAGGAACAAGGGATGAGGCAAACCCCTCATCCCCCATTATATATTCTTCCAATTCCCAACGCAGTTTCTTTGTCTCCTTTAAAGCCAGGTCCTCTACTTTTCCCTTATATTTATCATACGAATGTGCATCTAGGGCAATCCACAGATCCGTTTCCTTTTCCTGCACCTCGAAATAAACTGCGCCATCCCATCCCATATACCGGCGGTAGGTCCTCTCCTGATACAAAATACCAACCTCCAAATTAAACCAATTAAACCCTGCTATTGAAGGCAACATTTATAAGCTGAAGAGGGCAGGCACTGACGCACAGCTCGCAGGCAACGCATTTTTCTGGATCAAAGCTGAGCTTCCAGGTTTCCCTGTCAAGGCTCAGCGCCCCGGAAAAACAGACTGCTGTGCAGGCACCGCAGTGAACGCAGCGGTCCAGATCCACGAATATCTGTTGGCTCAAAGGTTTTAAAGTTACTCCCTGTTCCTCAAGAAACCGAATTCCCTTGTCTATGTTTTCCTCCTCGGCCTCCAGCTCTATTAAAAGTCTCCCTTCCTTTCCCGCAGTGATTACGCCTCTTAGGATATTTACCTTTAAATCATAATCCTTAACCAGATGATAAGTTAGGGGTTTGCCAGAAGTCTCCGGGGGAAACTCCAATATATAGCGTACCCTTTTCATTTTACCCCTCCTCCCTGAATGTTAAAGGGTTCACTGTTTTATCCCTGGGCAGCGTTTCCACAGGAGGTGTTAAAAGAAACTGGCCTTGCTGTATCCATTCCTTAAGCTTCTGAGCAATTTCCCTGGCTTTATAAATGCTGGATAGGGGTGCTGTGGGAATTCTCCTGCCGTTTATCACTATTTCCCCCGACTTTAGTTCCTCATAGTTCACTTTGGCAATAACAGGTCTGCTGCGGCTCGGAACACCGTAGTCCAGTACCACCGTATATATATCCCTATCCCTAACTGAAGTGAACCTGACCATCTCTTCGTCCAAAATGGGTATGGGGATACCCACCCCCACAAACAGGGATACCCCGTACTTGTAGAAAACTGCTGCCCTCAAAAATTCCGGGCTCATTTCTTTCAGATTGCCTATGAGGCTTAAGGTTCCCGCAGCACCAATGGGAACACCCAGCTCATTTCTTTCCACCTTTGATTTGTGCTGGGTTCCATGCCAGGCTACATATCCCCTGGCTCCGCCCAAAAATATTGCCGTACCTATCCCTATAGTTCTGTATTCAGGATCGTTTAGAAGAGGGCTCAGCTGGCCTGAAGTGGAATAGGTTACGTTTCCAAACCTCGGCAGTAGGACCCCCATATAAGTGTAAAGGGTTCTGTCCGTGGAATTGGTTGCTGCAGCATAGTTCTGATAAGCATTTCTGGGATTAAAAAGTATAGCTTCGTTTATGGATTCTAAATCAATGTATCCTTCCACCTCTTTGTTGGGGTAGCAGTCCGTCCTCTTTCCATACGCCCTGAGATAAACCTTTTTACCCCTTACCAGTTCCTCAATGACATGGGCACCGCCGTATGTTTCACCGTTTCTTTCCGAAAGCTCCGTAGCCCCGAGATAAGCATCCACAGCTGCGATGCCGCCGTAGGCAGGTACATCATTAAGCCAAATCTTCGCCATTTTAATGGGGGGATCACTGTGGCCAAAATTGAGAAATACCCCCGATGAACACATGGGACCAAAAGTTCCCGTGGTAACAACATCAACTTTTTTAGCAACTTCCTTAATGCCCTGCTCTTCCACCATAGGGATTATTTCCTCAGCGGTAACAACCACTGCTTCTCCCTTTTTAATACGCTCATTTATTTCTTCATAAGTCTTCTTAATACCCAACTTAAAACCCACCCCCATATAGATTTAGACCAGATACCAGATGCCGTTGTGCCCTATTCTGAATTCAGCACTGTTCCCATGGGGATAAATAAGTGTCCCGGGAACCCAGTACGCTTCCTCCTGACCGAAATGTACATGTCCCCCTAAATGGTCCACCCGTCCCCTGATGGGCTCCTTCACTCCGTAGATGTTTACAATCTTCCCTTCTGCGTTGTCAATGAATGCATGGGACAAAAGGGAAGAGGGAACCTCGTAACTTATAATCACCTCGTCTCTTTCGAGAAGAAATCTTATTCCATCTATGGAAAATAGAAAATCTTCTCCTTTGGCAGAACCAACTTCCCTAAGCTCTTCCAAAACTATTCTGCCCAATCCGTAATTAATTTCCTCTCCTACCCAAAGCTGCTTTAAAGCAAGGAGCCAGCTTCTAAAACCTTCCATTTCTGCCCCATTCTTTACGAACACATACCCCACAAGATAATTGTCATTCCCCTTAACTCCGTCTTTGGGCATAAGAAACTCTGATTCCGAAAGGTTTCGGGGCAGACCGTACTGCATTCCAGCTTTTGAAGATACAAACCGGCCTGAAAAATCCAGCAGAGACAAACCCTTTTTCCCGTAGAGAAGGGTGCCCTCAGGGGTAAGTCTGGGGTAAAAAGCATTTACGCCGTCATCGGAAAGGAAAAAGGTGCTGAATTTAAAAAACTCATCTAAGCGGCGCATATGCCCCGTGGAAGCGCTGCTGTTCCTGGACAGAGAAGCCGCAAAGGCACCCATCATATTGATGGGCGGTATGTAATATCTGGTTCTTTCAAAGCCCATAGAATCGTTATACCCCACAATAATGGGCGTTTTTATTTTAAAGCTCAGATAATACCCTTTATAAGACAATTTTTTTCCTCCAAAAAGAATTTTTATTTTATTTCTCCAAAAGTCCAAAATAAACTTCTAAATTCAATGAAAAACCCCTTCTGGAAATCAGAAGAGGTTTAAATACAATCCTCCTCTTATCTCCCAGAATTACTTCTGCAGGATTTGGCACCTTCTAGCCTCTAAGGGCTAGGGTTGCCGGGCTTCACAGGGCCAGTCCCTCCGCCTCTCTTGATAAGAGGTCATCCACAGTTGTATTTAATTGACACCAGTCTACATTACCATTCCTCAAACAGTCAAATGCTCATATAACCCAAATACGCCTATTAAAATTTACTTTGCTCCTTATTGCATTTGATTCTTTAAAAATCCTAATAGGATAATCTCTTTTACCCTTTTCCCAAATCATATTCCTAAATTATACAGACTTTTCTATTTTATTTTTACTCCCGCTTTTTGTTTTCTACAATAGAAAAAGGGGAAGTTTATCTCCCCTATCTAGTTTGTGACCATGTTATCCTCCTCTTCTTCTTCCATAAGGGCAAAATATGGAGCAAATTCCGCAATAAGCCTGCTTCTATCCACATTTCCCTCTGTGCAGCCCAACCATTCCCTGAACTTTTCATATACACTGCGGAGCTGATTGGCAACGGTCTGTTCACTTTTATAAAGCTCCGCTGCAATGGCAGCATTGCCCAACCCCCGGCAGACTAAATATACCACTTCTCTTTCTGCCTGTGTAAGCCAGTGCTCAATGAACTCCTTTTTTCTTTTCATTTGGCTGGCTCGATTCAACTTTTCATACCAGTGGGCAACTTTGTTTGGGTCATCAAGCTCCGATACTGTCTCCATCAGTATCTTACCTTCACTCCAGCGAAGCACGGGTATGGGTACAAGCCAAACCCTCTCGCCAGAGGATAAATGAAGGCACCGTTCTGAACCAGGCTGCCAGCCCTCAGTAATCAAGTGCCAAACTTTATCATCAGGACCAAAAAGAAGCTGGGCAACCACCATGCCCATAATTCCCATAACTTTGCGGCCGCCGGATATGCAGAAATGCACAGTGCCTTTCTTTCTTAAGCGACGCACTTCACGGTAAAGGGTGCCCATAAGCCCCCGGATATCCCTTTCACTGCAAAAATCCTTAACTATCCCTTTGTCTGAAACCACAGGAACGCACCTGAGCTCAATCCCCTTATAAAAGCTTTCCCTTTCAAATTCCTTTTGAACAACGGAAAGGGCATCCAGCACCCTTTTTGTATCCGTATAAATAACCACCACTTCATCTATTTTCTCCCCATCTTTAAGCAGGTGATCTAAAGTTATGGTCACAACCTGCGGTTCCACCCCTAAAGTAGCAATTAAAGAGCAGTGAGTGCCGGCCAAAACTGTTCACCTCTATTCCAATTAAATACAATTAAGAAAAAAATGGGTAATCAGTACGCGTGGAGTTTTAAAAACCCAACCCCCCTCTACTAGTTAATTAAACATATTGACCCTTATATAAAAACCAAGCTTAAATTAAAAAACAAAAATTAATAACACACAGGGGCAACTCGTATACAGTTCCTCCCCTCCATTTTTGCTCTATAAAGGGCCTCATCGGCTCTGCTCAAAAATGTATTTAAATCTTCATTTTTTAAAGTATCCAAACCCGTTACCCTAAAGCTAGCCGTGATTTTTATTCGTTTACCTTCATATAATATCTCTTCTTTCTCTATATCTCTTTTAATCCTGCTCACCACAGAAAGGGTATCCTTTAATGATGCATTGGGAAGCAGAATAATAAACTCCTCTCCCCCGTATCTGCCGAGAATGTCCCCCGACCTTATATTGCGCCTGCATATTTCAGAAACTTTTTTCAAAACAAAATCCCCAGCCTGATGTCCAAATTCATCATTAATGTCTTTAAAGAAATCCAGATCAAAAATCACACAGGAAAAACTGCCATTTTGTTTCTTTGCTTTTTCAAGCTCAATTTCGCACCTCTCAAATAAATATCTTCTGTTGTATACACCAGTAAGATCATCATAGACAGCAAGCCTGTATAGATTTTCCATTGCAAAAATATAATCTGTAACATCCGCTGCCGTGATAAGAAAACCCACCCTATTCCCCTTCTTATCCATCAACCTTGAGGCTTTAAGGGAATAGTATCTCTTCTCCACTCTGTCTTCCGTTTCTATATGTACATCCATGCCGTTAAATATTTTTTTAACCAGCTCGTCATTAAGCACCCTATTAATCTTCTGCCTGCCTCTTTCCCTTTTCAAATTTTTGAATATGCGTTCTGCTGAATCATTGAAATCCACTATATAACCATTAGAATCCACAACAATGAGCCCATCTTTTGAGTACTTAAACACCACATCCTTAGCCAGGGGGCGAAGATCAAGTAAATCATACTTAAACATCGCCACAAAAAACATGATGCAGTATATGCTTCCCACAAAGGGTCCCCAGTCAATGCCATAAGGGGAAACATTGAAAAAATTAAGGAAAAAAGTCAGCCATGGAGGAAGGGAAGCAAAAAACATAATTCTGCACTGGGCTTTAAGGAAACCATAGGAATTCCTGCACTGCTTGTAATAAAAATAAGAAGCAACTATCACACTAAAGGTTAAAAAAGCTCCATAAACCACATACCAGGGACCTTTCTCAACATAAAGAATGGGAAACAAAAGATCCGTTCTCGCTTCCACACTGGTGTAATACAAATGGTGCCAATCATTGGTCATGCGGACAATAACAATGGCAGCAGAAAGGGCAAAAATCATTGCTTTTATATAAGGGTTCAAAAATTTTTCCCTGTTGGTATACTGCACAGCAAGGAGCAGCCAAAGAGCTGGTATAAAGGGCAATCCAATATATTTGAGCGCATTCCACCGCAGCATGCTTTCAAGAGCAGTGGCCCTCAGTTCTAAACCGTATCCCAAAGAATATACAGCAACTGCTGCACAAAAGCATGCAAATAATTTTGAAATTTCATTCTTTTTAAAAAAGTAAGAATATGCTCCCGTAAAAAGCATTACTATAGCAAACGAAAAAAGAAACCCGCTTAAAACAACATTTAGAAGTTCCACCTCTTTTGAAGCGCCCTCCTGTATAATTGTATTCTATTTTTATAACTCTGCTGCCGCTGCTACCCTAGCAGCATTAAATGTCTTTAAAGGTCACCTCCTACACTTTTAAAGCAGTTTAGTCGTACCGCTTTTCCCTTGCCCTTTCCCTAACTTCTTGAAGGTTCACAACTTCCGCAACCTCAAACTCCGGGGGAATACTCCCTTCCTTTTGACGCAGGCGCACCACAGGAGGAAAGTAGCCGCACCTTCCGTGCAGTTCCGCTAATAACACAGCAGTTATTATATTTAATGAAGGAGGGTTAATAAGAATGGGAAGAGACTGCCACTCTTTTGCTGTAAGACCTACCCTGTCTGCTATATCCACCACCTGCTGAACGATGGGCTTTTGGGGATCAATTTGCGTTTTTATCTCAACAACCCGACTTATTTCCCTTCCGGTTATCTGCTCCAGCTGTTTTTGATGAGCTTCAGTTAAAGGATGAGAAAAATTAAGCACTATCAAAATCACAGCCTCCTGCATTGAAAAAATAAAATACAGCACTAAAAAGGCACTTTCAATATAAAATAATATCCATAATTAACTTTTCATACCATATCCATTAGTTACCCATATTATTAGTAGTTTTTTACTATAAATAATTATTTTCGAAAATAAGAAAACAACTGACGCTCCTTTTCAAAAATTTTTACCATTTTTCAATTTTTGACATACTCTCTGCAATTCCTGTCCCTATTACAAAATTAACCTGGTATATAACATATATAATCTGGCCAAGCTTTTTGCAAAGTCTCTACCAGCAAAATCGCCGCTTTGATTTCCAATCAAATTTTAATTAAAAAATATATTGATTGAACAGTTTATTCTTACTTGAGAGGAACAAGCGTTTAATAAGAATCAAGGAGTGAAATAAATGGCTTTATGTGTGATTACCTGGAACATAAAAGCAGGGAAAAACCCAGACGGCAGTTGTCCCATACCAAGAACAGCAAATTTGGACAAAATGGCAAAGGTAATTAAAAATTCCGGAGCTTCAATTGCCAGCCTCCAAGAAGTAGATGCCTGCACAGCCCGTTCCGGTAGTATTCATCAGGCTGAATATATTGCCAGCAGGCTTTCGATGCTTACCGGTAAAAAATGGTTTTACAGGTATATCACTTCTATTAAAATGAATCCAGGATACTACGGCAATGCAATAATCAGCATGTATCCTTTAACAACAGCATTAAGAGTTTTACTGCCTAAAGTAAACAGCTTTGAAAATCGCAGCTTTCTTCTAGTCCGCACTGATTTTGACAACGGCTATTTGTATGCAGGAACATTTCACCTGGGATTAAAGGGTGATCAGTCTGTCCAAGCCCAGCTGATAAAGGATTTGTTAAATAAAAGGGGTTACTCAAACGAGAAACTTATTATAGGTGGAGACTTAAATGATGATGAAAATTCAAAACCGTACAGCATAATGCTGCACAATGCATTTCCCATGACCGATGCTGGACCTAGGGGAATGGGCACATTACAATGCTTCAAAAATCCCAATAGTCCCAAGATTGACTTTTGGTTTGTGCGAGGTGTTTCAGTAGATACCTCAAAAAGCCGGGTAATACAGATTGATATATCAGACCATCGTCCCGTAGTAGTTTGCATAAAAGTTTAAGCCTATTTGCCGCTGTATATGGGAGAAAACCGTTTACCTGATTAACCTGCCGTCCGTAATTTAAAACCAAAAACCTGGGCTAAGCACCCAGGAGCATTTGCAAATTATTTATAACTATAAACCTTCTATAAAATTTTTTTCATAAGCCTCCTTGACTCCAGATATTTCAATCATTTAACAAATCAACACCTCCTAACAAAATATTTCTCTAATAACTTCAGCTGATATTCGCGCCGTTTAAATACAGTATTAAAAATTAAAGAGTTATTCAGCACGCAAGTATTTACCAAAAAAGGGGTCTTTATCATTTTTATAGACCCCTGAATTCAAATTTGCGGATTATTTTTATATTAAAATCCAGAAATGTCTTTAATTCTGTACTTGGTAGCATTATCTTCCATAATTACCGCTTTGAATTTCCATGTGCCGCCAGGCTCAAGATTGTTAGTATTATCTAAAGTGCTTCCTACCTGAGCTCCTGAATCATCATAAAGATTTATTTCCACTTGAACATATGAATATTCTTTATCTGTATTATTTTTTACCGTACCAACCACGTACCTTGTACCGAATTCATCTTTCACAATTGACGAATCCAGAAGTTCTAAATCAGCTTTTTCACTTTTTGAGGTTTCAGTCGATTTTGCAGGTTCATTGTTCGACTTACTACTTGAACTATCAGTGCATCCTGCAACTGCAATAAACATGAGTAAAAGAACAGCAATAAGAACTACCTTTTTTCTTAACATTTAACATTCCCCCTTTTAAATAATCTTCACTTTCTTTTCTTCGCTTAAAAAAAGAATTAAAAAGGCTTTAAGCTGAAAACCCTACCGGAGCTCTCAGAAAGGGTTCCGGGAAGGGTGTTTCAATTCCTCATAGGTAGGCTGAAAACCCGGAGGAAATGATAGGATAGCTAAGTTGATTGTTAAGTTTCAATTCCTCATAGGTAGGCTGAAAACGTTTTATAACAGCACCTTTTAGATTATTTTGCTGCTGTTTCAATTCCTCATAGGTAGGCTGAAAACTTCAGTACCTCAACAAGATGATTTGCCGGGGGTTAGGTTTCAATTCCTCATAGGTAGGCTGAAAACGGCGCTCGGACTGGATGAGAAGACCGAGAAGGACGAGTTTCAATTCCTCATAGGTAGGCTGAAAACGTGCTCAACGAAGCCGGCGCAGAAGGGCACGTCTACTGTTTCAATTCCTCATAGGTAGGCTGAAAACGAGGCGGTTCTGGAAGCCGGCGGGAGGTCCATCACCTGTTTCAATTCCTCATAGGTAGGCTGAAAACCTGACCCCGGGACAGTTCCATAGTCGTGTCCCTTGCGGTTTCAATTCCTCATAGGTAGGCTGAAAACGGTTGGGGGCATCACCTTTACTTTCGTATGAACAACGGTTTCAATTCCTCATAGGTAGGCTGAAAACTATATGTCACATGCGTTCCCTTGTAGTGCATTATTAGTTTCAATTCCTCATAGGTAGGCTGAAAACTAGAGACTAACGGAGGACGCAGAATCTGGCTGGAATGGGGTTTCAATTCCTCATAGGTAGGCTGAAAACCTGCAGATTTGATTTTCAGTCATTGAAAAAGAAAGGGTTTCAATTCCTCATAGGTAGGCTGAAAACACACGGGAATAAAAGCCGCGCGGAAGCCGAGGCTGTGTTTCAATTCCTCATAGGTAGGCTGAAAACTCAGCAGCAACACCATTATTCATCAGCTTATAGAAAGTTTCAATTCCTCATAGGTAGGCTGAAAACAATTTAATAATGAAATAAGAAATGGTCAAACTGCTGGTTTCAATTCCTCATAGGTAGGCTGAAAACCTTCAAAGCATCAGGGCAATTGAAAACTTTGAACCGTTTCAATTCCTCATAGGTAGGCTGAAAACTAAAAAATACAGTCATAGGAAAGATGCTTTGAATGGTTTCAATTCCTCATAGGTAGGCTGAAAACCCCACGTCCGCTGCGGTCATGCCGCTGGCCTCGAAGTGTTTCAATTCCTCATAGGTAGGCTGAAAACGATAGCCCGAAGTGAAGGGAAATAAGCAGATCCGTCGTTTCAATTCCTCATAGGTAGGCTGAAAACTGTCTTAAAGCGGACGTCCATGCCTGCGGTTTTAACGTTTCAATTCCTCATAGGTAGGCTGAAAACGGGCTCTTCACAAACGATATTTACCCTTGTAGGCTCGTTTCAATTCCTCATAGGTAGGCTGAAAACTACACGGCATCAATTGCAGTAGCAGCACTGATAACTGGTTTCAATTCCTCATAGGTAGGCTGAAAACTAAAAATTCTTCTCGTAAGCTCATTCTATCAACTCCAGTTTCAATTCCTCATAGGTAGGCTGAAAACCCCTTACCCTCTCATCCCTAGAGGATACCCAAGTTTGTTTCAATTCCTCATAGGTAGGCTGAAAACTTTCAATGCGAGTATCGGCATCCTTGGTTTTTGGGGGTTTCAATTCCTCATAGGTAGGCTGAAAACAAATCCGCCGGTCCGCTTCCGCAATATCCCCATTCAGTTTCAATTCCTCATAGGTAGGCTGAAAACAGGTTGAAGCCTTTAATGTGATTGGCTACCCTGGCACGTTTCAATTCCTCATAGGTAGGCTGAAAACACGTCCAGGCTTTACAGACTACACAGGAAGTCTAGTTTCAATTCCTCATAGGTAGGCTGAAAACGAAAGCAAACGTCCTGATGATCCTTCAGAATATGGTGTTTCAATTCCTCATAGGTAGGCTGAAAACGTAACATACGGCGCGTCATTTGCAGGGAAGAATGATGTTTCAATTCCTCATAGGTAGGCTGAAAACATTGCGGCAGACTTTCAGATTAAAACCGGTGTTCTGGGTTTCAATTCCTCATAGGTAGGCTGAAAACGGCCGTCGCCTGGGTTGCTGGCGCGTCTGCTGGCGGTTTCAATTCCTCATAGGTAGGCTGAAAACGGAAACAGCCCAGAAACTGCTTGACGACGTACTGGCCCGTTTCAATTCCTCATAGGTAGGCTGAAAACGAAAGGGTCCTCTCTATTTATGAAAAACTGCTGGAAGGTTTCAATTCCTCATAGGTAGGCTGAAAAC
>LDZR01001717.1_pt1 | contig 36644 bp, 32 predicted proteins | sample 615371 | NCBI WGS metagenome assembly LDZR01 (sample SAMN03408294, study PRJNA278302) | terrestrial metagenome | isolation source: oil reservoir sample K2 | place: USA: Alaska, North Slope, Kuparuk formation | collected 2013
TCGCGGGCAGGACTTTTGCTTGGCTTAAAGGCTTAAGGCGGGCTTCCCGGCAGAATTTAAGCATCCTGCCTCAGTTGCCGGCCGCAAGGCTACATGCCCTGGCCCTTTTTAAGCCTTTCGCCACGCTTAAAGCCTGGGCTGGCCGCGAAAGCTTGTTCGCTCGCTTCCAAGCCCAAGCAGGCCTGGCCTGCAAGAAGTGGGGATACGGCAGGGGCAAAAAAGATTGACGCCGGTGGAGGGGGGGCCTATAATCAAGGAGGAATTAAAGTTACGGGAAGGGCATGGGGGAACGTGCGAAGGTCGTGGCGCATTCTGGCGCTATTGATAGTGGTGCTGTTAGGAGCGGCCGCTTCCCTGGGAGCGGTGGCGGGACGGGTTAGGCTGGAAGGCGCCAACCGTACGGTTACCGTGGCCGTGGACTACCGAGAAGTGGCCAAACTGGCCCGGTGGACGGGCCTTACGGAGAGGGAGGTGTTAGGCCTCCTCGGGGAGAAAGGAGTAAACGCCGTCCTCTTTAAGGAGGATACGATTAGAGAGTTAAGTCCCGAGCGGGTGCGCCTTTACAGCGGCGATGAAGCAGCCTGGCTTTTTCCCCGGTATGCAGACCGGTTCCGGGCCGGGTTCCTCTATTTTTTCCTGCGGGACCTGGACGTGCTGGAGCAGATTAAAGGACAGTTGGAACATAAACTCCCGGCTCCGCCGGAGGTTATTTCTACTCCCGATTTCATGGTCGTGGGAATACCCTTTATGCCCCAGGAAGAGCTGGAGGCCTTGGGCCTGGGATTTCCCCGGAACAAGTTGAGGGAAGTAGCCGACCAGGGTTTCCTCCTGCTGGTACAGGTCAGGAGCTGGCCCCAAGCCACCGAGGAGTCCTTGGGGAAGGTGCTGGAACCCCTCCAGCCCTTTAGGCCTTACCTGGCGGCGGTTCTTTTTAACGATAAAGTGCTTCCGGGCTTTCCGGAGGCATTGCCCGCCCTGGCCGCGGAGATAAGGCAGCTGGGTGCCCCTGTGGGATTAATCGAATTCAACGAGCAGCAGGGGCTTAAGAATCTAGCCCTTTTGATGGACAAGAAGGCCCTGCGTCTTCATGCCATTCCCCCGGAGAGGATGTTTTCCCTGTCACCGGAGGAGGGAGTGGCACGCTTTACCCTGGCCGCTACGGAGAGGAACGTCAGGCTTCTCTTCGTGCGCCTATTCTTCCGCCCGGATTCCTCCGACTGGCTGGCGGACAACTTGAGTTACCTAGAGGATCTGCGGGCTTCCCTGGCCGGGGAAGGCCTGGTTATCGGGCGGGCCGAACCTTTTCCTGCCTTCAAGTCTTGGCGGTTGCTGTGGTTCCTTGCCGGTGTAGGGGTAATTGCCGGCGGAATCCTCCTCTTGGAGAGCCTGGGTTTCGGGCGCTGGGGATGGGCCCTGGGGATTCTGGGTTGCCTGGGGTGGCTGGGGGCCGGCCTTTTGGGCTACGGTTACGGTCTTTTCTTGCGCAAGGTCATGGCCTTGGGAGCTGCGGTGGTATTTCCCACTTTGGCGCTGTGGAGCGCCCTGGTAGGCGGCCGTTCCTCGGGCCCGATACCGGCTGCAAAGGTCATCCTGCGGAGCACCTTCGTGTCCTTCCTGGGGGGGTTGCTCATTGCGGGGCTTTTAAGCGAAACCGCTTTTATGCTGCAGTTAGACCAGTTTACAGGGGTGAAGGCAGCCTTTGTACTACCCCTCCTTATTTTCGGCGTAGGAGCCATATATCGAGAAGAAAAGGATAATTTCTGGCCCACCGTCAAGGGGTGGCTGCAGCAGAATCTTACGGTTTTGATGCTGTTGATCCTTGCCGCAGCAGCTGCCGCCTTTGTGGTCTACCTCAGCCGCAGCGGCAACCAGAGCATAGGCCTGCTACCCCTGGAGGGGCAGGTGCGTTTGCTGTTGGACGGGATTTTGGGGGTAAGGCCGCGGTTCAAGGAATTTCTCCTGGGCTATCCAGCCTTTTTATGGGCGCTTATGCTCCCGTACCGACACCGGTTCCTCCCCTTGTGGCTTCTGGCCCTTACGGGCCAGATTTCGGTGGTCAACACCTTCTGCCATATCCACACTCCCCTGGTAGTATCCCTGGTGCGCACGGTCAACGGTTTGTGGGTGGGCCTTCTGGTAGGGATGGGAACCCTAGTTGTTGCTCATGTCCTCAAAGTCGTCTTCCTGAGGTGTTTCGGCGGTTCGGGGAGGTAAGTAAGCAGTGGTGCGCGTGATGGTTTCCGGCTATTACGGTTTCGGCAATGCCGGGGACGAGGCTATTCTCTATAGCATGGTCCAGGCCCTCCGCGGGCTCCACCCCGGGGTGGAGATCATCGTCCTGTCTTCTAATCCCCCTGCCACGGAGAAGTGGTTGCCGGTAAAGGCCGTTAACCGCTGGCGACCGAGGGAAATCGCCCGGGCTATGTCAGAGGTGAACTTGTTTATCAGCGGCGGAGGCAGCCTTTTCCAGGATGTGACCGGGGCTAAAAGCCTCCTTTATTATTTGGGCGTTCTGGAAATGGCCCGCTTTTTTCGCCGGCCCCGAATGGTCTATGCCCAGGGGCTGGGACCCTTACGGCACAACTGGTCCCGCCGCCTGACCGCCAGGGTTCTGGACAGGGTGCAGCTGATTACCCTGCGCGACGGCGAGTCCCGGGACCTTTTGCAGAGCATAGGAGTGCGCCGCCCGGCCGTCAGGGTGACTGCCGATCCTGTGCTGGGCTTGGACCCGGCGTCCCTGGACCTGAAATGCGGCCGCCACAAACTGGTCCAGCTCGGCCTGGAAGAGGGGCACAGGCCCCTGGCCGGTATTGCGGTACGGCCGTGGGAGGGATTGGGGGTAACCCTGGAGGCCTTGGCGCGCCTGGGTGACGATCTGATCGCCCAAGGGTGGGACGTAGTCTTCCTGCCCTTTCATTTTCCCCGGGATGTCGAGGCCGGGCGCCAGGTCCAGCGGCTCATGCAGGGACGGGCTGTGGTGGTCAAGGAGCGCTTGACCTTAGAGGAGCTGGTGGGCGCCGTGAGCTGCCTGGATTTAATGGTGGGTATGCGGCTGCATGCCCTTATTTTGGCCGCCGTGCTGGGGATTCCCTTTCTCGGCCTCTCTTACGATCCCAAAGTGGAGGCCTTCTGCCGCCAGGTGGAACAGCCGTACTTGAAGGTTCCCCTCCTTGAATATGAAGAGCTGGGCAATAAGGTGAAAAGGATCCTGTACGAGGAGCGTTACCTCAAAGAATGCCTGGAAAGGGCGGTGGCCGAACTGCGCCCCCTGGCCCGCTGTAATGCAGAACTGGCCTTAAGGCTGGCCCTGGGCGGTGAATTATAGGTGGCGGGCGAGAAAGGGGTAGGATCTGTAGCCGGTCTCGCCCGGGCCGCGGGCCTCGTTCTGGTGTTAAATCTTTTGAGCCGGGTTCTGGGGTTCGTGCGGGATGCGGCCATTGCCGCCCAATTCGGGGCGGGCCCGGCCACCGACGCATACATGGTGGCCTACACCATCCCTTATTTCCTGCAGACCATTTTGGGCATGGCCTTCCTCACCGTTATGGTCCCCACCTTGACCACCTACCTGGTACGGGGCGAAAGGGAACAGGGCTGGCAGGTCGCCAGCGCCCTGGGGACCTGGACGGCCCTATCCTTGACTGCCCTGTCCCTTTTGGGAATAGCCCTCTCTCCGCGGCTGGTGCCTATCCTGGCCCCGGGTTTCCCGCCCGCGGTGGAGGACCTGGCGGTCCACCTGACGCGAATAATGTTTCTTTCCCTTCCCTTTATGGGCACGGGTATGATGATAAGCGGCATTTTGAATGCGGGCCGTTACTTTGCCTCTCCTGCCCTGGCGCCCGCCCTGAGCAATCTGATCATCATAGCCACGGCCCTTTTTTTCGGTTCCCTTTACGGCATCGAGGGCTTGGCCGCGGGAACGGTGATAAGTTTTGTGGCCTTCCTGGCCGTTCAACTCCCCGACCTTTACCGCATGGGCTTCCGCTACACCTGGAGGCCGGACTATCGCCATCCGGTAGTACGGAGGGTGGGCGTGTACCTGCTCCCTGTAATTTTCAGCCTTGCGGTTAACCAGCTTTACCTGGCCACCAATCGTTTTTTCGCCTCCCAGTTGGCCCCGGGCAGCATTACGGCCCTGGATGTAGGTATTCGTCTGGTGAGCCTCCCCCTGGGTGTATTTGTGTCGGCCGTCTCCACGGCAGTGTTCCCCGCCCTGTCGGAGGAGGCGGCCCTGGGAAGGCGGGAGGCTATGGCTTACCTCAGCCAGAGGGGGTTGTCCCTGGTGACCCTGGGTGTGGTGCCCGCGGCGGCCGGCCTAATTATACTGCGTGAGCCCCTGGTGCGCGTGGTCTTCGAACGGGGGGCCTTTGGCCCGGCGGCCACCCTCATGACGGCCGAAGTGGTCTACTATGCCTCCTGGGGCCTGCTGGCCCAGGCGGCCCAGCCCATCCTTATGCGCTCTTTCTACGCCCTGGGGGACGTCCGAACTCCGGCCCTGGCTGGGGTGATCTCCGTGGGCCTCAACGCCGGTTTAAGCGCGCTTCTGGTCCGGCCCCTGGGGCACGGAGGTCTGGCCCTCTCCAATTCCCTGGCGGCTACCTTTTACGTTTTGGTCCTTTACTGTATTTTGAAGGGCCGCCTGCCGGAGCTGGACACCTCCTTTCTTCTCCGGAGTATGGGGCGCACTTTGTTGGCGGCGGGGGGGATGGGCCTGGCCGCATGGGGGGCCGGCCGCTGGCTAGGCCTGTTTGATCCCGCCCAGGGTCTGTGGGAGCTGGGGGGGAAGGTTCTGGCCGTTACCGGAGGGTCGGCCGGCCTCTTCCTGGTCCTGGCCCGGTTTTTAGGGGTGGAGGAAATCGGCCAGTTCAAGGCTGTGTTGTTTAGGGGCCGCCGGGCGAAGTAAAAATCCGACAGGCGGCAGGAAGTGACGGAGAGTTAGCGAATATAGAATCTATTACCCCCTTTGGGGGGTTGTACTCAGGAGCTGAGGAGGATCTCTTCGTTGGATATTACGGCCATCCAGGAGATCTTACCCCACCGTTATCCCTTTCTTTTGGTGGACCGGCTGGAAGAGATCGAGGCCGGACGGCGGGCCGTAGGCCTCAAAAATGTCAGCGCCAACGAATGGTTTTTTAGCGGGCATTTCCCCGGGTACCCGGTCATGCCGGGGGTACTCATCATGGAAGCCCTGGCCCAGGTGGGGGCGGCAGCCCTCTTAAGCCAGCCCGAGTGGCGGGGGAAATTGGTCTTTTTCGGGGGCATGGATAAGGTCCGTTTCCGCCGCCAGGTCGTACCGGGGGATGTTCTGCGGCTGGAAGCAGAAGTAATTAAGGTTAAGGGTAAGATAGGCAAGGCCCGGGGACGGGCCTGGGTGGGAGAAGAACTGGCCGCGGAGGGAGAGCTCATCTTTGCCGTAGGTGATTGAGGGAGGATTGGGAAGTGAGTGTATGGGCCATTGCGCTGGCCTTCATCCTTAGCATACTGTTGACGCCTTTCCTTAAACGGGTGGCTCCTCGGATTGGGGCCTTGGACCGTCCCGACCCCCGCAAAGTCCATGACAAGGTAATGCCCCGGTTGGGAGGAGTGGCCATCTTCGCGGGCTTCCTGGCCGCCTATCTGGCAGCGGGCATGTACCGTCCTCCCTTTCAGGGATTACTTTGGGGGGCGGGCCTCATCCTGGTGGTGGGGCTGGTGGACGATATACGGGGCTTGAGCCCCCGCTGGAAACTGGCTGGCCAGTTAGCAGCCGCCTTGGTAGTTACTTTCTCAGGGGCGAGGGTGGAATTCCTAACCAATCCCTTCGACGGTTTCCTTGTCTTGGGGAAGCTGGCCGTCCCGGTAACGGTGTTGTGGCTGGTGGGGGTTACCAACGCCCTCAATTTGGTGGACGGCTTGGACGGCCTGGCCGCAGGTACGGCCCTTATCGCCTCGGCGACCATGGCGGTGGTGGCCTGGTTGGAGGGCGAGACAACGGTGGCCTTTTTGGCCCTCGCCCTGGCCGCCGCCATCCTGGGGTTTTTGCCCTATAACTTTCACCCGGCCAGCATCTTTATGGGTGACAGCGGTTCCATGTTTCTAGGCCTTACCTTGGCCTCCCTGGCCGTGTTGGGCTTGACCAAGAGCGCCACGGTTATCTCCTTGTTCATCCCGGTGCTCATTTTGGGTATACCCATTCTGGATACCTTCTTTGCCATCGTCCGCCGGTTTTTGAACCGCCGCCCTATTTTTCAGCCGGACAAAGGCCACCTCCACCACTGTTTGATGGCCTACGGGTTGACGCAAAAACAGGCCGTGTTGGCCATCTACGTGGTGAATTTGTGTCTCGGTGCCAGCGCGGTATTGCTTACCCGGTTGACCACGGATCAGGGAATGATCATTTTGATCCTCCTGTCCGTGGCCGTGGTGTGGGCCAGCAACCGCCTGGGAGTAACCGGTTACCGCCTGAAGCCCGGCAAGAGGGAGCATAAGGCCTTTCATTCTTAGCGCTTTTCGTAGAGGGATATTCCTGAACAAACATCCAGGCACCGGCTTTGCGGCCGGTGTTTTTTTGTCGCATTTCTTACTCCCAGCCGGGGATACTACACTTGAGTCTGCAAGGCACGGGAGGAGATGGAGTTGCGGGACCTCTTGATCGAGGGCTTGGCCATTCTTCTTTTTGTGGCGGCGGGCATCGGGGTATTGATATACTTGCACAGCCGCGAGTTGTTGTAAACCTGAAGGGAGGTAGGGGAAATGGTAGTGGCGACCGTTGAAGTTGTGCTGCAGACCTTTTTGGCTTTTGTAGCTATATTGATCTACGCCCGCATTTTAGGCAAACAACAGGTGGGCCAGCTCACTTTTTTTGAATATGTAAACGGCATCACCTTCGGGAGCATTGCGGCCGTTCTGGCCACCGATTTAAGCCCTAACAGCACCTGGGTGCATTTCCTGGGCCTCACCCTCTTCGCCGCCCTCACCTGGGCTGCAGGTTATATATCCCTAGTAAGCAGGCCCGCCCGCAAGCTGATTTCAGGGGAACCCACGGTGGTTATTCACAACGGGAAGATCCTGGAGCAAAACATGCGCAAAATGCGCTATAATGTTGATGAATTGTCCATGCAGCTCCGGGAGAAAAACGTCTTCGATATCGGGGATGTGGAATATGCCATTTTGGAGCCCGACGGCAATCTGAGCGTTCTTTTGAAGTCCCAGAAGCGGCCCGTAACCCCGGCCGACCTTTCCCTGTCTACGGTCTACGAGGGTGTGCCTACGGAAATAATCGTGGACGGCGAGATCCTCTTTGAAAACCTCAAACAGAATCACCTTGATGAAAAGTGGTTGTTGGAGCAGCTTCAGTCCCAAGGAGTGCAAGACGTAAGTCAAGTAGACTATGCCGTCCTCCGGAGCGACGGCGCCCTCTATATCAACCTCAAGCAAGATAATCTGACCAATCCAGTGGACATTACCGATGCACCCCAGAGCCCTATAAAAGTTGATAAGTGAGGAGGGAAACCCATGCCCATCAAGTTTGGCACCGATGGCTGGAGGGCCATTACGGCGGACGAATTTACTTTTTTCCATGTCCGCCAGGTGGCCCAGGCTGTGGCGGACTACCTTCTGGAGACCACTTCCAACCGCCAGGTGGTCATCGGCTACGACCACCGCTTTTTGGCCGAGCATTTTGCCTCGGCCGCGGCAGAAGTTCTGGCCGGCAACGGTTTCACCGTCCTGTTTCCCCCGCAAGCCCTGCCTACGCCGGTCACCGCCTATGCCATCAAGACTTACGGCGCGGCTGGAGCCTTGATGTTTACCGCCAGCCACAACCCGCCGGAATATAACGGTGTCAAGTTCATTCCGGCCTACGCCGGTCCTGCCACCCCCGATATCACCGGGGCCATAGAAAAGAGGCTGGGAGAATCCCCCGCCGTGCGCAGGAAGGAGCTGGCGGCGGCCCGGCAAGAGGGCCTGGTGCGCAGCCTGGACCCCCGGGAGACGTATTTCGACCACCTACTGTCCTTGGTGGACGGCTCCTCCATACGCCAGGCGGGACTAAAGGTGGTAGTGGACCCCCTTTACGGCGCAGGAATAGGCTATTTGGAAACCCTCTTAGCGTCCCTGGGTTGTGAAGTTAAGGTGCTCCACAATTGGCGGGATCCCCTCTTCGGCGGCAAGCTGCCCGATCCCAGCGCAGCGGTGCTGGAAGAATTGGCGGCGCGTGTGAAGGAGGAGGGCGCCCACCTCGGTTTAGCCCTCGACGGGGATGCCGATCGCTTCGGCGTGGTCGATGCCGATGGTAGTTACCTCACCGCCAACCAGGTGCTCTTCTTGGTGCTGGCCCACCTGGTAGAAGGTAAAGGGCTTAGGGGGCCGGTGGCTCGCACGGTGGCCACCACCCACCTCCTGGACCGTCTGGCCGGAGCCTATGGGCTCCGAGTAGAGGAAACACCGGTAGGCTTCAAATATATCGGTCAGGCCTTATTACATAAAGGGTGTATCCTGGGAGGGGAGGAAAGCGGGGGCCTCAGCATCCGGGGGCACATCCCGGAGAAGGACGGCATCCTGGCGGCCCTCCTGGTAGCAGAAGCCAGGGCCCGGTACGGCCGTCCCTTGAAGGAAGTGATGTCAGAACTGATGGAACGGTACGGCCCCCTTTTCAGCGAGCGCCTTGACCTCCCCGTCACGCCGTCGGCTAAAGAGCGGGTGTTAAAGGAGCTTACCTCTTTTGAGCCGGAGGAGCTCGGCGGCCACCCCGTTGCCGGGCGTTCAACGGTGGACGGCCTCAAGGTCGTCCTGGCCGACGGCAGCTGGGCCTTGCTACGGCCCTCGGGCACCGAGCCCCTTTTCAGGCTGTATGTGGAGGCTTCCAGCAAAGAAAAGCTCCGCCGCCTCCAAGAGGAAATAAGGGAGGCTTTTAAGATTTAACGTGTCTCAGCTTCCAAAATAGAGGGCGTACTCCTCGGGCGCCAGTTCCCGGTAGCAGGTGGGACACAGGACGCCCTGGGAGGGGACCTCCACGGGAGTCTCCCCTAAAATGCGGCTCATCAAACTGGTAGAGGCTCCACAGCGCAGGCAGGCATCAGGGGCCGGCTTCACCTTCGTTCACCACCTCTCTAACCTAAAGTATGTGTAGCTTGGGCCGGGGCATACCTCCGCGGTAGTGGGAACTCTTGGAGCAACAGGGGGCCTTCCCTCATAAGATAAACCGGGAGGGATGCCCCGTGGCCTTTGTCCTACTTCTCGGGATTGCCGTGGCCGCCTTCGTAATGTTAGTCTACCCCCTGCTGGGGAGAGTTTTCCCAGAACAAGGGGATGGGATCCGCCTGTTGCTTATAGTGCAGAACCTGGAGGAATGTATCGAAGGAATTATAAGGGAGATACTGTGGCGGAGTTCCTTTATAGGTCAACAGTTGGAGCTGGTGGTGCTGGACATGGGGTCTACGGATGACACCCAGGCTATTTTGCGGCGATTTACCCATTCCTACCCCGCCTGCACGGTGATCTCGTGGCCGGAAGGGGAGACGGAGCGGAACCTCTTCGAGGCAACCCTCGGAGCTGGAGGCGGAGTGATCCTGTGGGATTTAAGGGGGCAGCCCTGCCGCCGGGGCAGGGAGTGGGGATATCCTTTTAGGCAATTTTTGGATAAAAATATTACTTCTGCCAGCAGGGAAACAGACGGCTGACGGCGAATCTTACAGGAGCATATATGCGACCTGTAGGGAAGTAGGTAAGCCGAACGATGAGCAATCTTCCCAACGGACCGTTTCATATCCTCTGGGCCATAATGGGTATGGCTTGTCTTTTTTTTGCCCTCTCCACCTCCAAGCCTCCGTCCCCCTGGGGTTTAGCCCTGGCAGCCCTTCTGATCCAGTTGGCCTTCTGGTCCCCGTCTTGCTGGCAGCAATGCCGCTGGGGCCGTTGGGCCGTGTACGGCGCTGGTATGGTACTGGCGGCATGGTGGATTTACAGTGAGGGTGCCCTGACGGCCGTCTATCCCGAGGCGCTTTTTTTAGCGCCTATGGTGGCCGTTTTGGGAGACCGGCGCCGGGAGGGCCTGTTCTTAATCGGGGCGGCGCTCATTACCGGAATTGTTCTGGGGCCGGCGGCGGAACCCCGCGATATCCCCTGGTTCTGGCCGGAACTGGCGGGCTGGACCGTATTAAGTCTGGCCTTATGGTTCGTTTTAAGCCACCTTTGGGAGAGGCACAGGCTGGCGGTGCGCCAGGAAGAATTGTTGCGGCGCCTAAAGCAGGAGTGTGATGAAACCCGGGCCAGGCTTGCCGAGGCGGAACGTTTGGCCGTGACCGATCACCTTACGCAGCTGTCCAACCAGCGCTATTTTGACCATATGTTAGAAAAGCTGACCCAGGAACCCCATAAATTCTCTTCCCTGTCCGTCCTCATGGTCGACCTCGACCATTTCAAAGAGGTAAACGACACATACGGACACATGATAGGCAATCAGGTGTTAACGGAAGTGGGCGAGCTGCTCAAGCACCAGGTCCGGGCAAGGGATGTGGTGGCCCGTTACGGCGGAGAAGAATTCGCCTTGATCCTCCCGGGCGCGGACTGCGGCCAGGCCCAGCAGGTGGCGGAGCGCATCCGCAAGGCCATACAGGAGCACGTTTTTGCCCGGGATAAGGGCGTAGAAGTCCGCCTTACGGTGAGCATCGGCATAGCTTCCTGGCCCCATGATGCCCGGGAGAGGACGGAGCTTTTAAGCCGGGCCGACGCCGCCCTCTATATGGCCAAGAGATCAGGCCGCAACAGCATCTGCGCCTATACCCTGGCCCAAGGATTGGGCTCAAACGGAAGTTTATAACGGGAGTTAACGATAAGAGGTGTTCCCATTAAGGCCCCATGGCAGAGAGTGTTTTCTGCTGGCAAGGCTACTTGTATATCGTGTATGACGGCGGAACAGGACGGTTGGGGTTGACCCACCGCCCTGCCTTGGACCGGCGTTTTTGGGAGCTTAAGGGGTACCCTTTTATGGACTTGGTCTCGCCGTGTCTAAATTTGGGCACGGCTTTCTTTTTGCAGGGGTACGTGGAGGAGCGCTGGGCGGCGGCCCGGTATAGACTTGCCAAGGTGGACTCGATCTTAAGGGAAGCGTCCCGGCGCTGGAAAGTTCCCCTGGCCCGGCGGCCTGCTCCTGCGGCCGAACCCCTGCCGCCGGAAGAAGAAGCCCGCCTTGTGGGCAGGGTCTTGTCCGGGCGTATCCTTTTGCTCGAGGAAGTAGGCCGCGCCCTGGGGGAGAACGGTGTACGGGTGACGGGAGAACTGGCCGACCTCCTCCATTATCTTTATCTCCAAGGGGAATGCGAACTGTGGCCGGCAGTTGGATACGATGCCCGGGGCGTCCCTAAATGTAACCGCTGCGGCCAGGGGGACAAGCTGTATCGCGCGAGCTGCGGGGCCTGCGGCAGCACTCACTGCTACGTGTGCGAGGGCTGTCTGGAACTGGGGGAGGCCCGTACCTGCCGCGCCCTTTACGCCCGGCCGCGGTCGGAAAGGGACGGCCTTTTTCCCTGTCGTACCGTGAGCCCCGTCCTTCCTTTTTCGTTAACGCGGGCTCAGGAGGAAGCAGCCTTGGAGGCGAAGGCCTTTGTGGAAGAAGGGAAGTCCCCCCGGTGCCTCATCTGGGCGGCCTGCGGGGCCGGGAAGACGGAGGTGGCCTACGGCGCCCTGGCCGCGGCCCTCAGCCGGGGTAAGGAGGTACTTTACACCTGCCCTCGGCGGGAAACTACTAAAGAGATATACCGGAGGCTGCAGCAGGCCTTCCCGGGGGTAGAGATGACCGTCCTCCACGGAGAAAGCGGCTCCAAGTATACACCGGCCCAGTTGGTGGCGGCCACCACCCACCAGGTGTTGCGGTGCTACCGGCGCTTTGACCTCATTATTTTGGACGAAGTGGATGCCTTCCCCCTAGCCGGAGATGCGCGCCTTTATTACGGGTTGGAGCGTAGCCTCAGGGCTGGCGGCCAAATTCTGTATATGACGGCCACGCCCCTACCGGAGCTTGCCGCCCAGGCCAGGCGGAGGCGGCTGCCTGTTATCTATTTGCCGGCTCGCCCCCACGGATATCCTCTGCCCGAGCCCCAAATTATTTTGGCCAGGAGTCTCCGCCGGCCCACGGACCAGTTGCCGCGGCAAGTAGCCGAATGCCTTCGTACGACCATCCTCGAGGATCGGGCCTCCCTCTTAGTCTTTGTACCCGCAGTGGATCTGGTGGCCCGGGTGGTGGACGGGCTGCTGGGGTGCCGGGAATTCGAGGGCCTGGGAGAATGGGTGAAGGGATGCCATGCGGCCCTGCCGGAGCGGGAAGAAGTGCTGGAGGCCTTTCGCCGGGGGGAATTTCCCGTCTTGGTTACCACCACTCTTTTAGAGAGGGGCATCACCCTTTCCCGTCTGAACGTCATGGTCCTCTTTGCTCACCACCGGCGGATTTTCGACCAGAATACCTTAGTGCAGATTGCGGGGCGGGCAGGAAGAACGGCTTCTTTTCCCCATGGGAAGGTGTGGCTGGTGGCCGACAGGATCACCCCCGAAATGGCGGAGGCCCGGCGCATTATCCGCTCCTTTAACCGTCTAGCCTTCCGGAGGGGTTACCTGGAGCCCACAGGAAGGAGGTAACGAGTGGGCACGATGGGACGGAGGGATTGGCTTTTCGTCAAGGGCAGGGAGTGTTTCCTGTGCCGCCGGCCCGTGGCCGCAGGACACCTCTGCCCGTCCTGCAGCCGGACCCTCGAAATGTGGGAACAGGAGTTCCGGCCCTGCCGGCGCTGCGGGCGTCTGCTGCGCAAGGAGTATACGGCGGAACTTTGCCCCCAATGTCAGGAAAAATTGCCTCCCTTTCGCCTGGCGCGGGCCGTGGGGCCCTACCGGGGCGAACTGCGGAGGGCCATCCTGGAACTCAAGTACCGGGGCCGGCGTTCCCTGGCCTTCCCCCTGGGATATCTCTTGAGCCGGGTAGTGGCGGAGGAGCCCCTTTACGGCCGCCCCCAGGCGGTCATACCTGTGCCTCTAAGCTCCCGGCGGTTCAAGGAGCGCGCCTTTAACCAGTCCGCCCTATTGAGCGAGGAATTGGGTCGCTTTTTGGGACTCAAGGTTCTCGACAGGGTCTTGGTCAAGGAGCGCCACACTCCGCCCCAGGCCGGCCTGGATCGCCCGGCCCGGCTCCAGAATCTGCAGGGGAGTTTTGCGGTGGTCGAATCCTCCAGTGTAGAAGGACTCGATGTGTTATTGGTGGACGATGTCTTGACCACCGGAATTACGGCGGCCGCTTGTACGGTCGCCCTCCTGCAGGGAGGGGCCCGATCTGTGGCGGTGGTGACGGTGGCCACCAGCCTTTGTTAGGGGCCGTTCGACAAGTAAGGGTATATATTTTGGCCTTATCCGACATATTTCTTCCTCATCCACATCGAAGTCCACAGCAGCAAGGCAGTATCGGCAGGTTATTAACAGACTTATCCACTTTATCCACAGAGACGAGGGTCCAGTCCGCGTGTGGAAGAAGGTGTTTTCGACAAGACATCGTCTGACAGGCCGCCTGCGGCGCGCGGAGGGCCTTCGACGGTTCTCATCTTCTGGGGCCAGGGGCCGTCCGGCACCGGTGGCCCAATCTAAAAGACTTGTGAAAAACTCATTTTAATTGGCAGGTATTTGCTGTCCGGCATGGAATCCTATTACCGTCTCTGTCCCAGAAGGAAATGGCTTCTTTCCAGAGGTTTTAAACAGGGCCCAAGGTAGCTGAATTTTTAAACAGGCCCATGAATTAGTTCCTGAGAGTGGCCGGTATTATTCACGCCTTCCTTTTTATTTTTACTTGTATCTCGGGCATTAAAAGTATATACTATGTATAAACAAAGAAGGGGTGAAGAACGTTATGCAACCTCATGTGCAAAAGTGGGGCAACAGTTTAGGGATACGTATCCCTTTATCCCTGGCCCAAAAAGTAGGCCTTAGAGAAGGTACACCGGTGGATTTGCAAGTAGAACAGGACGCGATAATTATTCGTCGTAAAAAGCACAGCCTGGAACAAATGCTGGCCCAGGTTACATCGGATAATACTCATGGTGAAATAGATACTGGGCCTCAAGTTGGGCGGGAAATATGGTAAACGCGGTGGAAACCTATATTCCCGAACGTGGTGATATAGTCTGGCTCCAGTTTAATCCCCGGGCAGGACATGAGCAAGCTGGTAGGCGGCCAGCGCTGGTAATTTCCCCTCAACTCTATAACGGCAAAGTGGGGTTGGCTCTTTTTTGCCCCATTACTACAAAGGCGAAGGGTTATCCCTTTGAAGTCGAGATACCGGCTGGTTTAAAGATTACCGGAGTGATCCTGGCAGACCAGGTAAAAAGCCTCGACTGGCAGGCAAGGGAGGCGCAATTTGCCTGTAAAGTCCCGGCAGAGGTGGTAGCAGAAGTTCAGGCTAAAGTTCAGGTGTTGATCTTCTAAGTTACAAAAGGTGGAGAATAAATGATAACTAGATAAGATGTAGCCAATAAGTTAATTGAGTATCTAAATCTCAATAATTTACTTCTATCTCGTTTATAAGGAGCGGATAGAAGTTATGTCCTTTGTTTTCTAGCTGGCCCTTCTGGTGGCAGCCTATCTGGAGTATCAGGTGAGGAAGAGTCTAAAGCAGGAAGAGACCTCTTTAATCCTGCCGGGGAAACGTAAGAACACTAACCCCACAGCCAGGGCCCTCTGGAAATGCTGGATTATCTCCTGGTGGTTAAACAGGGTTCGGACCGGGCGCTAATCAACTATCACGGGTCGGAGGTTATTAGGGCCCTTGAACTTGCAGGTTTCGGTAAGAAGATCTATTTGTTCCCACCTTGTGGTGGATAAAGGTATTGCTCAGTGCACCCCTCAAAAAAACAGTGGTATTTGTATGCAAGGGTGCCGAATGTGGGTTAGAAACTCGAGTGAGGTCTCTTTTACCTACTAAAGGTTTACACGTACCTCTTTGCCCTGCCGTTTGACTTTGGGCGATCCGTGTGCTAGAATAAAACTACTTCAGGGTTGTTAAGGGACCTTGGGGTGCAAGAAATTGTTTAGGAGGAAGGTTTTACAGAATGAAGATGATCGGCAAAGTTAAGTGGTTCAGCGCCCAGAAGGGGTACGGTTTCATCGAAAGAGAGGACGGCAAGGACGTGTTCGTCCACTATTCGGCCATCCAAGAAGAGGGTTTCAAGAGCCTAACGGCAGGCGAGGAAGTGGAATTTGACATCGTAGAAGGACCCCGTGGTCCCCAGGCAGCCAATGTGGTAAAACTTTAGGCGACAGGCCCCGGCTCTAGGTCGGGGCTTTTTAGTCCTTGTGGCAGGAGAACGAAAAGGCGCAGGGAAATATTATAATTAGGACAATATGCCAGGCAAGGGGTGTTCCGTCGGTGCGGATTATCGTTCGAGGAAAGAATTTACAGGTGACCGATGCCTTGCGCCGCTATGCGGAAAAACGGTTGAGCAAGCTGGAGAAATTTCTGGGAGAAAATGTTGAGGTTCAGGTAACCATGTCCGTGGCCAGGGACAGACATATTGTAGAAGTGACGGCCGTCCTGGACGGGTACTTACTCCGCGGTGAAGAGGCCACCGGCGACATGTACAGTTCCATAGACCTGGTCCTGGAAAAACTGGAAAAGCAAATGGAAAAATATAAAACTAAACTGGCCCGCAGGGTAAAGAACAACATCTTCAGGGAGTGGGCGGAGGCCAATCCGGCCCAGGAGGAGGTTAACGAGGCGGACGACGAGCCCAAAATTGTACGCACCAAGCGTTTCCCGGTAAAGCCTATGCCGGTGGAAGAGGCCATTTTACAAATGAACCTCCTGGGACACAACTTTTTTGTCTTCGCCAATGCGGAAACCGAACAGGTTAACGTCCTCTACCGTCGCAAAGACGGCAATTATGGCCTAATAGAACCAGAATTGTAAAGTAAAGTAAAGTAAAGCAGCTTTTTGGTTAAGCGAGGAGAAACCGGCACCGTTACGGCCGGTTTCTCTATTTTTTGTGGGTGTTCCTTGGGCCGGAAGGGAAATATCCCTGGAAGGCGAATTAGTACTAGGGATTCTTCCAAAATACATCCGAAAAGGGTGAGCAGCCGAATTGACAGACAAAAAAAGCAAAGATGCAGTGGACGCGGCAGAGTACGAACGAGTCATATGTCAAGTAAAGGGTGTCCTTTCGGCTCGCCTGGTAACCGGCCCGGAGGGCTCGATAGAAGAAATCCACGTCCTGGCTTCGCCTGAGCGCAACCCCAAACAGGTGGTGCGGGATATTGAGACGGCCGTCCTGGTCCAACTGGGTACCCCCCTTGATCATAAAAAGATCAGCGTGGCACAGCTGGAAGAGCAAGGGGAACGTTGGCCGGAGGTCCTCAAGGAACCGACCGGCCCCTATGTGGTGGCCTGGGGGCGCTTAAGGTTGCATAGTTTAGACTTTTCTTTGCAAGGTTTACAGGCCCGAGTGAAGATAGAGCTGGAGATAGAAAAGGGAGGAGAAGTCCGGCTTTACGAAGGCCATGCTTCGGGAGCCAACTGGCCGGGCCGTGCATCCTTTCTGGCGGCCCATGCTGCTTTGGAAGCGGTGGGGAAATACCTGGGGCAGGACCATGCTTTAATTTTGGAAGATCTGTGTCGGTTGGAGGCGGCCGGTTCCCAGGCCATACTGGTGGTTGTCGGCCTAATGAGTACCGCCTTCCGGGAACGCCTGGCCGGGGTGGCTTTTCTCGACGAGGCCCCGGACGAGCTGCAAGCCACGGCCAAGGCGATTTTTCGGGCCCTGGCGTGCCGTTTCTGCTTGTACAAGAGCTGATTTGCGTGGCCGGGGGGTGCGATTGCGCTTCCGGTACCGTCGTGCTAAAATAGGAGGGGAAAGCAGTGGGGGTTGCCGAGGGGGGTATTACATCCCCCTCGACTTATTAGGGGGGGATATTTCCCATGCTTGGGTTTTTGCGTAATATATTGGACGATAATGCCCGGGAGCTGAAGAAGCTTTCTCGCCAGGTACAGGTCATCAACTCTCTGGAGCCGGAAATAAGCGCTTTAAGCGACGCCGACCTGCAGGCCAGAACAGGGGAGTTCCGCCGTCGCCTGGAGAGAGGAGCAACCCTGGACGACCTCCTGCCTGAGGCCTTCGCCGTGGTGCGAGAGGCCTCTAAAAGGGTCCTGGGCTTGCGCCACTTCGATGTACAGCTCATGGGGGGTATTGTGCTCCACCAGGGCCGCATTGCCGAGATGAAGACCGGGGAGGGCAAAACCCTCGTAGCCACCCTGCCGGCTTATTTAAACGCGTTGGCCGGCAGGGGTGTCCACATCGTTACGGTAAACGATTACCTGGCCCGGCGGGACAGCGAGTGGATGGGCAAAATCTATCGTTTTTTGGGCTTGACCGTGGGGCTCATTGTGCACGGCCTGGATCCGGCAGAACGCCGGCGGGCCTACGGGGCAGACATTACCTATGGCACGAACAACGAGTTCGGTTTTGACTATCTCCGGGATAATATGGCCCTACACCCGGATCACGTAGTCCAGCGGGATCTTTACTACGCCATAGTGGACGAAGTGGACAGCATCCTTATCGACGAAGCGCGCACGCCCCTCATTATTTCGGGCGAGGCGGAGAAGCCTACGGAAATGTATTATACGGTGGCCCGGATTATACCCCGCCTGAAGCCGGAAGAGGATTACCGGGTGGATGAGAAGGCCAAAGTGGCCACCCTGACGGAAGCGGGGGTGGCCAAGGTTGAGAAAATGCTGGGCATTGATAATCTTTACGATGACGCCAATATAGAGCTGGCCCATCATGTGCAGCAGGCCCTCAAAGCCCATACCCTAATGAAGAGGGACCGGGATTACGTGGTTAAAGACGGGCAGGTTATTATTGTGGATGAATTTACAGGGCGTCTCATGTTCGGCCGGCGCTACAGCGAAGGACTTCACCAGGCCATTGAGGCCAAAGAAGGGGTTAAAATTGAACGGGAGACCCAAACCCTGGCCACCATCACCTTCCAGAACTATTTCCGCATGTACGAGAAGCTGGCCGGCATGACGGGCACGGCGGCTACAGAGGAAGAAGAGTTCCGCAAAATCTACGGCCTGGATGTGGTGGTCATCCCCACCCATAAGCCCATGATCCGGGTGGATTACCCCGACGTTATTTACCGCACGGAGAAGGGCAAGTTCCAGGCAGTGGTGGAGGAGATCGCCGAGCGGCATGCCAAAGGCCAGCCGATCCTGGTGGGTACCATCTCCATTGAAAAATCCGAGCGCCTGAGCGAGATGCTGAAAAAGCGGGGGATACCCCACCAGGTCCTTAATGCCAAGTACCACGAAAAGGAAGCGGAGATCATAGCCCAGGCCGGCCGCCTGGGGGCAGTGACCATCGCCACCAACATGGCGGGCCGCGGTACGGATATCATGCTGGGGGGCAACCCCGAGTTTCTGGCCAAGGAGAGGATGCGCCAGGCCGGATACCCGCCGGAGGTCATCGCCGAGGCCACGGGTTTCGGACCGGTTTCTTCCCCGGAAGTAGAGGAGGCGCGCAGGGTATACCGGGAATTCCTGGCCGAGGCCAAAAAGGAAACGGAACTCGAACACCAAAAGGTGGTGACCCTGGGCGGGCTGCACATCATCGGCACCGAGCGCCACGAGTCCCGGCGCATAGATAACCAGCTGCGAGGCCGGGCCGGCCGTCAGGGGGATCCGGGCTCCAGCCGCTTCTATATTTCCCTGGAGGATGACCTCATGCGCCTCTTCGGGGCGGAAAACATCGCCGGCCTGCTGGACCGGCTGGGGATGGACGACAGCACGCCCATCGACCACCCTCTGGTTTCCCGGTCTATCGAGACGGCCCAGAAGAAGGTGGAGGCCCATAACTTCGACCTGCGCAAGCACGTCCTGGAGTATGACGATGTATTGAACCAGCAGCGGGAGATCATTTACCGCCAGCGGCGACAGGTCCTCATGGGCGAAGACCTCTCCTCGGTCATAGAAGACATGATAACTACGGTAGTGGACCGCACCATCGAGCGCTTTGCCGGAGAGAGCAAGTACCCGGAGGAGTGGGACTGGAAGGGCTTCCTGGAGTATGCCGGGCGGCTTTTCCTGCCGGGGGTGGAGCCTTCCCTGGCGGGTGAGCTGGCGAACATGGAAAAGGAAGAAGTATATGCCTTTTTACGGGAAAAGGCCCTGGAGTTTTACCGCCGCCGGGAAGAGGAATTGGGCAAGGAGACCCTGCGGGAACTGGAGAGGCTGATTCTCCTTAAGGTGGTGGATGCCAAATGGATGGACCACCTGGATGCCATGGACCAGCTTCGCCAGGGCATCGGTCTGCGGGCTTACGGCCAGCGGGATCCTTTGGTCGAATATAAATTCGAAGCCTACCAGATGTTCCAGGAGATGATCGCCTCTATCCAGGAAGAAGTGGTGCGCTACCTCTACCACGTGCGGGTGGCCCTCCCCGAGGAGAGGCGGCCGCGGCGGGTGGTGGAGAACCGCTACCAGGAAGAAGGACCGCGCCAGCCCGTAAGGCGCGAACAGAAGATCGGCCGCAACGACCCCTGCCCCTGCGGCAGCGGGAAAAAATACAAAAAATGCTGCGGCCTCTCGGCCTGAGGAACCGAAGGTTCGAGGGGCGACCAAGATTTAAGGAAAGGGTGGTAAAGCAGTGCTGGAGGATTTAAAACCCCGTTTTGAGAGCCTGGGGGAACGTTTAGAAGAATTGAGGGTTTCTCTTTGACCTGGCCGCGGCTCAAGAAGAGATACGGCGCCTGGAGGAAGAAATGGCCAGCCCGGCCTTTTGGGAGGACCGCGAGCGGGCCGAAGGGGTGACCAGGCGAGTTACGGCGTTGCGGGAGAAGGTCGACCAGGTGGAGAACCTGGCCGCCAAACTGGCACAGATCCAGGAACTCTGGGAGCTGGCCCTGGCCGAGAGGGACGATTCCCTGGAAGAAGAAATAAGCAAAGAACTGGCCGAGCTGGAAGGCCGGGTGGAGGAAGTGGCCGCAGAGACCCTGCTTTCCGGCCCGTACGACCGCCATAATGCCATCCTATCCCTGCACCCGGGGGCTGGGGGAACGGAATCCCAGGATTGGGCGGCCATGCTCCTCCGGATGTATACCCGGTGGGCCGAGGAACAGGGTTTTGAGGTGGAACTCCTCGATTACCTCGAGGGCGAAGAGGCGGGTATTAAGAGCGCCACCCTCTTGATAAAGGGGCAGAATGCCTACGGCTACCTTAAAGCGGAAAGGGGGATCCACCGCCTGGTCCGCATCTCTCCCTTCGATGCTGCCGGCCGGAGGCACACTTCCTTCGCCTCCGTGGATGTGGTCCCGGAGGTAGAGTTTGAGGATGACATCGAGATAAAACCGGAAGAGCTCAAGATAGATACCTTTCGTTCCCAGGGGGCCGGGGGACAGTATGTAAACAAGACGGACTCCGCCGTGCGGATTACCCACCTGCCCACGGGGATTGTAGTTACGTGTCAGAACGAGCGTTCCCAACATGCCAATCGCCTGGCGGCCATGAAAATCCTCAAGGCCAAGCTGCTGGAAAGGAAAATGAAGAAACAGGAGGAAGAGCTGGCCCGCCTCCGGGGCGAGCAAAGGGAAATAGCCTGGGGCAACCAGATCCGCTCTTACGTGTTCCACCCCTACAGTCTGGTAAAGGATCACCGCACAGGGGTGGAGGTGGGAAACGTTCAGGCCGTTATGGACGGGTGGCTGGATCCCTTTATCCAGGCCTACCTGAGGAAATATGCGGGCCAAAGGGATTAGGAGTCGGCAAAAAAGACCGGCTCCTTTTTAGTCCCTTCCTGCCTCAGTTGCCGGCCGTTGGTTTCCGACGGCCTCTGGCCTTTCTTAGGCTCTTTGCGGGGCTTAAGTCCAGCTGTCGCGAAGGCCTGTTTTCTCGCTCTAATGACTTGACAGCTTCCCTGTTATGGATTAATATGGAATTAGCATTTTTGGGTTTTTTGGGGAATATTTTATTCGCTTTTTGGGTATTTTGGGATCGAGATTCCATGCTGTAGGAAGGGGAGAATAGCCGTGAATCTGCCCAGCAACTGGGAGGGGGCCAAAAGGCTGGTTACCGAAAAGGCCCTCCAGGAAGCCTTCAGGTATATCGAACGCCATCCGGAAGAAAACTTTCCCCGGCTCCTGAACATCGCTCGCCTCATAGCCCGGAAGAAGGAGCACAAGGAGCAGATCGACCGGCTTCTGCAGGCCTACCGGGAAAACGAGGCCATCCGTACTTATGTCAACAGGCTCTTTACCGAGCTGCATCCCAATGTCAAGAGGCGCATGGTCTACAACTGGTTTGTGAACGCCATGCTCCTCGGCATTCCCCGTCAGCAGCAGGTAGAGGAGGAAACAGGGATCCACATCCCCAATTTCTTCCTGGTGGATCCCACGAGCGCCTGCAACCTGCGCTGTTACGGGTGCTGGGCCGGCAAGTACAGCCAGCATGATACCCTGGACCTGCCCCTGATGGACCGCCTCTGCCGGGAGGCCAAGGAGGTGGGCATTTACTGGCTGGCCATGTCGGGCGGGGAACCCTTCCTGTGGCCCCACCTCTTCGAGCTGGCCGAACGCCACCCGGATATGGCCTTTATGATTTACACCAACGGGACCCTCATCGACGACCGGGTAGCCGACCGGATTGTAGAAGTCGGAAACATCTCCCCTGCCATAAGCATGGAAGGATGGCGGGAACGGACCGACGGCCGCCGCGGCCGGGGGGTCTTCGACCGGATTGTGGCCGCCATGGACCGGCTCCGGGAGAGGGGGGCGGTCTTCGGCGTATCCATCACCATAACGAGGCAAAACGTAGAAGAGATCACGAGCGACGAGTTCATCGACTTCTTGATAGACAGGGGTGTGGCCTACGGCTGGACCTTCCACTATATACCCATAGGGAGGGACCCAGATCTTTCCCTGGTAATCACCCCCGAGCAGCGGGCGTATCTGGCGGAGCGCATTCCCTACATTCGCACCCACAAGCCCATCCAGATCGCCGACTTCTGGAACGACGGGGAGTTGACCCTGGGCTGCATCGCCGGCGGCCGGCGTTATTTCCACATTACCGCTAGCGGAGCGGTGGAACCCTGCGCCTTTGTCCACTTTGCCGTGGACAATATCAAGGAAAAGAGCCTGAAGGAAATCCTGGCCTCTCCCCTGTTTAAGGCTTACCAGAAACGCCAACCCTTCAGCGACAACCTGCTGCGGCCGTGCCCCATCATCGACGTGCCTGGGGCTTTGCGCCAGATTGTGGCGGAGACGGGGGCCCAACCCACCCACGAGGGCGCGGAAACTGTCTTAAGGGGCAGCATAGCCTCTTTCCTGGATGCCCACTCGGCCAGGTGGGCCCAGGTGGCCGACGGCCTCTGGAGGCAAAGGCATCCCGAATTAGGGCGCAAAGAATTGACAGCCGGCAAATAAGAATGCTATCCTGGTCGAGGAAGAGTAGAGTTTTACCTCGTCAGGGGAGAGGACACCATCATGATCACCCGGCGGCGACTGGAGTTCCTGAACCGGATAAAGAAGCTCTACCAGGAAACCCTGGCTCCCGTCCACTATGCCACCGTGGCGGAGAACCTACGTGTCAGCAAGTGGACGGCCTACGACCTGCTCCGCGAGCTGGAGAAGGAGGGTTTCCTGGAGCGGGAGTACGTGGTGGGCAGCGGCGAAAAGCTGCGGGGTCGCTCCATGATCATGTTTGTGCCTACGGAAAAGGCCTACAAGGTGACCGAGGGAGAGATCGGTGGGGCAGATACCCCCTGCGGCGAGTGGCATGAAGTAAAGGAGCGGCTCCTCAATATTTTCAGGAGCTGGTCGCCCCGGGATGGAAAAGGGGCGCTTCCGGAGCTTATCCCGGAGCTCCAGGGCAAGGAACACCGCCTGATCGCAGGGGCGTACACCCTGACCGTGCTGCTCATCTACCTTAAGTCCCTGGGAGAGAAGGGGTTGGCCTATATTCGGGCCGCCCTGGAGAAGGTAGCCCGGCCCGAATGGGGCCTGGCCCTGGTTACCGGAACCGTCCTGGGCATGGCGGCCAAAGACCCGCCCCATGTTCCTTTTCTCGGCCAGGTAACGCGGTATATACAGCATCTCCAGGAGGAAATGGAAAACTTTACCCAGCGGGAAAAGAAGCTCTTAGCAGACTTTATACGGGAGGCCTTAAAGCAGGGTTAAAGGGCGAATTGCACGGCCTGGGAAGTCTACCCCAGGCCCTTTTGTTGGGTTTCCGGAAGGGGGGTGGCAGCCGGTGATTACAAAGCCGGAGTGCACCGCAAACTAAATAGGCAGGAGTTTGACGTCCCATGTCGAAAAAATTGGAACGGGAAATACGTTCATACATAGGGATAACGGTAGGCTGTTTGCTGACGGGGTTGGGCCTCGTCCTTTTTTTGGTGCCCAACAAAATAGCCGCCGGCGGGGTTAGCGGCCTGGCCACGGTGATCTATCATATTACCGGCATCCCCGTAGGCCTGACCATGCTGGTCCTCAACGTACCCCTTTTTATAGCCGGGCTCAAAGTTCTGGGCTTGCGTTTCGGAGTCAAAACCCTTTACGGTACCCTTGCCCTTTCCCTCCTTACCGACGCTTTAAGCCTCGTGTTGCGGCCGGCTACCTTTGACCCTCTTTTGGCCGCCATTTACGGCGGTATCCTGACCGGGGTAGGGTTGGGGGTTGTTTTTCGCTCCGGGGGCAGCACCGGGGGAACCGATCTGGCGGCCCTGCTTTTCCGGCAGTTTACCTCCTTGAGCGCCGGGATGGGCCTGCTGGTGGTGGACGCCCTGGTGATCACCCTGGCGGGAATCGTATTCGGCATGGAACTCGCCCTTTATGCCCTCCTGGCCCTTTTTCTCACCAGCCGGGCCATCGATACCGTGCAGGAAGGTGGTGGATTCGCCAAGGCAGCCGTCATTATTTCGGATCACAGTGAGGAAATCGCCCGCCGCATTTTGACCGATCTGGATCGGGGAGCCACCGGGATTTACGGACGGGGAGTCTATACCAACCGGGAGCGTGAACTGCTTCTGGTAGTCGTCCAGCGATCCGAAGTGACCAGGCTGAAGGACCTGGTGGCCGAAGTGGACCCACGGGCCTTTGTAATCGTAAGCAACGTACATGAAGTCTTAGGGGAAGGCTTTCGCGAATGGAGGGACATTTGAATTGCACTGGCTGCAGGATCTAGAAGAAAAAGCCCGCCTCATCCGCAGGGACATTGTTACCATGATAGGGGCGGCCGGCTCGGGCCATCCCGGCGGCTCCCTGTCGGCGGTGGAAATCGTGACCGCCCTTTACTTCCACATCATGCGGCTGGATCCCCAGAACCCCGACTGGCCGGACCGGGACCGCTTCATCCTTTCCAAGGGCCATGCGGCCCCCCTCCTCTATGCAGCCCTCGCCCACAGGGGCTATTTCCGCCGGGAGGAGCTCCTCACCTTAAGGAAGCTGGGCAGCCGGCTGCAGGGGCATCCCGACCGCAAGTCCCTGCCGGGGGTGGAAATGTCCACCGGCTCCCTGGGCCAGGGTTTGTCTGTAGCCAACGGCATAGCCCTGGCGGGCCGCTTGGACGGGCGGCCGTACCGGGTTTATGTGTTGTTAGGGGATGGGGAGCTGGAGGAGGGCATGGTCTGGGAAGCGGCCATGGCCGCCGCCCACTACAAGCTGGACCGGGTTACGGCCTTCATCGACCATAACGGGCTCCAAATCGACGGTCCCATAAGGGAAGTTTTGTCCCCGGAACCCATTGCCGCCAAGTTCCGGGCCTTCGGGTGGGAGGTTTTAACCATTGACGGCCACGATTTCGGGCAGATAATCGGGGCCGTGGAAGAGGCCAAGAAGATCAAAGGGCGGCCAACGGCCATTGTGGCCGAAACCGTGAAGGGTAAAGGAGTGGGCTTCATGGAGCACCAGGTGGGGTGGCACGGCGTGGCTCCCAAGCCGGAGGAAGTCGAACGGGCCCTTGAGGAACTAGAAGGAGGGAAGGGACGTGGCTAAAATGGCTACCCGGGAAGCCTACGGCCGGGCCTTGGTGGAGCTGGGCCGGGAAGACGAACGGGTGGTGGTTCTGGACGCCGATCTCTCCAAATCTACCAAGACTGAATACTTTGCCCGCGAATTTCCCCACCGGTTCTTTAATATGGGCATTGCCGAGCAGAACTTAATGGGCACCGCGGCGGGGCTGGCCCTCTGCGGCAAGGTTCCCTTTGCCAGCAGTTTTGCTATCTTCGCCACGGGGCGGGCCTTTGAGCAGGTGCGCAATTCCATAGCCTACCCCCGGCTCAATGTAAAGATTGCCGCCAGCCACGCCGGAATCACCGTCGGGGAGGACGGCGCCTCCCACCAGTCGGTGGAGGACATCGCCCTCATGCGGGCTCTTCCGAATATGACGGTGATCGTGCCGGCCGACGCGGTGGAAACCCGCCAGGCCGTTTTCGCCGCCGCCCGGCACGAGGGTCCGGTATACTTGCGCCTTGGGCGCATGGGCGTTCCCGTCCTTTACTATGAGGACTACCGGTTCCAGATAGGGAAGGCCCACCGCCTGCGCCGCGGCAGGGATGCCACCATCCTGGCCTGCGGGTACATGGTAACCCTGGCCCTGGAGGCCGCCCGGAATCTCGAAGCCGAAGGCCTTTCGGTGGGAGTCTTGAATGTGAGCACCATTAAACCCCTGGACCGGCAGGCCGTGGTAGAGGCTGCCCGGGAGACCGGTGCCCTGGTTACGGCCGAGGAGCACAGCATCATAGGGGGGCTGGGCAGCGCCGTGGCTGAGGTTCTGGCGGAAGAATACCCGGTTCCCCTGCGGAGGGTCGGCCTGCGGGACACCTTTGGCGAATCCGGTTCCCCCGAAGAACTCCTGGCAAAATACGGTCTGTCGGTGGCCAACATAGAAAAAAATGTCAGGGAAGTTCTACTGCAAAAGTAGACCTCCGAAGAGGAATTTTGCTGGTAATGTCGAAAACAACCCTACGGGGTTGTTTCTTTGTGTCTTCTTTGGAGGTAGGTGAAGGGTTGGTCCAGTTTTTCAACGTAACCAAAGTCTACAACCAGAACATATATGCCCTGAAGGACGTCAGCGTAAAGATCGACAAAGGCGAGTTTGTGTTTCTGGTCGGGCCCAGCGGGGCGGGAAAAACCACCTTTATTCGCTTGCTTTTCCGCGAGGAGCTGCCCACCAAAGGCCAAATCATCGTGGCGGGCCGCAGCATAACGCGCCTCCGCCCCCGCGAAATACCCCTGCTCCGCCGTAACATCGGTGTTATCTTTCAGGATTTTCGTCTCTTACCGGACCGTACCGTATACGAGAATGTGGCCTTTGCCCTGCAGGTGGTGGAAGCGCCTCCCCGGGAGATTAAGGCCAGGGTGGAGGAGGTCCTGGCCCAGGTAGGGCTGTTGAGCAAGGCCCATCTGTTTCCCCACCAGCTTTCGGGCGGTGAGCAGCAGCGGACGGCCATCGCCCGGGCCATTGTGAATCGACCCCGCATCCTCATGGCGGACGAGCCCACCGGGAACCTGGATCCCGCCACCTCCCGGGAGATTATGTCTTTACTCCTGGAAATTAACCGCCTGGGCACTACGGTCATCATGGCCACCCATGCGTGGGATATAGTCAACACCCTAAAGAGGCGGGTTATTGCCCTAGACAAGGGCCGGTTGGTGCGCGACGACAGGGAAGGGGTTTACGGTTATGAAGCTTAGAACCTTCGGGCTGTTCCTGCGGCAGGCTGCCCTTTCCCTGTGGCGCAATGCCTGGATGAGCCTGGCGGCAGCCATCAGCGTGGCCGTGACCCTCTTTATTCTAGGCACCTTCGTCCTCCTAATCCTCAACATTAACTTTATCGCCAACACTTTGCAGTCGAGCGTGGAAATTGCCGCTTTTTTGGAAGTAGATGCCCCGCGCTCGGAGGCCCGGGCCTTACAGGAGCGCCTTAAGAATTTCCCCGGAATAGCCGATGTAGTGTTGGTGACCAAAGAAGAAGGCCTTAAGACCCTGGCCCAGCAGTTCGGTAGCGAAGAAGAACTCCTGAAGGCCACAGGGGGAGTGAACCCCCTGCCCGATTATCTGCGCATCAAGGTGCAGGACCCGGCCCAGATCGGCGAAATTGCCCAAGCCGTCCAGAGCATGCCGGGGGTAGATGAGGTCAACTACGGGCAGGCAGTGGTGGAAAGGCTTTTGGCCGTGGTGCGCTGGGTGCGCTATCTGGGGGCCGGTATAGTGGTCCTCCTCGGGGCCGGGAGTCTGCTGCTCCTAATGATCACCATTCGCCTGGCGGTCTATGCCCGGCGCCGGGAGATCAACATTATGAAATATGTGGGAGCTACCGATTGGTTTATCCGTTGGCCCTTTCTGCTGGAGGGTTTCTTCTTGGGCCTCTTAGGTGGAGCCCTGGCCGCGGCTGCCGTGGCCGCCGGATATTCTTCCTTGGTTAACAAAATCAGTTTAAGCCTGGTGTTTGTCCCCCTCCTGCGGGACGGGTATATTTTGTGGTACAGCGGTTTGGGCTTGACGGCCGGCGGGGCGGCCATAGGGGCGGCGGGAAGCCTTTTGGCCGTCCATCGCTTCTTGAAAGTTTAAAGGCTCGGGTTGCAGCAGGTTGGAGTATAATAAGGGAGGGTATGCCTTGCGTTCGCGGGCGTTGGCCGGCATTCTGATCCTGTTTTTCCTCCTCGGCGTGTTTCCTGCGGCTGGCAGCGGCTCAGATTTGGACGATCTGCGGCAGCAGCAGAAGGAAGTGGAATCTAAGATCCAACAACAGAACCGCCTTCTGGAGAGCAAGAAAAGCGAAGGAGAGGAGCTCCTGCAACAGCTGGAGGAGCTGGAGGCCGAAATAAGGGCCAAGGAACAGGAAATCCAGAGGCTGGAGGCGGAACTCAAGGTAGCCCAGGAGCGTGTAGAGCGAGCGGCGGCGGAACTGGCACTGGCCGAGGCCAGGCAGCAGGAGCGTATGGACCTTTTCTGCCGGCGGCTCAAGGAAATCTATCAAAAGGGCCAGGTAAGCTATCTGGAAGTCCTGCTCCAGTCCACTAGCTTTAGTGATTTTTTGGTGCGCATGGAGTTGTTGGGTAAAATTGCCGAGAACGATATGCGCCTTGTAGAAGAGATCAAGGCGGAGCGGGAGCGGATAGCCGCCCAGAAGGCCGCCCTGGAAGCGGAACGGGACGCCCTGGCCAAGTTGAAGCGCCAGGCCGACGGGGAGCGGGCCCTCCTGGCTTCGCGCCAGGCCGAAAAGCAGCGTCTCCTGGCCCGGGTGGAAGAGGAAAAGAAACGGGTCGCCCAGGCCCTGGACGAATTGGAGGCCCTGTCCCGCCAGATTGCGGCCAAGATCCGGGCCATCCAGGAACAGAACAGGCGGCAGCTGGGTCCCCGGGGTACCAGCGATCTCCTGTGGCCGCTCCCGGGATACACCAGCATCTCTTCCCCCTTCGGCTGGCGGATTCACCCCTTGTTGAAGACCCAGCGGTTCCACAGCGGCATTGATATACCGGCCCCCACGGGAACTGAAGTGCTGGCCGTCGAAGATGGACTTGTCATTTCCACCGGTTACCTGGGAGCTTACGGGAATCATATAATCATCGATCACGGGGGCGGATTTTCCACCATGTATGCCCACCTTTCTGCCATCCTGGTGGCGGAGGGCCAGGAGGTAAAGCGCGGACAGGTAATCGGGCGGGTGGGTTCCACCGGGTGGAGCACGGGGCCCCACCTGCACTTCGAAACCCATCTCCGGGGAGAGCCCACCAATCCGCTCCAGTATTATTGATACTAAAAGGCCGGACGCCCACATATGATGGACTAGCAGGTGCAAAATAAGTCAAGGTAGGCGGTGGCAGGCTTGGGGAAAACCTGGCGTCGAGTGGTGTACGGCTTGGTGGCCCTGTGCGTCCTGGTGACCGCGGCCTTGGTCGTGGCGGTGGCCGTACACTACCAGAGGATCCAAGAGGCGGTGCGGGTCTACAGCCTGGTCCGGTGGCAGTCCTTGAACCCCGTTCCGGTGGACAAATTGCTGGAGGGGGCCGTCAAGGGCATGGTGGAAGCCCTTGATGACCCTTATTCTTCTTATTTGCCCCCCGATGTGTACCGGCGGCTGGAAGAGCATGTGCAGGGCAGCTACGGCGGGGTGGGCCTCCTCATCACCCTGCAGGAGGAAGACAGGCGTTTGGTAGTGGTTTCTCCCTTTAAAGGCAGCCCTGCCTGGCGGGCGGGTATTAAGAGCGGCGATTATATCCTGGCCATTGACGACCGGGATACGGCGGGCATGGACCTGGATACCGCCGCCAGCCTCATGCAGGGCGAGCCCGGCACCCGGGTGCAACTTACGGTTCTCACCCCGGGGTCGCCGGAGCCCCGGAGGATTACCCTGGTGCGGGAGACCATTAAGATACCTACCGTGGACGGCGGGATGCTGCCCGGTTACCCGGGAATAGGCTATATCAGTGTCAGCATGATCAACGAGCAAACGGGGAAGGACCTGGGACGGCTTTTGGAAGAGTTGAAGGCCCAGGGCCTGCGGGGCCTCGTCCTGGATCTGCGCAACAACCCCGGGGGATCCCTGCACGGCGCGGTGGAAGTGGCCTCCTACTTTGTGCCGCGGGGCCCGGTGGTTTATATTGTGGATCAGAAGGGGGCCGAGGCCTTGGAGGCCCCGGGCAACAATATCCAGGTGCCCCTGGTGGTACTGGTAAACAGGGGCAGCGCCAGCGCGGCGGAAATAATAGCCGGAGCCATTAAGGACACCGGCGCAGGCGTTCTGGTCGGGGAGACCACCTTCGGCAAGGGGGTGGTCCAGACCCTTTTCGAGTTGAAGGGAGGTGCGGCGGTTAAGCTCACCACCCATAAGTACCTGACGCCGTCTAAAAAAGATATAGATAAAACCGGGATAGACCCCGACTACCGGGTTCCCCTGGATCCTCACGTGGAGCAGGAAGTCCTGGCCGACCCTCCCGACCTGGAGAGGGACGCCCAGTTAAGGAAGGCGTTGGAGATTCTGCAGGAAAAGCTGACCGAGCGCCCGGCGGCTTGAGGGCGCCCCCTTTTCCCGGGTTGTTCGGGGCATTTTGACAGGGAGCAGGATGGAAAGTTGCTACCTTTACGGGACATTATTCCCTTTATCCTTCAGGCGCAGCTCAGTCTGCTGATTAATCCCCTTTTCTGGCTGCTGGTGCTCCTGGTGGGCTACCAGTACCGGCGGGTGGCCCGGCTAAAACAGGAGCTCTTCGGCGCGGGCGGGGAGCCCGTGTGGCAGTACACCCTTGTGGCTACCTTTCACGGCCTCCTGGGGGGCCTGGGAGGTAGCTTCGTCATGGTCCTGGTGGGGGTTTCCCTGAGCGACATCGGCATCGGTTATCTGTGGGGCGTGGCTCTGTTCCTCATGCTGTTCAGCCCCCGCTTCCTCTGTTTTTCCTACGCCGGGGGCATTATCTCTCTGGTCAGCCTCCTTTCCGGTTGGCCTCGGGTAGACGTGCCCCATCTTCTGGGCCTGGTAGCCGTGTTACACATGGTGGAGGCGGTACTCATCCGCATAAGCGGGCATATGGGCGCCGTTCCCGTATACACCGAGCACCGTGGGCAGGTAGTGGGAGCCTTCAACATGCAGAAGTTCTGGCCCATCCCCATTGCCGCCCTGGCTCTGGTGTCCCTGCCGCCGTGGCTGGAGGTGGGCGGGGTGGTACCTATGCCCGATTGGTGGCCCCTCATCCGGCCGGAGGCCATGCCCGACCCTGAAGACGCCTTGTTTGTAATCCTGCCGGTAGCAGCCGGGTTAGGATACGGCGACGTGGCCGTTACCACTTCTCCGGAACAAAAGAGCAGGGTGTCGGCCCGCCACCTGGCCGTCTACAGCCTCCTACTGTTGGGCCTGGCCATTGCCGCGTCTTACTTCCGGCCGTTGGTCTGGGTGGCCGCCCTCTTCGCCCCCCTGGGCCACGAGTGGACCATATGGCTGGGACGGCGGGTGGAAGAAAAAGGGCAGCCCTTTTACGTTTTTACCGAGGGCGGGGCGAGGATTCTGGACGTTACCAAGAACAGTGCCGCCGCTCGCCTCGGCCTGAGGAGCGGCGATATTATCCTGGAGGTTAACGGATTTCCCGTAACGGGTCGTGCCAGCTTGGCCGAGGCCGTGGCCGCAGGGGAAGGCAGGTTGGAGGTCCGCTTTTACCAAAGGGAAAGCGGACAGGAACGGGTGGCCGCAACGTACAAAGATCCCGTTGAAGCCCTGGGCACTATTTTGGTACCGGAGCCCGGGGATAAGCCCCAGGTAGAACTCTCCACCCGCGGTTGGCTCCCCCGGTGGTGGCGGCAACGGAAGGGTTAACTGCCCCGAAAATAACCTCTCCGGGCCGGCATTGTTTTTGCTTGCATGCCGGCCCGTTGTTTTCATCCTTCTGATGGTGCCGCACCAGCGGCATGGATGTCTACCCTGCAAGTTGCCGCCACTACTCTTTGTGGTATAATACAGGGCAAGGGGGGGAAGGCATGGATCGTTTTGTCCTCAAAGCGGATTTTGAGCCTAAAGGAGACCAGCCCCAGGCCATAACCGCCCTGGTGGAGGGACTTAAAAAGGGCTACCGCCACCAAACCCTGTTGGGAGCCACGGGGACGGGGAAAACCTATACCATGGCCCAGGTCATCCAGGCGGTGCAGCGCCCCACCCTGGTACTGGCCCCCAACAAGACTCTGGCAGCCCAGCTGTGTGGCGAATTCAAGGAGTTCTTCCCCCATAACGCCGTAGAGTACTTCGTGAGCTATTACGATTACTACCAGCCGGAGGCCTACGTACCGGAAACCGATACCTATATCGAGAAGGACAGCTCCATCAATGACGAGATAGATAAGCTGCGCCATTCGGCCACCGCCGCCCTTTTCGAGCGGAGGGACGTCATCATCGTGGCCAGCGTGTCCTGTATTTACGGCCTGGGTTCTCCCGAGGACTACAGCAAGCTGATGGTGTCCCTGCGGGAGGGCCAGGAATACGACCGGGACGCCGTTATCCGCAAGTTGGTGGATATCCAGTACACCCGCAACGATTACGAACTCCGACGGGGTACCTTCCGCGTCCACGGCGACGTCCTGGAAATATTCCCCGCCTCCTTTGATGCCAAGGCCATCCGCGTCGAATTTTTCGGAGACGAAGTGGAGCGCCTCCTGGAGATAGACACCCTGACGGGGGAAATCCTCGGGCGGCGGTACCACGTGGCCGTCTTCCCCGCCAGCCACTATGTGGTAGAGGAGGCCAAAAGGGAGCGTGCCCTGGCCGGCATTGAGGCCGAGTTGGAGGAGCGCCTCAAGGAGCTGAGGGACGCCGGTAAGCTCCTGGAGGCCCAGCGCTTGGAGCAGCGCACCCGCTTTGATCTGGAGATGATGCGGGAAGTCGGGTTCTGCAAAGGGATCGAGAACTACTCCCGCCACCTCACCGGCCGGGCGCCGGGGGAACCCCCTTACACCCTGCTGGATTATTTCCCGCCCGATTTCCTGCTTTTCATTGACGAATCCCATATCGCCGTGCCCCAGATCGGCGGCATGTACGAGGGCGATTATTCCCGCAAGAAAACCCTGGTAGAATACGGCTTCCGCCTGCCCTCGGCCCTGGACAACCGGCCCCTGACCTTTGCCGAATTCATGGACCGCGTGAACCAGGTAATCTATGTGTCGGCCACCCCGGGACCCTTTGAGCTGGAGCACTCTCAGCAGGTGGTGGAGCAGATCATCCGTCCCACCGGGTTGGTGGACCCGGAGGTCATCGTCCGGCCGGTGGCTGGTCAGATGGACGATCTCCTGGGAGAGATCAGGAAGAGGGTGGCCAAGAACCAGCGGGTGCTGATAACCACCCTCACCAAGAGGATGGCCGAGGCCCTGACCGATTACCTCCAAGAAATGGGGATCCGGGTGCGCTACCTCCATTCGGACATCAACGCCATCGAGCGCATGGAGATTATCCGCGACCTGCGCCTTGGCGTCTTCGACGTCCTGGTGGGCATCAACCTGCTGCGGGAAGGATTGGACCTGCCGGAGGTCTCCCTGGTGGCCATTTTGGACGCCGACAAGGAAGGGTTCCTGCGCTCGGAGCGCTCCCTGATCCAAACCATCGGGCGGGCCGCCCGCAATGCCGAGGGGCAAGTCATAATGTATGCCGATACTGTCACGGAATCCATGCGCCGGGCCATCGAGGAGACCAACCGGCGCCGCAGGATCCAGATGGAGTACAACCGGAAGCACGGCATCATCCCCCAGACGGTGGTGAAACCCGTGCGGGATATCATCGAGGCCACCCGGGCGGCCGAGGAGCCGGCTACCTACGCGGCCAAGCCGCCCCAAAGGAAGATGTCCCGTAAGGAACTGCGTTCCCTCATAAGCCGCCTGGAAAAGGAAATGCGGGAAGCGGCCAGGCGGCTGGAATTCGAGCGGGCGGCCGAGCTGCGGGACGCCATACTGGAGCTGAAGGAGCAGGTAGGCTAGCACCGTGGGCGGGCCTGGCCGGCGGTCGAGGGAACCGGTAAGGGCTTTGGGGGAGGGCGCAGGGTAGGGATAGAGTATATGTCGAAAGAAAAGATCGTAGTCAAAGGCGCACGAGCCCACAATTTAAAGAATATCGACATAGAAATTCCCAGGGATAAGCTGGTGGTCATTACGGGGTTGTCGGGGTCAGGGAAATCCTCCCTGGCCTTTGATACCATTTACGCCGAAGGACAGCGGCGCTACGTGGAGTCCCTCTCGGCCTATGCCCGCCAGTTTTTGGGGCAGTTGGATAAGCCGGATGTGGACTACATCGAGGGCCTGTCGCCGGCCATTGCCATCGATCAGAAGACGGCCAGTCATAACCCTCGCTCGACGGTGGCCACGGTGACGGAAATCTACGATTACCTGCGCCTCCTTTTTGCGCGGGTGGGCCGGGTCCACTGCCCCCGGTGCGGCCGCGCCATCGCTCCCCAAACGGTATCCCAGATGGTGGACCGCCTGCTGGCTTATCCCCAGGACACCCGCCTACAGATTCTGGCGCCGGTGGTCCGGGGCCGCAAGGGAGAGTACCGCTCCCTGCTGGAGGAGATCCGCCGGAACGGCTACGTTCGGGTACGGGTGGACGGCGAGCTCCGGGAGACTGCGGAGGAGATCCGGCTGGACAAGAACAAGAAGCATACCATAGAGGTGGTGGTGGACCGCCTCAAGATCCGGCCGGGCATTGAAAGGCGCCTGGCGGACTCCCTGGAAACCGCCCTCAAGCTGGCGGACGATATAGCCCTGGTGGAGGTAGAGGGCGGCGAAGCCCTCCTCTTCAGCGCCAAGTTCGCCTGCCCCGACTGCGGTTTCAGCCTGCCCGAAGTGGCGCCGCGGCTGTTCTCCTTTAACAGTCCGTACGGCGCCTGCCCTGTATGCACGGGCTTGGGTACCAGTATGGAAGTGGACCCGGCCCTGGTAATCCCCGACCCCACCCTCACCTTGAGGGAAGGGGCCATTGCGCCCTGGGGCCGCGGGGCCAACGGCTACCTCCAAATGCTGGAGTGCGTGGCCGAGCATTACGGCTTCAGTCTGGATGAGCCGGTGCGCAACCTTAAGCCGGAACACTTGCAGGTTATCCTTTACGGCAGCGGGCGGGAGAGGATCCGCTTTCGCTACACCAACCGTTTCGGTGAGCACCGCACCTACGAGGCGTCCTTTGAAGGTGTTATACCCAACCTGGAGAGGAGGTACCAGGAAGCCGAGTCCGAATGGTCGCGGGCGGAGATCGAGGAGTTCATGAGCAAGAAGCCCTGTCCCGCCTGTCGGGGAGCCCGGCTGAAGCCCGAAGCCCTGGCGGTGCTCGTAGGCGGTAAGAATATTTATGAGGTAACCCGGCTTTCGGTGGCCGAGGCCCGGGAGTTCTTCGACGGGCTGGATCTTACCGAGCGGGAACGGATAATCGCGCGGCAGATTCTAAAGGAGATCCGCTCGCGCCTCCAGTTCTTGATAGACGTGGGTCTGGACTATCTTACCCTGGACAGGCCAACCTCCACCCTGTCGGGAGGGGAGGCCCAGCGTATTCGCCTGGCCACCCAGATCGGGTCCCAGCTGGTGGGGGTGCTGTACATTTTGGACGAACCCAGCATAGGACTGCACCAACGGGACAACGCCCGCCTCATCGCCACCCTGAAAAGTTTGCGCGACCTGGGCAATACGGTTATTGTAGTGGAGCACGACGAGGAGACCATGCGGGAAGCCGACTTTATCATCGATGTCGGCCCCGGCGCCGGCGCCCACGGAGGGCAGGTGGTGGTGGCCGGGTCCTTGAGCGACGTCATGGCCTGCCCCCAATCCTTGACCGGCCAGTACTTGAGCGGCCGGCGCCGTATCCCCGTCCCGGCCGTCAGGAGGAAGCCCACGGAGAAGTGGCTGGAGATTTTGGGGGCCAGCGAACACAACCTCAAGGACATCGATGTCCGTTTTCCCCTGGGGACTTTCATTTGCGTGACCGGCGTGTCCGGCTCGGGCAAGAGCACCTTGGTGAACGAAATCTTGTACGCCGCGCTGGCCCAAAGGCTCAACGGCGCGCGGACTACGCCGGGACGGTTCAGGGAGATCAGGGGCATCGAGCACCTGGACAAAGTTATTGCCGTGGACCAGGCGCCCATCGGCCGTACGCCCCGTTCCAACCCGGCCACCTATACCGGCGCCATGGACGACATCCGCAGTCTATTTGCCGCCACCCCCGAGGCCAGGGCCCGGGGCTATAAGCCGGGCCGCTTCAGCTTTAACCTTAAAGGCGGCCGCTGCGAAGCCTGCCGCGGGGACGGCATTATTAAGATCGAGATGCATTTCTTACCCGACGTGTACGTGCCCTGTGAGGTCTGTAAGGGTAAACGCTATAACCGGGAAACTCTGGAAGTCAAGTACAAGGGTAAGTCCATTGCCGACGTCCTGGATATGACCGTGGACGAGGCCACCGAATTCTTTTCTGCCATTCCGCGCCTGCACCGGCGCCTCAGCACCCTCCAGGATGTGGGGCTGGGATACATTAAACTGGGTCAGCCGGCCACCACACTCTCCGGCGGAGAGGCCCAGCGGGTCAAGTTGGCCACGGAACTCGCCCGCCGGAGCAACGGCCGGACCATGTATATACTAGACGAGCCTACCACCGGTCTCCACATGGCCGATGTCCACCGCTTGCTAACCGTGCTGCAGCGCCTGGTGGATGCGGGTAACACGGTAGTGGTAATCGAGCATAATCTGGACGTGATAAAATCCGCCGACTACGTCATCGACCTGGGGCCGGAAGGCGGGGACCGGGGCGGCCGGGTGGTGGCGGCCGGAACGCCGGAGGAGATCTGCCAGGTACCTGCTTCCTACACTGGCCAGTTTCTCAAGCCGGTGCTGGAGCGCGACCGGGCTGCGAAGGATGAGGTACGCCATGCGGGCTGACCGGGGAAGGCAGCCAGGGCGTGGAGACTCGAGGGCGCCAAGGTCTGGCGTATTCTATTCCCGGTTTTGTTTCTAGGCCTGCTTGGCTTTCCCTCGCAAAGGCCTCCTTCGCGGGCAGGACTTCTCCTTGGCTCAAGGCTCCGGCAGGCTTCCCAGCAAATTCGGGCTCCTGCATCAGTTGTCGGCCGCAAGGATACATGCCCTCGGGCCTGCCTTCGCCTTTCGCCAAGCTTAAAGCCTGGGCTAGCCGCGAAAGCTTGTTCGCTCGCTT
>LDZR01001718.1_pt1 | contig 36461 bp, 36 predicted proteins | sample 615371 | NCBI WGS metagenome assembly LDZR01 (sample SAMN03408294, study PRJNA278302) | terrestrial metagenome | isolation source: oil reservoir sample K2 | place: USA: Alaska, North Slope, Kuparuk formation | collected 2013
TCCTGCCGGGAAGCCTGCCGGAGCCTTGAGCCAAGCAAAAGTCCTGCCCGCGAGGGAGGCCTTTGCGAGCGGAAGCCAAGCAGGCCGGGTTCAAAACCGGGGATGCGCCAGCGCCTTTTACCCCTTGCCAGGAGGGGGTGGCTGTGGTATAGTTTACGATAAGCTAAAACGTAGGGTAGACATCCATGCCGCTGGTACGGCACCAGCAGAAGGATGAAAACAATGGGCCGGCATGCAAGCAAAAACAATGCCGGCCTGGAGAGAAATTATTTTCGGAGTAGGATGGTAGTTTAAAAAGCCGGAGTTCTCCGGAGGAGAGCAGGACGGTAGCACGGCAGGAGGGTGGGTAGCCAAAGAGGGCATCACTCCTGGCGGGGTGATGCTTTTTTCTATCACCTCCTGGCGGTTACCTGACTATGCGGAAGGTAAACTGTGAGGGGGGTTGGATAACCCATGATAGTGGTAATGCACGGCGGAGCCCGGGAAGAAGAAATTGAAGCGGTAATAAAGAGGCTGGAGGGGGCAGGGTTTAAGGTCCACCTTTCCCGCGGTGTAGTGCGCACCGTCATAGGCGCCATTGGGGACAAGAGCCGCCTGGAGTTGCAGTCCCTGGAGGCCATGCCGGGAGTGGAAAAGGTGGTTCCCATCCTCAAGCCCTACAAACTCGCCGGCCGGGAGTTTAAGCCCGAAGATACGGTGGTGCAGGTAGGGAAGCTTCGGCTCGGCGGGCCTGAGATACACCTCATCGCCGGTCCGTGTGCCGTGGAAAGCAGGGAACAGCTCTTGGAAACGGCCCACGCGGTGCGGGAAGCCGGGGCTACCATGTTGCGGGGCGGCGCCTTCAAGCCCCGTACCTCGCCGTATTCGTTTCAGGGGCTGGGCCGACGGGGATTGGAAATTCTGGCCGAAGCCCGGGAGCAGACGGGCCTGGCCGTGGTTACCGAGGTGACCGACCAGGCTATGGCCAGGGAAGTAGCGGAAGTGGCCGATGTTTTACAGATCGGTTCCCGCAACATGCAGAACTTCGCCCTGTTGCAGGCGGTAGGCAAGTTGGGCAAGCCCATACTGTTGAAGCGGGGTCTTTCGGCTACGATAGAGGAATGGCTGTTGGCGGCCGAATACATCTTGGCGGAAGACAACTTCAACGTTATTCTTTGCGAGCGGGGCATACGCACCTTTGAAACCTATACCCGCAACACCTTAGACCTCAGCGCCGTAGCTGCGGTGAAACAGCTTTCCCACTTGCCGGTGGTAGCGGATCCCAGCCACGGCACCGGCAAGAGGGCCCTCGTACTTCCCCTGGCCCGGGCAGCCGTGGCCGCGGGAGCCGACGGGCTGTTGCTAGAAGTCCATCCCAATCCGGAAAATGCCCTGTCCGACGGTCCCCAGAGTATTAAGCCCGAGCAGTTTTCTGCTTTGGTGGGAGAGGTGGCCGCCATGGCCAGAGTGCTGGGAAGAAGCCTGGCGCGGTTGCAAGCATGAAAACAGTAGCCTATTTAGGGCCCGAGGGCACCTTTTCCCACCAGGCCGCCCTGGCCTGGGGTGGCCGGGTAGGGGCCGTGGCCTTTCGCCCTGCCGACAGCCTCCCCGAAGTCATCCAGGCGGTGCACCGGGGTGAGGGTGAAGCGGCGGTCCTGCCCCTGGAGAATTCCATCGAGGGGAGCGTCAATCTAACCCTCGACCTCCTGTTGGAGGAACCTGAGCTCCGCATCATCGGTGAGGTGGTGCTCGAGGTCCACCACTGCCTGGCCACCAGGGCGCGTCAGTTGGACCGCATAGAAGAGGTATGGTCCCATCCCCACGCCTTGGCCCAGTGCCGTCGCTTCCTGGCCGAAAAGTTGCCCCGGGTTCCCTTGCGCACGGTGAACAGCACGGCAGAGGCCATGCGGATGGCGGCCGATCGGGAGGAAAGGGCGGCCGTTGGTTCCCTTTTCGCCGCCGCCCTGTACCGCGTCCCGGTTCTCTACAGGGCCATCGAAGACCATCCCGGCAATAAAACCCGCTTCGTCGTAATCGGCCGTGAGGCCCTCCACGGGGACGGCCCCTATAAGACCTCCCTCGTTTTAGCCGTGCCGGAGAACCGTCCCGGCGGCCTCTACGAGGTGTTGCGCTATTTCGCCGAAGCCGGCATTAACCTGACCCGTATAGAGTCTCGCCCGACCAAGAAGGAGCTGGGCGAGTATCTTTTTTTCCTCGATTGCGAAGGGCACGCCCAATTAGAACCGCTGTCCGGGGTGCTGGCGGAACTCAAGCCCCGCACGGCCCTCCTCAAAATACTGGGCTCTTATCCCTGCCACGACGAGGTTGAAGGCTTATGATCGAAAGGGCTTGTATTATAGGTCTCGGGTTAATGGGCGGCTCCCTGGGGATGGCCCTCCTGAAAGCAGGGGTGGCCCGGGAGATCGTCGGTTACGACCGACAGGGCCGGGCGGTGGAATTAGCCCTGGAGGTCGGGGCTATAAACCGCGGAGCCGATGGTTTAGCGGAGGCCGTTCAAGGCGCCGAACTGGTGTTTTTGGCCCTGCCCGTAGGCACGCTGCCCGACGTGGCCGGTCAAATAGCCCCCCATGTGGAGCCGGGCACAGTGGTTACCGACACGGGCAGTACCAAGGGGGGCCTGGTGCCCGTCCTGGAGGAGATCTTCGCCGGCCGGGCGCATTATATCGGCGGCCACCCCATGACCGGTTCGGAGCGGGCCGGCATTGGGGCGGCCGATCCCTACCTCTTCGAGAACGCCGTCTACGTTTTAACCCCCACCCCCAAGACCGACGGGGACGCCCTCCGGCGGCTGGAAGCCGTCCTTAAAGCCCTGGGAGCCAGGATCCTTCACCTTTCTGCCGACGACCACGACCGGATTGTAGGCGCCGTCAGTCATTTGCCCCACTTGTTGGCGGTGTCCCTTATGGGCGCGGCCTCCAGGCTGTCCCGGGAGTATCCGGAGCTGTTAATGCTGGCGGCCGGCGGTTTCCGGGATACCACCCGCGTGGCCGCGGGAAATCCCGTCATGTGGCGGGATATATACTTAAACAACGCCGAGGCCCTTCTTGAGGTGCTGGAATTGTGGCAGCGGGAAATAGAGGCCCTGGAAGATTTAATAAAGGCCAGGGATGGAGAAGGACTGGAAGGCGTGTTGGAGGCCGCCCGCCGACTGCGCCTCCAAATTCCCGGCAAGCAGAAGGGCCTGTTGCCGGCCCTCCACGAAATCGTAGTTACCGCTCCCGATAAACCGGGGGTCCTAGGCTTTATAGGCCAGGTACTGGGGAGGGAAGGTATTAATATTAACGATATTGAAATCTTGCGGGTGAGGGAGGGAGAAGGGGGCACCATCCGCCTGGCCTTCACGGATCAGGCCGCTGCTGAGGAAGCCCTGGCCGTGTTACACCGCCACGGCGTTACGGCCCGCCGGCGGGATGCCTAGGCGGTGGGTCGCACGGACAAAGGCCCCTTGAGGAGGGGAGCGGCGGAAGAACTTTGAGCTTCGGCCAAACCTTGACCTTGACAGGTCGCGGCTTTCTTGCTAACTTTGGTGTCGGGGAGGAAAACAGGTTGGACCTAAGGGTGAGGCCCACACGGGCTCTAAAGGGCGAAATTACTCCGCCGGGGGACAAATCCATTTCCCACCGGGCTGCCATTTTTGCCGCTCTGGCCGATGGAATTTCGGAGGTAACCGGTTTCCTGGAAGCCGACGACTGCCGGAGTACCCTCCGCTGCCTGGAAGGCCTGGGGGTTGAAATAGAGAGGCGCGGTGAGGGCAGCCTCAGGATCCGGGGACAGGGACCGGAGGGCTTAAGGGAGCCGGAAGATGTGCTGGATGCCGGAAATTCGGGTACCACCATGCGGCTTCTCATGGGGGTCCTGGCCGGCCAGCCCTTTTATTCGGTTCTCACAGGGGACAGATCCTTAAGGCGCAGGCCCATGGCCCGAGTGGCCGACCCGTTAAGGCAAATGGGAGCCCAGATTTGGGGGCGGGAGGGGGGCAACCTGGCCCCTTTAAGCATAAAGGGCGGCAGCCTGCGGCCCATTGATTACAGCCTTCCCGTGGCCAGCGCCCAGGTAAAGTCGGCCCTATTGCTGGCCGGCCTGACGGCCGAAGGGGAAACCGTAGTGAGGGAGCCCGTTCCGGCCCGGGACCATAGCGAGCGCTTGCTGGAATTCTGCGGAGTGAAAATAAAGAAAGAAGATTGGAAAATTAGCCTCTGGGGAAGACAGCGGTTACGGCCTTTTCAAATACACATTCCCGGAGACTTTTCGGCGGCTGCCTTTTTCCTGGTGGCCGCTTGCGTGCATCCCCGGGCGGAAATAGTGGTGTGCAACGTGGGTTTAAACAGCACGCGGACGGGGCTGCTTACCGTACTTACCGATATGGGAGCCGAGATCCGGGTTTACCCGGAAGGGACCAGCGCCGGCGAGCCCTACGGGGTGGTAAGCGCCAAGACCAGTAACCTGCGAGGAACCAAGATCGGAGGCCCCCTTATACCGCGCCTGATAGATGAGATACCCGTCCTGGCCGTGGCGGCTGCGGTGGCCGAGGGCCAGACGGTGATCCAGGATGCCGCCGAGTTGAAGGTCAAGGAAAGCGACCGTATCGCCACCTTGGCCATGGAACTGCGCAAAATGGGGGCCCGCATAGAAACCTTGCCCGACGGGATGATTCTAGAGGGGGGTACCCTGCACGGGGCGGTGGTGGACAGCCATGGGGACCACCGTTTGGCCATGGCCCTAGTTGTGGCGGGGCTTATCGCCGAGGGCGAAACGGTTGTCCGCGGGGCGGAATGTATGGCCGTTTCCTATCCCGGTTTTATGTCGGATCTGGAGGCTTTGCTCAAGTGAGGGACAATATAGCTATAGATGGGCCCGCTGGAGCGGGAAAAAGTACGGTAGCCCGGCAGGTGGCGGAAAAGCTGGGCTATTTATATATCGACACCGGGGCTATGTACCGCGCCCTTACCTGGAAGGCCCTCTCTCAGGGCCTCGACCTGTCCGACGAAGAAGGTTTGTCCGCCCTGGCGGCGAGCACTTCCCTGGAGCTTAAACCCCTGGCTTCGGGGGTCACGGCGGTATTTTGCGACGGAAGGGACGTAACAAGGCAGATCCGCAGCCCTGAAGTTTCCCAGACGGTTTCCCGGGTGGCCGCTGTACCCGGCGTGCGGCGAGAGCTGGTCAAACATCAGAGAAAGATGGCCGCCGGCGGAGGAGTAGTGATGGACGGCAGAGATATCGGTACCCATGTGCTGCCGGAGGCCGCCTACAAGTTTTTTTTAACCGCTTCCCTGGAAGAGCGGGCCAGGCGGCGGTGGAGGGAACTGGTGAGCCAGGGCAAGGGAGTTACGTTAGAACAAGTGAAAGAAGAGATCGCCGAGCGGGACCGGCGGGACAGCCGGCGTCCGGTGGCTCCTTTGAGGCCGGCGCCGGATGCCGTGGTTATCGATACTACCGACCTTTCACCGGAGGAAGTAACTGCACATATTCTATGTATAATTAGGCAAACTTCCTAAGGAGGGATATGACTCCGCCTTGTTTTACCGCTTTGCCAAGTTCGTGTGTTTCCTTTTTTTTCGTTTCATCTGCCGCTGGCAGGTGCGGGGTCAAGAGCTTTTTCCCCGGGAGGGACCGGCCATTGTGGTAGCCAACCACCGTTCTCTGTGGGACCCGGTAGCGGTGGGGGTGGCGGTTCCGCGGCAGGTGCGGTTTATGGCCAAGGAAGAGCTCTTTAAAATACCCGGGCTGGGAGCCCTGCTGCGGGCCTTAGGCGCCTTTCCCGTCAAACGGGGACGATCCGATCGGGCAGCCCTCCAGGCCAGTTTAGAGATGCTGCGTCAAGATCAGGTGATCGGGATGTTCCCCGAGGGTACGCGGGTTCGGACGGGCGAGCTCGGCCGGTTTTACGGCGGGGCGGCCCTTTTGGCCCTCAAGACCGGTGCCCCCCTGGTTCCTGTGGCCCTTAAGAATACCGACAGAGTTTTTCGCCGGGGATGGTTTCACCCCTTTCATGTTATCATCGGTCCTCCTTTGTTTCCCCGGCACAGCGGCCGTTACAGCCCCCAGGAGGTGGACGAATTAACCGGTACGGCCAGGGATGCCTTGGCTAAATTGCTGGAGGAGGCATAGGATTTTCGTCCTGCAGGGAGGAATTAGCCGATTTTTCGCGAACTCTTATTAACGTTATTTGAGGAGAAGATGACCCGGTGGATGTGATCGTCGCCGACTATGCGGGGTTTTGTTCCGGTGTCGCGCGGGCCGTGAAAATGGCGGAGGGAGCTCCAAAGCCAGTGGCTTCTCTGGGGCCCTTAATCCATAACCGGCAGGTAGTGGAAGCCCTGGCGGCTGAGGGAGTGCGACCGGTGGCTACCCTGGAAGAAGTTACAGAAGGGGCAGTGCTGTTGCGCTCCCACGGGGTGCCGCCCCAGGTTATAGAGGAGGCCGGCCGCAGGGGGTTAAGAGTAATCGATGCTACCTGTCCCTTCGTGCGGAGGGCCCAGAAATTGGCCGCGGAGCTTGCCGATGCTGGTTTTGAAGTAATCATAGTCGGCGAGCCGGAACATGCCGAGGTCAGGGGACTGGTAGAGTGGGCCAAGGGCAAGGCGGTTGTGGTGCCTTCGGCTGCCGAAGCCACGGGTTTGTCCTGGCATCCGCGGCGGGCGGTACTCGCCCAAACCACCCAATCGCGGGCCACCTTGGAAGAGGTGGTCGAGGTTTTACGCCCTATCTCCGGCGAGGTCGTCGTGCACAACACCATTTGCGATGCTACCAGGCGGCGGCAGGAAGCGGCCGTGGAAGTGGCCCGCCAGGTGGAAGTAATGGTAGTAGTAGGGGGAAAAGACAGCGCCAACACCCGCCGTCTCGCAGAACTTTGCCGGCAGACAGGGACGCCCACCTACCATGTGGAGCAGGCCGGAGAGATGGATTCCCGGTGGTTTAAAGACGTCCGACGGGTGGGCGTTACCGCCGGAGCCTCGACTCCGGCGTGGATTATTGAGGAGGTTGTGAACATGCTGGAAAAAGAGCAGGTCCAAGTTCTGGAAGAAGAAAAGGCCCCGGAAGGCGGCGAGGTGCCAGAAGCCCAGGAGGAAGCCAACCGGCCGGAGGCGCCGGCCCCTGAGGAGACGCCCGCTGACCAGGAAATGACCGCCGAGCAGATGGAAAAGGGTCTGCCCAGGCTGCGCCGCGGGAGTATCGTAACCGGCACGGTGGTCCAGATACGGGACAACGAGGTCCTGGTGGATGTAGGGGCTAAGGCCGAGGGGGTAATCCCCTTGAACGAGCTGTCTTACCGGCCCTTTACCGATCCCTCCGAGGTGGTGTCCGTGGGCCAGGAGGTCCAGGTCATGGTGTTGCGGCCGGAAAACGAGGAGGGGAACCCCTTGCTGTCCAAAAAGCGGGCAGACCGCCGTGCGACTTGGGACAGGCTGGAGGCCGCCTTTGCCAGCGGAGAGGAAATCGAGGGCGAGGTTACCGGAGTGGTGAAGGGCGGGCTCTTGGTAGATGTGGGTGCCCGGGGCTTTGTGCCGGCTTCCCTCGTGGAGCGCGGTTACGTGGAGGATCTGAATGCATATGTGGGCAGAAAACTCCGCCTGCGGGTCATCGAGCTCGACCGGGCGAAGAATAAATTGGTCCTGTCCCAGAGGGCCATCCTGGAAGAGGAGTATGAGAAACAGCGCCAGGCCACCTGGGAAAGCCTGGAGCCGGGTCAGGTGAGGAAGGGTATCGTGCGGCGCTTGACTAACTTTGGGGCCTTTGTAGACCTGGGAGGGGTGGACGGCCTGCTCCACGTTTCCGAACTGTCGTGGGGACGGGTGGAGCATCCCCAGGATGTCCTCAGCGAAGGCCAGGAGATAGAGGTCAAGGTGCTGGGAGTCAATCGGGAGGAGGGGAAAGTTTCCCTCGGCCGCAAACAGCTACTGCCCAATCCCTGGGATACCGCAGAAGAACATTACCCGGTGGGCAGTATCGTTGAGGGCAAGGTTTTACGTTTTGCGCCCTTCGGCGTCTTCGTGGAAGTAGAACCGGGCGTTGAGGGCCTGGTCCATATCTCCCAGCTGGCCGATTACCACGTAGAAAGGCCTGAAGAAGTAGTAAGTATAGGACAAACCATCCCGGTGAAGGTCCTGAAGGTGGACCAGGAGGCTCAGCGCATGAGCCTCAGCCTGCGGCAGGCCCTGAGGGAAAAACGCCGGCAGGAGAATCCCCGACCCGGCGGAAGGCGCCAGGAAGAGGGCGGCGGCGAAACGGGAACAGGCGTAAAACTGGGGGATCTGTTTGGTGACATCTTCGGAACACAATAACGAGAGATTCCGGCGCAAGCTCGACCACCTCCGGTTGTACCGGGAGGGCTGGGGTGCGCAATCCAACGCCTTCGATGAGGTTTATCTGGTGCACCAGGCATTGCCGGAATTTGATCTCAAGGATGTCGATCTATCCGTCCGGTGGCTGGGGAAGACCCTGGCCGCCCCTTTTATTATTAACGCCATGACGGGTGGAACGCCCGCCAGCCTGGAGATCAACCGTATTTTGGCCCGGGCGGCGGCCAGGACGGGGGTGGCCATGGCCGTCGGCTCCCAGCACATTGCCCTGGAAGCCCCGAAGTGCCGGGAAACCTTTAGCATAGTCAGGCGGGAAAACCCGGGCGGGGTTATCCTGGCCAATGTGAGCGCCGCCGCCTCCCTGGATGAGGCGTTCAGGGCCGTGGAGATGATCGATGCCGACGGGTTACAGCTCCACCTTAATGTGGTACAGGAACTTTTAATGCCCGAGGGAGACCGGGACTTCAGCCACTACCGGCAACGTATACGCGAAGTGGCGTCGGGACTTTCGGTACCGGTAATAGTCAAAGAAGTGGGCAACGGCCTTTCCCGGGAAGCAGCCGTGGCCCTCTATGGCTGCGGAGTGCGGCGCCTGGATATCGGCGGGGGCGGCGGTACCAACTTTGCCGCCATCGAAAGCCGGCGCGCCGGAAGGGATAAGAGCCTTTACTCCTGTTGGGGCCTGCCCACAGCCATAAGCCTCATAGAGGTGGCGACCTCCGGCCTTCCCCTGGAGATCACGGCCACCGGCGGCATAGAGAGCCCTTTGGAGGCGGCCAAGGCCCTAGCCCTGGGGGCAAGCCTGGTGGGGGTGGCGGGATACTTCCTCAAGGTGTGTCTGGAAGAGGGCGAGGAAGGATTGGTGGCCGAGATTGAGCGGTGGAAAGAAGACCTCCGCAACTTTTGCCTCATGTGCGGAGCCCGTAACATACAGGAACTCAAGGACGGGCCGGTGATCGTGACGGGCCGCGCCCGGGAGTGGCTGGAAGCCAGGGGTATAGATCCAGCCCCCTTGGCCCGACGCTAGGGAAGGAACCGCTGCTCCAGTATATTTCTCCCCTTTTCAGTGCAACCTAAAAGCTGAGAAGGGGAGATTTTTTATGGCCGGTTATCCTTTAGGAGTTATCGTCTTGGTAGTCTTGTTCCTGCTAATTTATTTCGGCCTGGCCCAGAGGGTGCTGGACCGCCTTTACTTGAGCGACAGGGCGGCCCTGGCCCTGCTGGCCGCCATTATCGTAGGCAGCTTCATCAACATCCCCCTGTCCCGGGGCAGGATCGTCAGTTCCATTAACGTAGGAGGCGGTCTGATCCCCCTGGGCCTGGCGGTCTACGTATTGTACCGGTGCGGCACCCGGAAGGAAATTGGGAGGACGCTCCTCGCGGCGGCCGTCACGGCGGGAGTTATTTTCGCCTTGAACAGCTGGCTTATGCGGGGAAGAGAACCGTGGGACTTTGCTATGAACGTCCTCGATCCCCTCTACTACTATCCCCTGGTGGCCGGCGTTACTGCCTACCTGGTGGGCCGGTCCCGGCGGGCGGCCTTTGTTGCCGCTATACTGGGGGTCCTCCTGCTGGATCTCATCGATTACTTGATGCTGGCCGCCTCGGGCATAAGGGGCACGGTGGCGGTAGGAGGAGCCGGTATCCTGGATGTCAGCCTGCTGTCCGGTATTGTAGCCGTCCTTCTGGCCGAATTTATTGGAGAGGGGCGGGAGCGCCTCCAGGGGGGGCCGGAAGTAGAAGGAAGACCGCGATCTCTTTTGGAGGGCCTGCGCCTGAAAACGGCCAAGAAGGTCTTACCGGAGGAAAAAAGGAGCGATAGGGATGAATAAAAGAGCCGCCGTACTGGTGTCCTTGAGCCTGTTGCTGGCCGCCATCCTGGCGTCGACCTTAACTTACAGAGCGCGCATCACCGGCTGGAACCCGCTTCCGGCCTTCAGCCTGGGCGGGCTAGACCCTAAGGAGCATACCGTCGGCACCTATACAACCTTGGTGGACGAGGAAGGGCGGGTGCTGGACAAGATGGCCCGTCCCGTCTATAAAGATGACGAATTCATAGCCGCTGACAATTACCGCTACCGGGTCACGGAGATACGAGGGGACTTGGCCATTTGTACCCGTATAGGCCGGGAAGATGTGGTACTGGAAGGGCCGTCCTTCTCCGAGGCACCGGACATGGCCACCCCCGCCCAGGCCGGAGGCGCCAAGAATCTTGTGGCCATTTACCATACCCATACTGATGAATCTTATATACCCACCGATGGCACGGAGAGCATCCCCGGGCAAGGAGGTATCCTCAAGGTAGGCCAGGTTTTCGCCGGGAAATTGCGGAGCCTGGGGGTAAACGTATACCACGATGTGTCCGCCCACGAGCCCCACGACAACAACTCCTACAAGCGCTCCCGTCGCACCGCGGCTCAGCTCTTGCAGAAAGGGCCTGCAGCCCTTTTCGACATCCACCGCGACGGGGTGCCGGACTCCGATTTCTACAGGCAGGTAGTGGCCGGTGAAAGCTTCAGCAAAATCCGTCTGGTAGTCGGCCGTGAGAACCAAAATATGAACGCCAACCTGGACTTTGCCAAAAAAATCAAAGCCGCCGCCGATGCCAAGCATCCGGGTTTAATCAGAGGAATATTTATCGGCGCAGGAAGTTACAATCAGGATCTCTCCCCCCGGGCCCTCCTCTTAGAAATAGGCACCCATACCAATAGCCGGGAGGAAGCCCAACGGGGAGCGGGCCTCCTGGCCGAAGTTATACCCACTGTATTGGGTATTTCACCCCCGGCAGGGCCGGCGGCTGCGGGTACGGTCGGGGACTGGAAGGGCGTGGCCTTTGTCGTCCTGGCCTTTATCCTCGGCGGACTAGCCTTCCTGGTATTAAGTTCGGGAGGGTGGGATAAGGCCCTGGCCCGGCTGCGCCAATATACCTCGGTAGAATGGATGAACCTACTCGGCCAGGGGCGGGCCAGGCCGAGAGGATCGGGCGGGAGGCCGGACGGGAACACGCGGAAGGTACTAGATAAGAGTATTGTGCCGGCCGAAAAACTGCCCTCCAACGACGAAAGGAAAGATTGGCAAAAAGATTGATTTATGGATGTCTTAACGCAAACTTTACTCACCGGCCTGACGGCCGGTTTACTCTGCCGTCTTTATCTTTTGAAGAGCGACTACCGGCGCTATCCCGGCTATCCCCATAGCGTGGTAACCCACCTTTCTCTGGCCGCCATAGCCTCTTTAATCGGAGCCGTGGCCGTTCCGGCCCTGGCGGCCAGGGAGTATACCGCGATAACCTTTCTAGCCTTGGTAGCCCAGCAGTTCCGGGAGATACGCAACCTGGAACGCCAGTCCCTGGCCGAACTGGAAGAGAGGGAACTGGTACCCCGGGGTCGCGATTACATCGAGGGTATAGCCCGGGTTTTCGAGTCCCGCAATTATCTCGTTATGTTTACCTCCCTCGGCGCCAGTTTGGCGGCCTTTTACTCCCACTGGTCCATAGGTCTTGCCCTGGCTCTCCTGCTGACCCATATAAGCGGGCACCTTAAAAGGGGACAGTACCTGGGGGAAATCGCCGTAGTGGAGCCGGCAGAAATAACCTTCCGGGGACCCTTTCTAACCGTCAACGGCGTTGTCCTCATGAACGTGGGTCTCCGACAATCGAGGGAGAAAATCCTGCGGGAGGGTTTGGCCGCCGTAATCAAACCCAAAAACGATGACGCCCGGGCCGTCCTCCACGATGCGGGACAGAGGCAGGCCATACTTCACACCGTGGCCACCCTTTTGGGCACCAAACTGGACATCGGAGAACAAGAGTGGACCCCCATTATACGCAAGAAAATCGATACCGGGGAGCTCGTCCTTTACATCTTGCCGAACGAACCGGACATGGAGTGCCTGCTGGAGGCCGTGCGCATGACGCCGGTACTGGAGAGCGCCGTTACCCGCCCCTTGAAAAGCCGGGTGGGGAGGGCGGCGGCCGATTAGGACGAAGAAGGAGGAAAGCCGGCCTTGGGGGAATTGCGGGGCAGCATCCTGGCCGTGATCGCCCTACTGGAGGCCAGGGATAAAGTGGCCGGCGGGGGAGCCCCCGTATTTTTCGTCGAAAACGAGGACGAACGGCAGAAACTGGGGCTCACCCTCAGCCGGGCCCTGGATGCCATGGCCCATGATCTGGAAAACGGTGTCCTGATAATCGTGCGGCACTAAGGGTGCACCCTGGCTAAAAATGAAGATAATCTATCATTGCTATGGCGGAACTCATTCATCTGTAGTGGCGGCCGCCCTCCACCTCGGCCGGCTCGACCCGAACCGGTTGCCCTCCGGCCGCGAGCTGCAGTCCCTTCCTTATTTCGACCGCCGCCCCCGGGGGATGGAGGGCTGGATTCTGTTCCTGGGCCGCGATGAATACCGCAACGAAATTTATGTAGTGGGAAAGAGGAGTATGGGGGAAACCTTTGACAACCTGATCGTAGATTTAATCCGGGCCCTGGACCTGCCGAGGGAAGAGGTTCTGCTCCTCGATACCGCTCCCCTGGTCAACTGGCCTCTGGCCGTGGGCGGCTTTCTGTCCCGGAGGATGGGTATCACCTCCATAGGGCGCCCCCTGGTAATATGGGGGCTGAGACGTATTTTTGCCCGCCTGGCAGCCTTTGTAAGGGAAAATCGGCCGTTATGGCAGGCAGACCGGTGATTTTCCTATATATTTGTCCCACCGGGACGACGGCCGCCCTGGCGGCGGCCCTGCACCTGGAACAATTACCGCCGGATCGGTGTCCCCCCTGGGAAGAATTCCTTGCCCTGCCCGGGCTTAAGCTAAACCGGGAGAGGGGCAAGCTTTTTTTTGCCGGGCGGGATTCCGCCGGCCGCCCGATATATTATGCGGCCGTGGGCCCCCACGGCAAGCTGGCCGGCCAAATTACAACCAGCTTCCTCGCCCTGTGGGGTTTGCCCGGGGAAGCCGTTAAGGTGATGGAGGCAGGGGGACGCGTTTCTTCCCTTGTTTTTTGGGGTTGGCGTCTTAAGTCCTACCTTCTCATGTATTGGGGCCTCCGAAGGAGCTGGCGGGGCCTTTCAAGGTGGGTAAGCCGAGCGAAGGACGGAGATGGGGGCTGGGGGATGGAACCCGGAAAGGCCGACCCTTAAGCCGGTTTAAACCTTGACGCTACCGGTAAAATATTGGATAATGGGGGCGAAAAACCGAAGGAGCGAAGGAATCTTGCCGAAGACGCGGGGTGCGACAATCGCAGCAGTGACTCCCGGCAGTATAGCTGCCCAAATAGGGCTGAAGGCCGGGGATGTATTGGTTTCTGTTAACGGCGAGGAAGTGGAGGATATTATCGCCTACCGGTATTTAACGGCCGATGAAAGCCTGGTGGTGGAGGTTATCAAAGCCGGCGGAGAACGGTGGGTTGTGGAGATCGAAAAGGATTACGGGGAAGACCTGGGGCTGGAGTTCGCCGAAGCCGCCTTTGACGGAATGCGGCGGTGCAACAACAAATGCCTCTTCTGCTTTGTGGACCAAATGCCCCCGGGTTTGCGTTCCACCCTGTACCTTAAGGACGACGACTACCGGTTCTCCTTTCTGCACGGCAACTTCATAACCCTCACCAATCTGCGGGAGGAGGACTGGGAGCGCATCTTCCGCCAGCGCCTGAGTCCCTTGTATATATCGGTGCACACTACCAACCCGGTCCTGCGGGCCGGGTTGCTCGGCAATGGGAAGGCCGGAAATATCCTCGAACACCTCACCCGGCTGCAGGAAGGGGGTATAGAGTTCCATACCCAGATCGTCCTCTGTCCCGGTGTGAACGACGGGAAGGAGCTGGACAGGACTTTATCCGACCTGGCCGATTTTTTCCCGGCCCTGGGCTCCATAGGCGTGGTGCCGGTCGGCCTGACCGCCTACCGGGAGAAACTGTATCCTCTCCGGCGATATAGCGCCGAAGAAGCCCGGGCGATAATAGGGCAGATTGAGGACTGGCAGAGGGAATTCCGTTCCCGCTTCGGCCGCGGTCTGGTCTACGCAGCCGACGAATTCTATATTTTGGGCGGTCGGCCCTTACCCGAGGCTCCGGCCTACGATGGCTTTCCCCAGGAGGAGAACGGGATAGGTTTAACCCGCATATTTATAGATGAGTTTCACCGGGAACTAGCAGCCAAGCATAAAACCTTGAAAACCTGCGGGCGGGAGGGGGAAAAGACAAGGGCGGTAATAGCCACAGGCCGGCTGGCGGCTCCCGTCCTGGAGGAGCTGGTAAAGGCGGCAAAGGCCAGGATGCCCGGCCTGGAGGCCAGGGTTGTGGGTATAAGCAATTCGTTCTTCGGCCCCCAGGTTACGGTGGCCGGGCTTCTCACCGGGCAAGACCTGGCGCGCGGCTTAAGGGAAGCAGATGTGGCGCCGGGGGAAAGGATACTCCTTCCCGACGTCATGCTGAGAAAAGATGACCAGGTTTTTTTAGACGACTGGACGGTGGAAGATCTCCGGTTGCGGCTGGACCGGGAGATAGAAGTAGTTCCCACCGGCGGAGCGGCCTTGGCCCGGGCCTTGCTCGGGTGAGGCCTCCACCCTCTTGGCCAAGATTGCCCTAGGGGTAGGTCACCTTGTGGGGGGGTAATGTGGTGAAGAAGCCGGTAGTGGCCATAGTAGGTCGGCCTAACGTAGGCAAGTCTACCCTGTTTAACCGCTTGGTGGGCGGGCGGGTAGCTATTGTGGAAAACGTGCCGGGCGTTACCCGGGACCGCTTGTACCGGGACACCGATTGGCGGGGCCGCGAGTTTACCGTGGTGGATACCGGGGGCATCACGGATGTTCCCGAAGGACTGGAGGCCGAGGTGAGGAGGCACGCCGAGCAGGCCATGGCCGAGGCGGCGGTGATCTTGTTTCTGGTCGACGCCCGCCAGGGACTTACGTCGGATGATTTGGTCATCGCCGACATCCTGCGCCGCGCAGAAAGGCCTGTTATTTTGGTAGCCAACAAGGTAGAGGATTTCCGGGACCCTTCCCTTTTGCACGAATTCTACCGGCTGGGGCTGGGCGATCCCTTTCCCATTTCGGCGGCCCACGGGTTTAATGTAGGAGACCTTCTGGATAAAGTGGTGGAACTGTTGCCCCCGGAGGCCGGGGAAGAGGAGCGACAAGGTACAAGGGTGGCCATAGTGGGGCGGCCCAATGTAGGGAAGTCTTCCCTGGTTAACCGGCTTTTGGGGCAGGAACGGGTGATTGTCAGCGCTACTCCCGGCACCACTAGAGATGCCGTGGATACTTATTTTGAAGTGGCGGGAAAAGAGTATGTATTGATAGATACGGCAGGTATACGGAGGAAGAGCCGGATAGCGGAATCTACGGAGCTTTACAGTGTACAGCGGGCCTTCCGGGCCATCGACAGGGCGGACGTGGTGTTACTGGTGCTGGATGCTACCGAGGGGGCGACGGCCCAAGACAAAAGAATCGGCGGCTACGCTCATGGGAGGGGTAAAGCAGCTATAATAGTAGTAAACAAGTGGGATCTAGTAGTCAAGGATGGTACGACTTCGGATGCCTATGGGAGGGCTCTGCGGCAGGAATTGTCTTTTATGGATTATGCTCCCCTACTCTTTGTATCCGCCCTTACCGGCCGGCGGGTCAGGGAGATCCTCCCGGCCGTGGATGAGGCCGTCGCCCAGGCCAGGAGACGGATAAGCACCGCAGTCCTCAATGTTGTGGTCCGGGAAAGCGTCCTGCTTACGCCCCCGCCTACCGTTAAGGGCCGGCCGGTCAAAATTTATTACGCCACGCAGGTAGACGTGCAGCCGCCCACCTTCGTCTTTTTTGCCAGCGACCCGGATGCCATCCATTTTTCCTACCGCCGCTATTTGGAGAATCAGCTGCGCCGGGCCTTCGGCTTTCAAGGGACCCCCCTTAAACTTATCTTCCGTGCCCGGAAAGGAGGAAGGGACATATGAAAGGTTTACTCGTTTTGCTGGGATCTTACTTGTTGGGTTCCTTACCCACGGCCTATGTGGTGGCCAGATACCTTAAGGGCTTTGACATACGCCGCCGGGGGAGCGGGAATATAGGCGCCACCAATGCCTTTCGCACCATGGGCACCGGACCGGGCCTGGCAGTTCTGGCCGTAGACGTGTTGAAGGGCACTATTCCGGTTCTCTTGGGCCGGGCGGTGGGCGGAGACTGGATGGCGGTCCTGGCGGGGATGGCGGCCATGGCCGGCCATAACTGGTCGGTTTTCCTGGCCTTCCAGGGTGGCCGCGGGGTGGCCACCGCCGCCGGCGTATTTCTGGGCCTGGCTCCTTACGCCCTCTTTTGGGCTTTCCTCGTTTGGTTATTGGTGCTCTTGATCACCCGCTACGTATCCTTGAGTTCGGTGGTGGCTGCCGCCTCGGCACCGGTGATCTTGCTGCTCCTCCGCGGGCCCTTGCCTTATTTTCTCTTTACCCTGGTGGCAGCGGGCATTATTATTTACCGCCACAGGCCCAACATCAAGCGCTTGCTTGCCGGCCGGGAGCCCAAAATAGGGGAGCGGAGTTAAAATGGATCTTAAATTGACGGTGCTGGGAGCCGGCAGTTGGGGGACCGCCCTGGCCGCGTTGCTGGTGCGGAAGGGTTATCGGGTGGTCCTTTGGGCGCGCAGGTCCGAGGTAGCCCGCCGCATCCGCGAGAAGCAAGAAAATACTGATTACCTCCCCGGGGTCATCCTGCCGGCCACTTTGGTCGTAGAAACCGATTTGGCCCGGGCTCTAGATGGGACGGACGTGGTGGTCTTCAGCGTACCCTCTCAGGCCGTTCGGGAAACGGCCCGCCTGGTGAAACCCCATCTCAAACCCGAAACTGTGGTGGTGAATACCGCTAAAGGCCTGGAACTGGACAGCGGGCTGCGGCTTTCCCAGGTACTGAAGGAAGAAGGTTTAAATACCCTGGCAGTGCTTTCCGGCCCCAGCCATGCGGAAGAAGTAGGCCGGGGCCTGCCTACCACCGTGGTGGTGGCCGCCGAGCGCCGGAAAATTGCAGAATACGTCCAGAATATTTTTATGGGGCCTTCCTTTCGCGTGTACACCAATCCTGACCTGGTGGGGGTCGAATTGGGCGGTGCTTTAAAAAACATCATCGCCCTGGCCACAGGTATGTCCGACGGGCTGGGATTGGGCGACAATGCCAGGGCCGCCCTCATGACCCGGGGCTTGGCCGAAATAGCCAGGCTGGGGGTGGCCATGGGAGCCAGCCCCCTCACCTTTGCGGGACTGGCCGGACTCGGCGACCTGATCGTCACGTGTTCCAGTATGTACAGCCGGAACCGCCAGGCCGGCATCGGCCTGGGCCGGGGGCTCCCCCTGGAAGAGGTTTTGGCCCAGGTGGGTATGGTCGTAGAGGGGGTGCGGACCACTGCCGCGGCCCGGCGGCTGGCCCACCAGTTGGGGGTGCCGATGCCCGTCACCGAGGAGGTGTACCAGGTCCTTTACAACGGCAAGCCTGCCCGTGAATGTGTAGGGGCCCTTATGGAACGGAAGCCCACCATGGAAACCAACTTTTTGGGCGCAGGATGGAGCGATTAACAGCCACCCTGCAGGTAATAATCCTCAAGCTTGGGCATATATATGTATTGTTAATACATGCCAGGAGGGGCGGTAGAAATTCCAGGCTTGGGGAGGGAGAAGGGTGGATAACAGGGATATCTTCCGCGATATAGCTGAACGCACCGGCGGCGAGATTTATCTAGGGGTCGTGGGACCGGTGCGTACGGGCAAATCGACCTTTATAACCAAGTTTATGGACAAAATGGTTTTGCCCCACATTAAGAATCCCAACGAACGAGACCGGGCCAAGGACGAACTGCCACAGAGCGGCGCCGGGCGCATGATCATGACCACCGAACCCAAATTCATCCCCCAGGAAGCAGTGGAAATTACGGTACGTGAAGGGCTCAAAATGCGGGTGCGGCTGGTGGATTGCGTCGGCTATACGGTGGAAGGAGCCCAGGGATACGAAGGAGCCCAGGGGCCGCGCATGGTGCGTACACCCTGGTTCGAGCATGAGATACCCTTTCAGGAAGCGGCTGAAATCGGGACGCGCAAGGTCATTGCCGATCACGCCACCATAGGTATTGTGGTAACTACCGACGGCAGCATTACCCAGATGCCGCGGGAGAACTATGTAGATGCAGAAGAGCGGGTGGTGTGGGAGCTCAAGGAGCTGGGTAAGCCCTTTGTGGTCCTGCTCAATTCCGTCCATCCTTTAGATGAAGAGACTATCAGCCTGGCCGGGCAGCTGGAGGCAGAGTATAACGTCCCCGTTTTGCCGGTGGATTGCCTCCACCTGGAGGAAGAAGACCTGTTGAATATCCTGGAAGAAGCCCTGTACGAATTCCCGGTGGCCGAAGTCAACATCAACGTGCCCCCCTGGATCGAGGAATTGGATGGCAGCCACTGGCTGCGCCAGCAGTTGGAAGAGGCGGTCCGCGATGCCGTCGGCAAGGTGAAACGCCTCCGGGATATAGACGATGCCGTGCGACAGCTTATGGGCTTCAGCCACGCTTCCCGCGTTACCCTGCGGGATATGGATTTGGGCACCGGGACGGCCCATATAGACATGTCTGTGAAGGAAGGCCTCTTCCACCAGATCGTTCAAGAAGTTACCGGCTTGGACATCAATAACGACAAAGAGCTCCTCCGGTGGCTGCGGGACCTGGCCGCCATTAAACGGGAGTGGGACAAATTCGCCTACGGCATCCAGGAGGTCCGCAACACCGGCTACGGCATGGTTACCCCTACGGAGGATGAAATGGAGCTGGCGGAGCCCGAACTCATCAAGCAGGGAGGGCGTTTCGGGGTCAAGTTGAAGGCCATGGCCCCTTCCTACCATTTCATCCGGGCCAACATAACCACGGAAGTAACCCCCCTCATCGGCACCGAAAAACAGTGCGAGGACCTAGTAAAGTATATCATGGAGGAATTTGAAGAGAATCCCCAGAGCCTGTGGCAGACCAACATCTTTGGTAAGTCCTTAAGTGAACTGGTGAGAGAGGGCATCCAGAGCAAGCTCTATCGCATGCCGGAAAACGCCCAGCTGAAACTGCAGGAGACGGTAGAGCGGATTGTCAACGAGGGTGGCGGGGGGCTTATTTGTATTATTATCTAAACCTCGAAATCCCCCTCGCCGTACAACGCTCAAACCAGGAAACCGGTTCTTACGGCCGGTTTTCTTTTGTTTAGGTGCACAGTTTTTCCACGGAATTCTCGCCTTTCCCGGAAGCCGCAGGCAAATTCCGCACCAGGAGAGACTTCACAGGTTCTTGCCTTCATATTCCCTTTTGGAGACAATTCTCTAAAGGGGAAATCAAGTGCGCTTATAGATAAAAAACTTTAGTCACCGGTGACAGCGCCGTTTTCTTTTTTCTTGACAACCTCCCGGGAAAGCGGTATAGTATATCACAGACTTGCGACAAAAGAATAAGAGCGCTGCAACTCTTATCGAGAGTGGTGGAGGGACTGGCCCGATGAAACCCGGCAACCTGCTCCTGAAAGTCAGGGGTATAGGTGCCAATTCCTGCAGGGCGTTTTGCTCTGAGAGATAAGAGGGGTAATTAAATGCCTCTTCTTATCGGAGAGGCTTTTTTCGTACCTAAATTAAATCCTAGTAAGGAGAGGGGAAAAATAAATGAAGCAGGAAAATTACCGGTTTGCCACCCTGGCGGTACACGCCGGCCAAAAACCCGATCCCGTTACCGGTGCCCGCGCCGTACCCATCTACCAGACGACGTCATATCTTTTCCGCAATGCCGACCATGCCGCCTCCCTTTTTGCCTTACAGGAGGAGGGGTACATCTACACCCGTATAGGCAACCCGACCACCGAGGTTTTTGAGCAGAGGATGGCTGCCCTGGAGGGAGGGGTGGGGGCGCTGGCTACGGCTTCCGGCCAGGCGGCCATAACCCTGGCCATCCTTAACATTACTTCTTCCGGGCAGGAGATCGTTTCTTCTAGCAGCCTTTATGGCGGTACTTATAACCTCTTTAATGTTACGCTCTCCAAATTAGGCATCAGGGTCCGCTTTGTGGATGCCGCCGATCCCGAAGACCTTCGCCGGGCCATTAACGAGCGGACCAGGGCGGTCTATGTAGAGACTATCGGCAATCCTAAACTGGACGTCCCGGATCTGGAAGGGGTGGCGGCCGTAGCCCACGAGGCCGGTATACCCCTGATCGTGGACAACACCTTTGCAACACCCTACCTCTGCCGGCCCTTTGAGCATGGCGCCGATATAGTGGTTCACTCGGCCACCAAGTTCATAGGCGGCCACGGCACCAGCATCGGAGGCGTTATCGTGGACTCGGGTAAGTTCGATTGGCGCAACGGGAAGTTCCCTGAGCTGGTGGATCCCGATCCCAGTTATCACGGAGTAAGTTACGCGGATGCCTTTGGACCGTCGGCCTATATAGTTAAGGCGCGTACCCAGCTCTTACGGGATTTGGGGCCCAGCTTAAGCCCCTTTAACGCCTTTCTCTTCCTTCAGGGCTTGGAAACCCTGCCCCTGAGGATGGAACGGCACAGCAACAGCGCCCTGCAGATTGCCCGCTGGTTGCAGGAGCACCCCAAGGTGGCCTGGGTTAGTTATCCCGGTTTACCCGGGCACCCCAGCTTCCCCCGGGCCCAAAAGTATCTACCCCGGGGAGCCGGGGCCATCGTCACCTTCGGCATCCGGGGCGGAAAGGAAGCCGGGCGGCGATTTATCGATAATCTAAAGCTCTTTTCGTTGCTGGCCAACGTCGGAGATGCCAAATCTCTGGTCATCCACCCGGCCAGCACCACCCACCAGCAGCTTACCGCCGAGGAGCAATTGGCCAGCGGAGTAACGGAAGACCTGGTCCGTTTGTCCATCGGCCTAGAGGACCCGGAAGATCTCATGGCCGACCTGGATCAGGCCTTGTCTAAGGCCGTGGTGTAACTCTACCTCCACCTCGATGGAGAAAAAGGTGAAGAAAGTGCCGGATGTTGGGCTGGTGAAGACTCAATATTACTCCTTTGCTGCGCCCCCTCAAGAACTGGTCCTGGAGTGCGGGAAGAAGCTAGGACCCATCACCGTGGCTTATGAAACCTACGGACGCCTTAACTCAGCGGGAGATAACGCCATTTTGGTCCTCCACGCTCTCACCGGGAGCGCCCATGTAGCAGGGTGGCATCGGATAGGTGAGCGGAAACCCGGCTGGTGGGACCCTATGGTGGGTCCCGGCCGCCCCCTGGACACGGAGCGCTACTTCGTCGTATGTTCCAACGTACTAGGGGGCTGCTACGGTACCACCGGGCCGGCTTCCCTTAATCCGGCCACGGGGAAGCCCTACGGCTTGGATTTTCCTGTGATCACCATCCGGGATATGGTCAGGGTACAAAAAGCCCTTCTGGACCATTTAGGGGTGAAGCACCTGGTCACCGCCGTGGGCGGCTCCATGGGGGGGATGCAGGCCCTGGAATGGGGCATCCTGTACCCTGATTTTCTCTCTTCGATCATAGTAATCGCTGCCCCGGGGCGTACTTCGGCCATGAACATAGCCTTTAACGCCGTGCAGCGGGAGGCCATTTACAACGATCCGGGCTGGCGTGGGGGCAACTACTACGGCACTCCCGGTCCGGAAAAGGGCCTAGCCTTAGCCCGCATGATCGGGACTATCACTTATAAGAGCGATGAATCATGGTCCTTTAAGTTTGCCCGGGCCATGAACGGCAGGCCCGAAGACCTCTTTTCCCTCGGCGGGAGGTTTGAAGTGGAGAACTATCTCCACTACCAGGGCCGCAAGTTGGTGGAACGCTTCGACGCCAACTGTTATATTTATCTCACTAAGGCCATGGACCTTCACGACGTTGGCAGGGGGTTTAATTCCTACGAGGAAGCCCTGGCCCGCATCAAATGTCCCTGTTTGGCCGTCGGCATCTCCAGTGATATCCTCTTTCCGACCTATCAGGTCAGGGAGATCGTGGATATCATCAATCGGGGAGGCGGGCGGGCCTTCTACTGGGAACTGGATTCCCCCTACGGCCACGATGCTTTCCTTATCGAGTTTGCCAAGCTGGGGGCCATGCTGAGAGAGTTCTTGGCCGGGATGGCATAAGCCGGGCGGCCCGCCGGCGGGTGTCATAGGTGAGTCCCTGGACCCTAAGGGAGACCGGGGCGGCAAGGGAGGCGGGTCACGCCGCGTAGGGTATTGCCCGTCAACCTCCGGTAGTGCTACAATAAAGCAGATGCAAGTGCGGGGAGGAGCCTGGGTGAAGAGAACGGTAAACATAGGCTTGTTGGGTTTAGGCACTGTAGGCGGAGGAATCGTAAAACTTCTGGACCGGAACGGCCGGGTCATAGCCCAAAAGCTGGGCCGGCCTATAGAAATAAAAAGGATCCTGGTCAGGGACCTTCACCGTCCCCGGACGGTGAAGGTCCCTCCGGAATTCCTTACCACCCGGCCGGAAACGATTCTGGAGGACCCGGCCATCGACATCATAGTGGAAGTCATGGGTGGCCTGGAACCTGCCCGGGAATATATCCTTAAGGCCCTCCGGCTGGGAAAGAGCGTGGTAACCGCCAATAAGGATCTCCTGGCCCTTTACGGCAAGGAACTCTTTGCGGCTGCCGAGGCCGGAGGGGCCGATCTTTTCTTTGAGGCCAGCGTCGGCGGCGGCATTCCCATTGTGCACTCTTTGAAGGAATGCCTGGCGGGGAACAGAATCAGCCGGGTTATGGGCATTGTAAACGGAACCACCAACTACATCCTCACCAAGATGAGTCGGGAGGAACGGGAATTCACCGAAGTTCTGGCCGAAGCCCAGCGTTTGGGGTATGCCGAAGCGGACCCGCGGGCTGACATTGAGGGTGACGATGCGGCCCGCAAGATGGCCATCCTGGCCTCTATTGCTTTCGGTACGCGCGTCACCTACCCGGAGGTTTACCACGAAGGCATAGCCCACCTCCATCCTCAGGATATCAAGTATGCGGCCGACCTGGGATATGCCATCAAACTTCTGGGTATTGCCCGGGACGACGGGGAAGAGGTGGAGGTGAGGGTACACCCCGCTTTGGTACCTTTAGCCCATCCCCTGGCCTCGGTGGAAGGAGCCTTTAATGCCATTTTTGTGGAGGGCGACGCAGTGGGCGAAGCCATGTTCTACGGCCAGGGAGCGGGCGAGATGCCCACGGCCAGCGCCGTCGTAGGGGATATCATGGAGGCTGCCCGTAACCTTGCCTACAACACGAGGGGCCGCATTTATTGCACCTGTTTTGATCAGAAACCCGTCAAGCCCATGGAAGACATCGTGACCCGGTACTACCTGCGGATGATAGTCAAGGACCGGCCGGGCGTTCTGGCGGCCATAGCGGGCGTCTTCGGTGAGCGCCAGGTAAGCCTGGCTTCCGTAATTCAGGTGGGGATGGTAGGGGAACAGGCGGAGCTGGTCTTCATCACCCACCTGGTGCGCGAACGCAATCTGAGGGAGGCCCTGGAGATCCTAAAGGGCCTTCCGGTAGTCAATCAAATTGCCAGCGTTATTCGCGTAGAGGGAGGAACGCCCCATTGAGGTGGCCTGGTGTTATCGCCGCATATAAAGAATTCTTGCCCGTGAATGAGAAGACTCCTGCAATTACCCTTTTAGAAGGGAACACCCCCCTCCTCCCGGCCCCCAATCTTTCCCGGGACCTGGGTATAAAGCTCTACTTTAAATACGAAGGACTTAATCCAACGGGATCGTTTAAAGACCGGGGCATGGTAATGGCGGTGGCCAAGGCGGTGGAGAGCGGTTCGCGGGCCATCATGTGCGCTTCCACCGGTAATACCTCGGCTTCCGCCGCCGCCTATGCCGCCCGGTGCGGGCTTAAGTGCAGCGTCCTTATACCCGAGGGCAATATCGCCCTGGGCAAGCTGGCCCAGGCCCTTTTTTACGGTGCGCAGGTTATAGCCGTTCAAGGCAATTTCGATGCCGCTTTAAGTATCGTCCGCAAGATCACGTCCGAACACCCCATAACCCTGGTAAATTCCTTGAACCCTTATCGCCTCGAGGGCCAGAAAACGGCGGCCTTTGAAGTTTGCGACGCCTTGGGGGAGGCCCCCGATTACCTGGCTATTCCTGTAGGCAACGCAGGCAATATTACCGCCTACTGGCGGGGATTCAAGGAATACCGGGCCGCCGGGAAAACCGGGAGGTTACCACGGATGATCGGCTTTCAGGCCGAAGGGGCGGCGCCCATTGTGAGGGGGGAGGTAGTGCCCAATCCCCAGACGGTGGCCACCGCCATCCGCATCGGCAATCCCGCCAGCTGGAAGCCGGCAGTAGAGGCGGCGAAGGAGTCGGGCGGGTTTATCGACTGCGTGAGCGACAAAGAGATACTGGCGGCCCAGCGCCTTTTGGCTGCCGCCGAAGGGATTTTTGCCGAACCGGCTTCGGCTGCCTCCCTGGCAGGGGTGCTCAAATACAGCCGGAAAGGCCTCTTTAGGCCCGGCGAACGTGTAGTTTGCGTCCTCACGGGCCATGGGCTCAAAGATCCCAATATCGCCATCCAGCAGGTGAGGGAGCCCCTTTCGCTGCCAGCCGACGAAAGGGCTGTACTGGAAGTTGTTTTGTAATAGGCAGGAGGAAAAAGGTTATGCCCCGAGTGCGGGTGCCGGCTACAACGGCCAACCTCGGCCCTGGGTTTGATGCCTTAGGGCTGGCCTTGAATCTATACGATTATATCTCGGTGGAGGAAGCGCCGGGATTGGAGATAACCGTCCGGGGAGAAGGTGAGGGTAGCATACCGCGAGGGCCGGAAAACATCGCTTACCGGGCGGTGCAGGCCGTCTACGGGCGGGTGGGACGGAAAGCTCCTGGTTTCCGCCTCGAATTCGAGAACAGCATCCCGGTGGCCCGCGGGCTGGGCTCCAGCGCCGCGGCGGTAGTAGGCGGCCTGGTAGCAGCCAATGCCCTGTTGGGTTTTCCCCTGGGGGAGGAGGAGCTGGTATCCCTGGCCGCCGAGCTGGAAGGGCACCCCGATAATGTGGTCCCCGCCCTGGTCGGGGGCCTAGTGGTGGCTGCCCTCAACGGCCGCCAAGTGTATTATCAGCGGCTGGAGCCACCGGACGGCCTTTTCCTGCAGGTTGCCGTACCCCATTTCAGCCTTTCCACCAGGGTATCCCGCGGGGTCCTGCCGGCTATGGTTACGGTGGAGGATGCGGTCTTTAATTTGAGCCGGACGGCCCTTCTCGTGGCCGCCGCCCAGGCAGGGAACCTGGAACTGATGGGCAAGGCTATGGAAGACCGTCTGCACCAGCCTTACCGGCTTCCACTGGTGCCGGGAATGGCGGCTGTTTTTGCCTCCGCTTTGGAGGCCGGAGCCCTGGCGGTAACCCTGAGCGGTTCCGGGCCCACGGTCATCGCCTTCTGCCGCGGCAGCCGTCCGCAGGTGGGGGAGGCCATGAAAAAGGCCTTTGAAAAGCATGGGGTGGATTGCCAGGTTAAAGAGCTCAAGCCCTGCCCCCACGGCGCCACCCTGTGTTAAATAGAGACCTCGAAAGAAGTTTTGGCGGGAGAGGATTAATCCATGGCACTCATCGTACAGAAATACGGCGGTACGTCGGTGGACGGGCCGGAAAGGGTAAAGAACGTGGCCAGGCGGGTAGTGGAAACCAAACGGGCCGGCAACCAGGTGGTGGTAGTAGTGTCGGCCCCGGGGGATACCACCGACAATCTCATTGCCATGGCCAAGGAGATAAGCCCTAATCCGCCGGCGCGGGAGCTGGACATGCTTATGGCCACAGGGGAACAGATGTCCATTGCCCTTTTGGCCATGGCCATCCAAGAAGTGGGCGAGCCGGTGATTTCCCTCACCGGACCGCAGGTCGGCATTCTCACCGACGGCGTCCATACCAAGGCGCGGATCCTGGAGGTGAGCTGCGACCGCTTACGGCGGGAACTAGACGCCGGCAAGATCGTAATTGTGGCGGGTTTTCAGGGCGTAACCTGCGACAATGAGATCACCACCCTGGGTCGGGGAGGTTCCGATACCACGGCGGTGGCTGTAGCCGCCGCTTTAAAGGCGGAAGTTTGTCAGATCTATACCGACGTAGACGGGGTTTACACCGCCGATCCGCGTGTTGTTCCCGGGGCGCGCAAGCTGGCCACCATATCCTATGATGAGATGTTGGAGCTGGCCAGTTTGGGCGCCCAGGTGCTGCAGCCCCGCGCGGTAGAGTTTGCGAAATTGCACGGGGTGGTGTTGGAAGTCCGCTCTAGCTTTAATTACCATGAAGGTACCCTGGTAAAAGAGGTGAACGATATGGAGAGACAAATGGTGGTGACCGGTGTGGCCGGTGACCGGAATGTGGCCAGGATAGCTGTCTACGATGTGCCCGATCGCCCCGGTATTGCCAGGGCCCTGTTCGAAGCCCTGGCCCGGGAGAGCATTAACGTAGATATGATCGTCCAGAGCGCCATGCGCGACGGGGTAAACGACATCGCCTTTACCGTGGCTAGGGACGATTTGGCCAGGGCCCTGGAGGTCACCCAGAAGACAAAGGAAGAGATCGGGGCCAGTGCCGTGGCCTACGATGACAAGGTGGCCAAGGTATCCATTGTCGGGGCGGGGATGATTACCAACCCCGGCGTGGCGGCGGGCATGTTCGCCTGCCTGGCCGAAGAAGGCATCAACATCCATATGATCAGTACGTCGGAGATTAAAGTTTCCTGTATTATCGATGAGGAACATCTCGCCAGGGCCATGCGAGCTTTGCACAAGTGGTTCGGACTGGACTAAACCGGGAGGTAATAGCCGGTAAGCTCCAACAATAACGAACCCGGGGTTCTTTCAATTGCCCCGGGTTTGCGCTTTTTCCGAAGGAAGCTGGTCCCCAGGAGATGGCCACATGTGATTGCGTGAACGAATATTGCGCTTGAATTCTATTAGAATATCCAATATCTCATGTAAGAAGGGACTCCCAAAGGTAGACATTAACCCCACGGCAATCATGTTAAGCAGAAGATACAGGCCGGGGTAGGATACCTTTATACCGGCAAAGGCAGCGCCCACTCCTAGGAGGCTCAAAACGTCAACGGCTGTCATACCTGCCAGGAGGGCGGAAACGATGGCATTGACTACCAAGACGCGAAGCTGCCGCCTTTTTTCCAGCACCGGGTCGTCCAGCTTCTGTCCCAGCCATGGCCAGCGGCCTTTTAGCTGTTCCACTATTCCCTGGGAGGCGGCGAAGATGGCCCCGAGGATCCCCAGGAGTTGGCCCAGATCGTCCACGGCGGTTCACCCCCGACTGCAAAAATATGCTTTATAATCAGGATATTGCTGCGGCCGGGCCCTTGCTACTCGGAAGAGGTTCCGGTATAATAAAACCATCCACAACTTATCTTGAAGAGGGAGCGAGTTAAGCCGCCCGAGGGCGGCGTGGGGAAGTCAGTGCAATTCTGACGCGGTCCCGCCACTGTGACAGGGAGCGAGCCCACAAAATACAAGCCACTGGGCGTCAGCCTGGGAAGGCGTGGGCAAGCGAGGAACTGGAGCCAGGAGACCCGCTCGTTCCCCGTGGTGCCATATCCCTACGGCGGATAGGGGGTGGTGCGTTTGGGCTACCTTCCGTGACCATGTAGGGCAGAAGGTTTTAATTTTATATGGGTGGAGAGCTCTTAGGGCTTCCTTTGTCCGGTGGTAAAGGCGTGTGTCCGAAAATTCCCCGCCGGAGGTCTCCCGCCCCCCGACCAATTATCCGGGAAGACAGCAGGTCTCCGGCAGGCCGTAGCAAGTATTCTTCCCGGGAGATCGGGCAGAATAGGTCTGCCAAAGTTTTCTAAAGGAGGAAGTCTATGTACCGGCGCCTGTTTCAGCTAGCTATACCGGCAATGTATGTCATAGTAGTTTCCCTGAGCCTGCCGCGCCCGGCCTACGCCATGCATATCATGGAAGGGTTTTTACCCCTCGAGTGGGCCGGTCTTTGGTTCCTGATGGTGATACCCTTCTGGGTGGCCGGATTGCTTGCCGTCAAGGCTAAAGTGGAGGGAAATCCCTCCTTGAAACTGCTCCTCGGCCTGGCCGGGGCCTTCGCCTTTGTGCTTTCGGCCCTGAAGCTCCCTTCGGTCACGGGGAGCTGTTCCCATCCCACAGGGGTAGGTCTGGGCGCCATCCTCTTCGGTCCGGCAGTAATGAGCCTCCTCGGAGCCATTGTACTGCTATTTCAAGCTCTGCTCCTGGCCCACGGGGGCCTTACCACCCTGGGAGCCAATGCCTTTTCCATGGCAGTGGTCGGTCCCCTGGTATCTTATGGTATTTACAGATTCCTGCGCAAGGGCAAGGCCCCCCTGTGGCTGGCGACCTTCCTGGCCGCAGCCCTGGGCAACCTGTCGACGTATGTTACTACGGCCTTCCAACTGGCCCTAGCCTTCCCGGCTGAACAAGGGGGAATTAGTGCTTCTTTAGTAAAGTTTATGGCGGTTTTTGCCGTAACCCAGGTACCCCTGGCCGTGATAGAGGGGTTGTTGACGGTTGCGGTGTTTAACTTCCTGGTCGCCTATAACAAGGAAGAACTAAAAGATCTGGCCGTCCTCAGCTGAGAAAGGGGGGAAAGCGGTTGTCTACAACCTACAAGAACCTCATTCTCCTCCTCTTTGCTTTGGCGCTAATATTAACCCCCTTTATTGTACAGCAAGGGGCCGACTTCGCCGGAGCCGACGAGAAAGCCCAGGAAATAATAGGTGAGGTCCGGCCTGATTACGAGCCCTGGTTTTCCTCTCTGTGGGAACCTCCTAGCGGCGAGGTGGAGAGCCTGCTCTTTGCCGTGCAGGCGGCGTTGGGCGGCGTTTTCCTTGGGTATTATTTTGGTTATCAGAAGGGCAAGGTTGCAGGGTAGATGTCCATGCCGCCTGTGCGGCACCACCAGAAGGATGAAAACAGCGGGCCGGCATTCCTCCCGAGCGAGCGATTCGGTCCGAGCGGATGAGCAGCCTTGGCGAAGCCGAGGAGGGAGGGCGGGGCCGAGGACAGGAAGTCCGACGCCGGCCTCTGAAGAGAGGATGCTGAATAGGCCGGAAACCCCGCCCGAGCCCGAGGCTTAAGCGGTAGGCTGCTCCGCGAGGACCACTTAGCGAGCGAAAACAATGCCGGCCTGGAGAAAAGTAATTTTCGGGTTAGAAAATCAAGGGGTAAAGCCGCGGCAAGCGGCTTATACCAGCAGGTAAGTTCTTCCCTTAGACAGGCGGGAAAGCTACTTGAGTATGAACGGCATAGAAAAGTACGCTTATGGCAACAGGTGGCGGCGGGTTCACCCGGCAGAAAAGGTGGCCTTCGCCTTGGGCACCCTGGTGCTGGTCTTGCACACCGGATGCCCGTGGATGTCCCTGGCCGTATTCTGCCTAATGTCGGGGCTATTGGTCGGCTTAGGGGGTGTCTCCTGGAGATTCTACCTTCGTCTGCTCCTGATACCCTTTGCCTTCCTAGCGGCCGCCGTTATAGCCCTGGCCCTTGCCATCACCTGGGAGGAATCAGGGACGGTTCTGTACGGCCTACGAGTAGGGAATCTTATCATTGGAATAACCGAGTACGGTGTCGCCGAAGGGGCCGGGCTCCTGTTACGGGCCCTCTCCGGCGTCTCTTGCCTCTATTTCTTGGCCCTCACTACCCCCATAGCGGAAATTCTGCAGGTGTTTCGCCGGATGGGGTTGCCGCCCCTTTTGGCGGAACTTATGGCCCTGGTCTATCGCTTTACCTTTGTTTTGTGGGATACGGCTTCAAGCATGTACGTATCCCAGGCTTCCCGGCTGGGATACAGCTCGTGGTGCAGATCCCTCTCGTCGCTGGGCCAATTGGTGGCCAATCTATTTCTGAAAAGCCTTCAGAGGTCACAAATGCTCAATGCCGCCCTCTTGGCGCGGGGATTCGACGGTGAGTTTAGGGTGTTGGAGCCCGCCTACCGCCTCTCCAAAGGCCGCATATTCCTTATCGTTCTCTGGCTGGTGTTCCTGGCAGCCCTGGACTGGTACGGCGGAGGTGGAGGAGTTGGAAGCTATTTTGGCCGCCTGTGATCTCGAGTTTACGTACCCCGACGGAACCTTGGCTCTGCGGGGCCTTTCTCTAGAGATAGAGCGGGGGGAGAAGGTAGCCGTCTTGGGTCCCAACGGGGCGGGCAAGTCCACCCTTTTCCTGCATTTTAACGGTATTTTTCGCCCCCGGCGGGGGAAGATTTTGTGGCAAGGGCGGGAGGTTCGGTATGACCGGTCCTTCCTGGCCGCTTTGCGCCAGAAGGTAGGAATCGTTTTCCAGGACCCTGATTCCCAACTTTTTGCGGCCAGCGTGTTCCAGGAGGTCTCCTTTGGTCCCCTGAATATGGGATTGCCCAGGGAGGAAGCGAAGCGGCGGGTTGAGAGGGCCTTAGCCGTCACCGGTATAGAGGACCTCAAAGATAAGCCCACCCATTTCCTGAGCTACGGACAGAAAAAGAGGGTCTGTATCGCCGCCGTTCTGGCCATGGACCCGGAGGTTCTGGTCCTGGATGAGCCCACGGCTTCCCTGGATCCTTTGCTTAGCGAGCAGATTACAGGTCTGATGGAGGAAATTAATCGGGTGGGGAAGACGGTGGTCATTTCCACCCACGATGTAGACCTGGCCTATTCCTGGGCCGACCGGATTTTCGTCATGAAGGGGGGGCAATTGCTGGCAGGAGGACGGCCGGAAGAGGTATTTCTCCAGCCCCAAGTGGTCCGGCAGGCCGGGTTGACCCTGCCCTGGATACTGGAGGTCTACCTCGAGCTCCGGCGGAGAGGGTGGTCCTTGGGGCCCAGGCCGCCCCGCCGTAAAGAAGATCTTTGGGCCTGCCTTCCCTCGGCTTCCCAAGCCTTCGGCCAGTTGTTCAGACCGGCCAACGGGTAGTGCTATAATATATTAGCGGGGGTGTTAAGGTGGGCCGCGAGGTTACCCTTTTTACTTTTCCCTCAACTTATTACGCCTTGAGTGCGGAGAGGGCTTTAAAGGAAGCGGGTTTACAGGGCCAGTTAATACCCATGCCCCGAGAGCTCAGCTCCTTATGCGGGCTGGCCCTCGAAATAGACACGGCGGAAGAAGAAAAAGTCCTGCCTGTGCTCAGGTCTTCCGTAAAGATAGAAAAAAAAGTAAGGGCTATCAAATCCAGGGGATTGGTACAAGAAATTGTGGAAGTGCAGGAGCTGGGTTCCCCCGCCCAGTAGATCAGAAATACCGCAGAATGTTATATACGTTGTCCCTCTGAGCCGGCCGGAAGCCGGCGTTTTTAATCACCCGGATAATTTCCCCTTGGGAGCAACGGTGATGGGCCCCTGCGGCCCTCACCACGTTTTCTTCCAACATAGTGGAGCCGAAGTCATTGGCGCCGAAGGACAAGGCGATTTGCGCTACCTTGGGTCCCTGGGTCACCCAGGAAACTTGGATATTGGGCACATTGTCGAGGTAGATCCGGCTTACAGCTAGGGTGCGGAGGTAGTCCACGGCCGTAGGTTCTGTACCTCCCAAAGCGGTGTTTCCGGGCTGGTAAGTCCAGGGAATAAAGGCGGTAAAGCCCCCGGTCTTATCCTGTAACGAGCGAATGGCTTCTAGGTGGGCTATGCGGTCGGCCAGAGTATCCCGGCTCCCGAACATCATGGTGGCCGTGGTCTTAAGGCCTAACCGGTGGGCCGTAGCCATGACCTCCAGCCACCTGTCGGTCCTGGTCTTGCGGGGGCTTATTACCTGGCGCACACGGTCGACCAGGATCTCTGCTCCACCTCCCGGCAGGGAATCCAAGCCGCTGGCTATCAGCCGGCGCAAGACTTCCTCTATGCTTAAGCCGCTCTTCTCGGCCAGGTAATCTATCTCCACCGGTGAGAGGGAGTGGAGTTTTATGGGATAGCGTTCTTTAATGCTCCTAAAGAGGTCTTCAAAATACGAAAGGGATAGCTCAGGGTGGAGACCGCCTTGCATTAGGATTTGCGTCCCGCCTGCAGCTATTGTTTCTTCAATTTTGGAAAAAATTTCTTCTCGGCTTAAGAAATAACCTTCCGGGTGGCCCGGCGGGCGGTAGAAGGCGCAAAAGCGACAGCCACAGGTGCATATATTGGTGTAATTAATATTTCTATCGACCACAAAGGTTACGGTACCCTCAGGGTGAAGGCGCCGGCGGACTGTATCGGCCAGGTAGCCCAGGAGCAGGAGGTCGGCAGAACACAACAGTGCCAAACCTTCTTCTGGAGATAACCGTTCGCCCGCCAGGACCTTAGCGGCTATTCTTTCCATCTTCAGCCCTCCACAATTTGACCTTAGGCGGGGCCGGGAGCAATCCCTGCTGGTAGGCATATTGATAAAAAGTCTGCAGTCCCTTCAGGTGTTTGGGTGTTAAGTCGTACTGGAGGTGGTGGAAATAGTCTATAAGATCGGGAAGGGCCAATCCCGTAAGGGATGAGGCCCGGGAGGCCAGCAAGGACAGGTGCTGCCTCCCCCATTCCTTGGCGGCCATTAGCCCCTGCCAAATTTCTTTTAAAAGGTCGGCAGAATTTCGGGCGAAGTTTTCCTGCACCACCACCAGGGCGAAGACCATGTGTTGGCCGGTAAACCGCTGCCACTCCCGGCCCAAATCGTACACGTACAGCTCCTCCCGGCGGCTAACTTGCAACAAGGCCTCATCCCCGATAACGAGGGTGGCTTCCGGCTCCGACCACCAGGGGGAAGTTCCGGGCGGCCGGGTAAAGAAGTTTACCCGGATTTTGTAGAACCTTTCCAGCAGCACCAACAGCAAAGCTGTACTGGTGGCCGAATAAGGTGTAAGGGAAACCCGCTTGCCCCCGAGTTCGACCAGGGGCACTTTACTAAGGAGGGCTACACTTTTTACCGGGCCCCAAGAAGAAATGGAAAGGTCGGGGAGTATTAGCCACCGGTCACCCTGCTCGGCATAAGCAAAGGAGGATACGACGCCGATTTCTATACGCCCCTCCGTCAAAGCCCGGTTCAACTCGCTGGGGTGTCCACAAACCACTTGCCCCGGAATCTTTACCAGACCTTCTTCCAGTGCATAGAAAATAGGCAGGCAATTAATATAGCCGATCCTGCCTATGCGCGGCTGGCTCATCCGGTTCCACTCCCGGGATCAGTCTTAGTGATAACGGCGTACTATGTTGTAAAGGGTGTCGCGCTCCACCGGGATCCTTCCCGCCTCCCGTATGAGGCGCAGGAACTCCTCCGCCGGTTGATATTGGGGTGTTTCGGCTCCGGCGTCGTGGGCAATGTGTTCTTCTCTCACCGTACCATCGAGGTCGTTGACACCGAAGCTGAGGGCGATCTGGGCCATTTTGGGGGTAAGCATTATCCAAAAGGCCTTTATATGGTAGAAGTTATCCAACAACAGTCTGGCCAGGGCCAGGGTCTTTAGATCATCATAGCCGCTGGTCGGGGGCAATTCGGCCAATCCGGTGTTGGACGGGTGGAAGGGCAGGGGGATAAAGGCCAGGAAGCCTCCCATTTCATCCTGAAGGCGGCGGAGGGCCAGGAGGTGGTCTACCCGGTCGGCCGGGCTTTCTATATGGCCGTAGAGCATGGTGGCGTTGGAGCGGATCCCGAGGCGGTGGGCTACGGCGTGCACCTTCAGCCACTCTTCGCCGCTTATCTTACGGGGGCAGATTTTCCGGCGGACCCCCGGATTAAAGATCTCCGCCCCACCGCCGGGGAGGGAACCCAATCCGGCCTCCCTCAGGCGCAACAGTACCTCCTCCAGGGTCAACCCGGATATTTCGCTGAGGAAAGCTATTTCTACCGCATCAAAGGCCTGAAGGTGGGCCTGGGGAAGGATTGCCTTTATTATTCTCAACATGTCTTCATAATAACCGAAGGGGAGTTCCGGATTGAGGCCGCCGACGATATGAATTTCCGTGGGATCGTATTTCTTGAATTCCCGGGCCTTCGCGGCTATTTCTTCCAAACTCAAAGTGTAGGCGCCCTCGGCCTCGGGCTTTCGACCGAAGGCGCAAAAGTGGCAGAGATTGCGGCAGATGTTGGTGTAGTTAATGTGGGCGTTGTTGATAAAGTATACTTCATCGCCTACTTTGCGTCGGCGGGCGTAGTCGGCCAGATATCCCAGGGTAAGGAGGTCGTTGGCCTCCATAATCCGCAGGCCGTCTTCCCGGCTCAACCTCTGCCCCTTGAAAACCTTCTCGGCGATATCCCCCAAGGGACCCTTAAGGATGGCTTCCTCCAGCATTCCGTTCCCTCTTTACTAATAATTGTTCCCCCCGCGGCGGGCCCGTCCGATGTTTTCCGGCCGCAGCAGGGTATCCTTCCGCAGCTCCGGGCAGCCACACGAAGAATCTAAGGGGATCTCCATCAATGCCTGCATTATCAAACGGGCGAAGGGCTCGGCTCCTTTGAAGAAAATATCTTTTAGAACCTTATGTTCCCAGGGCTTGACCGTCCCTTCGGCATAATTTACCACCAGGTAAATACCGGCATAACACGCACCTATCTCTCGGGCGAGGTATACCTCTGGGCACAACGTCTGGCCGACAATATCGGCCCCCCACTGACGAAAGGCTCTAATCTCTGCCTCGCTCTCAAAATGCCGGCCCTCGGTGACCAAATAGGTGCCGCGGCCGAATACCCGGTTCAGCGGTTGGGAGGCGGCAACCCTTACCAGGGTATGGTGCAGGGAAGGACAGATAGGCTGGCGCATTATGCAAAGATAGTCCTCCGTCAGGGCTAGGTCCCGCCGTTGGGAAAAATCTATATAGTCTGTAGGTACCACGATATCCAGGGGATCTAGGAGGGGATTGATGCTTCCCACACCACCCTCAGCCACGATCTTTTTGACCCCTGCCTGGCGAAACACCCAGAACAGGCGGCGGGATGCCTCTCCCCAGGAGACACCCGGTAACCGGCCGTGCATTTTTACCGTCACGATCTGCCGGGGGGGATTGGTGGGTAGCGAAAAGAGTTTAAGGCTGGGGCTTGGCCCCCAGGGAGTGGCGTAAACCAGGTCATCCTCTAGAACCTCTACCCCGGGCAACTCCAGGTCTTCGGGGAGCCGAAGGGAAAAAGTACCCGAACCCCCGATTAAGGCTATAGGCACCTGTGGTATCTCTGTAGGTTGCTTCATGCCCATAGAACCTTTCCTTTTCAGTAGTTACTGTACCCCTTTTGGGGTTGCGACGTCAAGTCATGCCCTTAAAAATGGGGTCCCCTTCTACCGGCAACCCCAGGTCCTAAGGCGGCCCTAAAAGGCCTTTAGAAGGGAGGTATCGCCGGCGGCTGCCTCTTATGACGGCTTCGGGCCCTCAGCTCCTCAATGCGCTTGGCAGCCTGTGGCGGTGCTTCCCCGGTGAGGAGATAGTTGTCCAGCACGGCATAGGTTAGTCCTATTTCGTCTTCGTCGGTTTGTCCTTGCCATAAGCCGGCAGAAGGAGGTTTATTAATAATGGCTTCCGGAATGTCAAGATAACGGGCCAGCTCCCGCACCTGGGCCTTTACCAGACCGGCCAGGGGCAAAATGTCAACCCCGCCGTCGCCGTACTTGGTAAAGTAGCCTATGGTAACCTCACTCTTGTTGCCCGTACCGACGACCAGGTAGTTTAGTTCGTTAGCCCAATAGTAAAGGACCGTCATACGCAACCGGGGTTTAATATTGGCCAGGGCCAGGGAACGCTCGCCCGGGACATAGGGGCTGCCCCTTAAGGCTTGTATCAAAGCGTCGTAAACTCGGTCCAAGACTACCGTTTTAGTGGGGAGGGCCAACCTTCGGGCCACCAGCTCCGCATCGGAAGCATCCTGAGGATCGCTATGGCAGGGCATAATCAAGCCAAGACTATTCTCCGGGAAGGCCCGTTTGCAGAGTGCGGCCACCACCGCGGAATCCAGACCGCCGCTCAGGCCCAGCACCACGCCTTGACAGCCACCTTCCTTCACCTTTTCCCGGATCCAGGCAACTAACTTGTCAGCCATTTCCTTCACGGTCATCACATCACACCTTACGGTTGCTCAAACTCCCCCGAAGAAGAAAAAGCCTGGTGTCCTTGCAGCCGTAAAAGACTCCCAGGCCTCATTGCCTCTTCTTATTATACCTCTCCGCGGAGGGAAGTCAAGGGTTTATTGACCTGACGTATCCCCAGTTTTTATTCCGGCCTGCTTGGCTTTCGCTCGCAAAGGCCTCCCTCGCGGGCAGGACTTTTGCTTGGCTCAAG
>LDZR01002365.1_pt1 | contig 36290 bp, 45 predicted proteins | sample 615371 | NCBI WGS metagenome assembly LDZR01 (sample SAMN03408294, study PRJNA278302) | terrestrial metagenome | isolation source: oil reservoir sample K2 | place: USA: Alaska, North Slope, Kuparuk formation | collected 2013
AAAATCAGGGTTATTGTTGCCAAGCCCGGCCTTGATGGTCATGACAGGGGGGCAAAGGTTGTTGCCAGAGCTTTGAGGGATGCGGGCTTTGAGGTTATATACACGGGCATTAGAAGAACTCCTGAGGAAATCGCTGAAACCGCACTGCAGGAGGACGCTGATGTTGTTGGGTTGAGCATTCTGAGCGGGGCTCACCTTGAGCTCACGCCGATGGTCATTGAAGAGCTGAGGAAGAGGGGTCTGGAGCCGAACAGGGATGTACTCGTCATTGTAGGGGGCATCGTTCCAGAAGAGGACGTGCCAAAGCTCAAGGAGATGGGTGTGGCGAAGGTCTTCGGGCCCGGCACTCCGCTGAACGAGATAATTGATTTTATCAGGGCCGAGGTGCCCAAGTTAAAGAGGTGATAGCTTGATAAGGAAAATTGACCATGTTGGTGTTGCAGTAAAGAGCCTTGAAGAGGCAGTTAAGACATACGAGGCTCTTGGCTTCAGGGTTGAGGAGATTGAGGAGGTGGCGGAGCAGAAAGTCAGAGTTGCAATGCTTCCCGCTGGTGAAAGCAGAATAGAGCTTTTAGAGGCTACATCTGAAGACAGTGCTATTGCCAAGTTCATCTCGTCGAGAGGAGAGGGGATTCACCACATTGCGGTTAATGTGGAGAACATTGAAGAGGCGCTGAACAAAGCCAAAGAGGCGGGACTTAGGCTAATAGATGAAAAGCCCAGAGTTGGAGCGGGAGGGAAAAAGGTTGCCTTTGTTCATCCGAAAAGCACGCACGGTGTTTTGCTGGAGTTTGTGGAGGGCTGAGGGGATAAGATGAGAAAAGAGCTTCTTGAAGACCTTTACAGAAGGAAGGAGAAAATCAGGCAGATGGGGGGCAAGGAGAGGATAGAGAGGCAGCATGAGCAGGGGAAGCTTACGGCAAGGGAAAGAATTGAGCTTCTGCTCGACCCGGGAAGCTTTGTTGAAATCAACCCCTTTGTGGAGAAAAGAAACACAGACTTCGGCCTTGACAAGATGGATTTGCCCGCTGACGGAGTTGTGACGGGCTACGGAACAGTTGATGGCAGACCTGTTGCAGTATTTGCTCAGGACTTCACAGTGATGGGTGGCAGCTTGGGGGAGATGCACGGATTCAAGATAGCCTACATCCTCGACTTTGCGATGAAGCTAGGCATTCCTGTTGTGGGGCTGAACGACAGCGGTGGGGCGAGGATTCAGGAGGGTGTTGATGCCCTGAAAGGCTACGGGGACATCTTCTACCGCAACACCCTTGCGAGCGGAGTGATACCGCAGATAAGCGTGATAATGGGGCCGTGTGCTGGAGGAGCCGTTTACAGCCCCGCAATTGGCGATTTCATCGTCATGACCAAGAATCCTAACTGCTACATGTTCATCACCGGCCCTCAGGTGATTAAGACTGTAACAGGCGAGGAAGTTTCGGCCTTTGATTTGGGAGGATGGCAGGCCCATGCGATGAAGAGCGGCAACTGTCATCTTGTGGCTGAGGATGATAGAGATGCGATGATGCTCGTAAGAAGGCTTCTCAGCTATCTGCCGTTAAACAACATGGAGGACCCGCCTGTTGTGAAGACAGGCGACGACCCTGTCCGCTTAACGCCTGAGATTTACGATGTGCTGCCTGACGACCCGCAGAAGCCCTACGATGTGAGGGATGTGATTACTGCAGTTGTTGACAATGGAGAGCTACTGGAAATCCATCCATACTACGCCCCCAACGCTGTTGTGGGATTTGCGAGGATTGATGGGAAAAGCGTGGGAATCGTTGCCAACAATCCGAGGCACTTTGCAGGCTGCTTAGATGTTGACAGCAGCGACAAGATTGCGAGGTTCGTGAGGTTCTGCGATGCCTTCAACATCCCCATAATCACCTTTGTTGATGTGCCGGGCTACCTGCCGGGAGTGCAGCAGGAGTATGGGGGAATAATAAGGCATGGGGCCAAGGTTCTGTATGCCTACAGCGAGGCAACAGTCCCGCTTGTCACGATTATCCTGAGAAAAGCCTACGGAGGAGCCTATCTGGCTATGGGGAGCAAGCATCTTGGGGCGGACATTGTCTATGCCTATCCAACCGCTGAAATTGCAGTCATGGGGCCTGAGGGGGCTGCGGAGATTGTCTTCAGGAAGGAGATTAAAGCTGCAGAAGACCCGAAGGCCATGAGGGAGGAGAAGATTAGGGAGTACAGGGAGAAGTTCGCCAATCCTTACAGGGCTGCGGCTCGCGGCTACATAGACGATATAATAGACCCCAAGTACACCAGAGTGAAGGTCGTCTCAGCTTTGAGAATTCTGGAGAGCAAAAGGGAGAAGCTCCCACCCAAGAAGCACGGCAACATCCCGCTCTGAGGTGGTAAAATGACGCCTGAAGAGTTTCTGGCTGCGGTAGCTGCGATAAATCGCTATCTGAGAGAGAAGGAGGGAGTGGTTGAGCTCAGGGAATATCCAAGAAACTGGAAGATGGCGGCGAGGTTGAGAGAATGAAGTATGAAGTTAAAGTTCAGGGAAAGAAGTACGAGGTGGAGGTTGAGGAAGTCTCCCCCATGGTTTTTGAGGTTAAGGTTAACGGAAAAAAGGCTGTAATTGAGGTGAAGAAGAAGTTCGAGTTTAAGGAGTTCGAGAAGGCCGACATCAGGGAGAGGAGGTTTGCTGAGAGGAGAGAGGAGGCGAGGGCAGAGGTTAAAGCCACGGGTAAGGCAATCACCGCCCCAATGGCTGGTGTTGTGACCAAAATCCTCAAGAAAGTTGGAGAGAAGGTCAAGGCGGGGGAGACCGTGCTGATTATCGAGGCCATGAAGATGGAGAATCCCATCGCATCTCCTGAAGACGGGGAGATTGCGGAAATTGTTGTTAAGGAGGGAGATAAGGTTGCGAGCGGTGATGTGCTTGTTTACCTTAAGTAGGTGGTTTGTATGAACAAGAAGGAGTGGGAGGAGAAGTACGTAAAGCCTCTCCTCGAAAGATCCCCCGAAAGGAAGAAGGAGTTCAAAACATCCTCGGGCATAGTGGTTGACCGCCTCTACACGCCTGAGGATGTGGAGATTGATTACGAGAACAAGCTGGGCTATCCCGGAGTTTACCCCTTCACGAGGGGAGTCTATCCCACAATGTATAGGGGAAGGCTCTGGACGATGAGGCAGTATGCTGGCTTTGGCACTGCCGAGGAGACTAACAGAAGATATCGCTACCTGCTTGAGCAGGGACAGACGGGGTTAAGCGTTGCCTTCGACCTGCCGACACAGATAGGCTACGACTCCGACCATCCAATGGCCCTTGGCGAAGTCGGGAAGGTTGGAGTCGCCATAGACACCATTGAGGACATGGAGATTCTTTTCAACGGCATCCCGTTGGGGAAAGTTTCGACCTCAATGACCATCAACTCCACCTGCGCCCAGATTCTCAGCATGTACGTTGCTGTTGCGGAAAAGCAGGGGGTTGAGAGGGCGAATTTGAGGGGAACGGTGCAGAACGACATGCTTAAGGAGTACATCGCCCGTGGCACCTACATCTTCCCGCCCGAGCCGTCGTTGAGGCTTGCAACTGACATAATCATGTTCTGTGCAAAAGAGATGCCCAAATGGAACTCCATTAGCATTTCAGGCTACCACATGGAGGAGGCTGGAGCCACGCCCGTTCAGGAGGTTGCCTTTACCCTTGCCGACGGCATCACCTACGTTGAGAAGGTTATAGAGAGAGGCATGGATGTTGACAGCTTCGCTCCAAGGCTGAGCTTTTTCTTTGCTGCAGGAAACAACTTCCTTGAGGAGATTGCTAAGTTCAGGGCTGCAAGAAGGCTTTGGGCGAGGATAATGAAGGAGAGGTTCAACGCGAAGAATCCGAGGTCCATGATGCTTCGCTTCCACGTTCAAACCGCTGGTTGTACACTGACGGCACAGCAGCCCGAAAACAACATTGTGAGAGTTGCTCTGCAGGCTTTAGCTGCGGTGCTTGGCGGATGTCAGTCTCTGCACACCAACAGCTTTGACGAAGCTCTCTGCCTGCCAACTGAAAAGGCTGTGAGGATTGCTCTGAGAACGCAGCAGATTATTGCTGAAGAGAGCGGTGTTGCTGACGTCGTTGACCCGCTGGGCGGGAGCTACTACATTGAATGGCTTACGGACAGAATAGAGGAGGAGGCAATGAAGTACATTGAGAAGATAGACGAGATGGGAGGAATGATTAAGGCGATTGAGAGCGGTTACGTGCAGAGGGAGATTCAGAAGTCCGCCTACGAGAAGCAGAAGGCCATTGACGAGGGAGAGATTACTGTAGTTGGAGTGAACAAGTATCAGATTGAGGAGGAGATACAGATTGAGCTACTGAGAGTTGACAAAGCAGTGGTGGAGAAGCAGATAAGGAGGTTGCAGGAGTTCAGGAAGAACAGAGATGCGAAGAAGGTGGAGGAGGCTCTTGACAGGCTCAGAAAGGCTGCAGAGAAAGAGGATGAGAATTTAATGCCCTACGTTCTTGATGCTGTGAAGGCGAGAGCAACGCTGGGTGAGATGACTGACGCCTTAAGAGATGTTTTCGGGGAGTTCAGGGCTCCCGAGATTTTCTGATTTTTTATTATTTTTTATTATTTAATTTTCTTAGTACAAAAAGTAACAATTTCATCTTTTACTTTATTAACTCTCAATATTGTAAATAAATTAACTAAAAATAATATTGTTGATATAACTAAAATTAAAATTATGAAACTTCTCAAAATCAAGTTAAAATCTGGAGTATTGATTGTTACAAGAACTTTATAACCCAAAAAAGATATTACAAAAAGTGATGTACATCCAAATACCAAGACATTTGGTAAATCGTAAGCTAGTATAGCACTTCCCGTGAAGAATTTTGGAACAAATTCACTTTCGTAAATCATTAAGTTTTTTCCAATTAATTCGTTTATTGTTTTTTCTAAGTAAATCAGGTACCCTCCTAATCTAGCGATCGCGCTCAGGCTTGAAAATACGTTTGTCCACAATCCAATGATTAGCAGGATAGAAATAGTGTACATAACTGCATCCGTAGTGTTATCTATGACACTCTTTGTAATCTCATTTTTTATCAGAGAATGAAGTATATAACTCCCAATTAAGCTTAAAACTATGAGCCCAATTCTAATATTTCCTGTCATTTTTTGGGAAGTTAAATGTATCTCGTTTTTTAGAATTTTGTATTGCTCTAATAAAACTTTAATTTGTCCTGACTTCAGTTCTGGGTCAATTTGTTGTGGGTCAATTTGTTGAGACACATTTTGAATTTAAAATTTAGATTAAATAAATGTTTCTAAAAAACAGGGTAGAGTCTAATTAACAAAAACCACTCAATCGAATTGTAGTAAAGCATGAAAAGCTTACAGAACAGAATTCCAGTTTCTCACTGGATTATGGCAGCTAATCAAACAGAAAAAGACTTAAATTCGCTGCTTCAGCGAAGAAAACACGGATTCAACCTTACTTCTCTCACTGAAAGGTTTGATGCTAGTACTCCAATCCAAGACTCTCCAAACTGAACCAGCCAGGGAGCCTTATCCACCACAAATTTCGGCTTGTTTTCGCAGTACTCAAGCACTTCTTTGATATAAGGACTTTGTAGTCAGATAGTTTCTGGCTTCTTGGCTTTTTCTCCGGTGAGATGGACAATTTCTCCTCAAACCTCTTAATCCATCGGTGAACGGAGTATTTGGAAACAGGATGCAACTCCGACAGAATTTTAGCAGTTCTTCTCGCCGATGATATCTGGATGTAGATTGCTATTCCCAAAACTTTAATTTCGAGTTGTTCCTCTCCAAGACTTTAAGCTCCTCAACAATATCCTTTTATTTGTTTTAGTAAGGGACACGTTCCCTTTGGATGAAGGTTAATCAAATTCAGCTTTTTCCAGCCTCTCATAGATTTTCTTTGTGTGACCGACCGCCAAGCAGATATCACAGATATAGGGGCCGAACACCCCCAATAATTCGTTTCGAAAGAAGAAAGGTTGTTAGAGGGTTGTTTGACTTGACTTCAGGATTTGTAACGGGATTGCAAGATTAGAGATTGAAGCGTTATACCAAAACCTAAAGCCCAACAACCTCCAGAAAGTCAACCCTCCTGAAATCCTCATCGAAGGTGGCTATCTTTTTGATGCCGTAATGTTTGCATGTGGCAGCGATTAGGGCGTCGTTTGGGAGTGATTTATACTTCTCTGCGACAGATTTAATTAACTCCAAGTCCCTCGAATCTTGAACAACGTAAATTTCATCATAAAAATTATGTAGAGCTTTTACAAAATCCATTGCAAAGCCGTATCCGTTTTTCTTTACAAAATCCCTGAGAGCATAAGCATATTTTTAATATTTAGCCTTTTCTGGGCTATAATTCGAAGGCCTGTGTAAAAGGACTCCTCGTAGACCGTTACGCTTGCAATCGGATTTAAACGGTTGAAGAGCTCAATAGCTTTTTCTGTCTTATCTGTTTTTATTAGTAGGATATCACAAACGAAGTATCTACGAAGACATCCATGTCCCATCCCTGATTTTCTTTATTTCTTCAACGGAAACAGGTTCACCCAAATCTATGGGTTCTACTTTTAGTTCGAGTTTAATCTTCACTCTCTCCCCCTCCTTTAAATCAACCTTCTGCAAAGGCTTGAAGACTCCGTTTTCGTAAACAGCTTCGATGATTTTTGGCATTTTGATGATTTGCCTTGGAAGAAGAAAGGGGTTTCGTAGGTGGGGTTTGTAGATTTGAATGGGTTGGAGGTGGAAGTGTTGCTGAGTTGTGGAATTGTAAAGTTAGGCTTAGGTGTAGTATCCAAAATTATTTCACAACCCTAGACCCACTTCATGTGAGGAAACTAACGTAAAGGTTGAGAGAAAGTGAAAAGCTTGGCTCAGTTGAAGCAGTTGTAAGGTGGCATAACGAGATTAAGCCTCATATAAGTTTGGAGTGGGATGAACTCTGCAATGCGTTCTGGTGCAAGCTTCCTCCAGATTGAAGAGATGTAAAAATAATTGGGATGCCATACGAGCAAACCCAACCAAAAAGATTAAAATACTAATGGGATACAATAGGTTAAGCCCGGGTAGCTCAGCCAGGGAGAGCGTGCGGCTGAAGACCGCATAGTCCCCGGTTCAAATCCGGGTCCGGGCATTTCTATCCTTAAAATCCTTAATTCTGCCGTTTTTCCAGTCCTAAAAAAGTCTAGCAGTTTGTTTACAGTCTCTGAAATCCTGTAATTAAAGTTTTCTTTTGAATGTAGGTTGATATTCCCTTTAATTTCGAGAGGTACATCTCAAAGACTTTAAGCTCCTTAACAATATCCTTTACCGAATACATATTTTTTTTAGATTGGTTTTGGTAATGGGGACATGTTCCTAGTGTGCGACCAAACAAAATATTTATACCTCAGAAAATATTACCGTCATGGAGAGAATTTTTGCTCCTTGGAGAATAAGATACGTTCTCGCTCCAAAGCCGAAAGAATGCGTTTTCTGCACCGCTCCTAAGGAGAACAGAGACAGGGAGAACCTGATACTCTACAGGGGCAAAACCTGCTACGTCATAATGAACCGAAATCCCTACAATCCCGGTCACGTGATGGTCAATCCCTACCGCCACATTCCATCCATCGAAGACATGACGGAAGAGGAGATTGTGGAGGCCATGAAGCTCGTCAGGCTCTCGCTGAAGGCAATAAGGGAAGTAATGAACCCTGATGGCTTCAATGTGGGGGTGAACATAGGCAAGGTTGCAGGGGCTGGAATTGCCGCCCACCTCCACATTCACGTCGTGCCGAGGTGGAATGGCGATACGTCCTTCATGCCTGTCTTGGCGGACGTGCAGGTCATTCCAGAGGCCTTGGAGGAGACCTATGACAAGTTATACCCCGCGTTTCATAAACACTGAACTTTTTTACGTAGAATACGAAAAATGGAAAACTTTTTATGCGGTAATTAGACATGATTAAAATGATGGTTACTGTCGAAAGCACGATCCTCCAGGTGAAAAACAGGAGACACACCGCAGTCATCTACGTTAACGAAAGCAAGATAGAGGTTGTTGACTGCACTAACAGCACAAACTGCCGCATTCAGGGGGTTAAGGGGGCAGGCTGTCCGAGTTACTGCCCCTTTGTTGTGGATGCCAAAAGATACGTTCAGGGGCTGAAAACCAAGTACAGAGTAGAGGTTTTGAACCCCAACCCTTAGTTTTTTCATGGAGCAGATTTTCGTATACTTCACCGGCACAGCTGGTTCTGGAAAAACCTACATGACGAAGGCTCTTGCAGACTGGTTTGACCTGAAGAAGCTGGATTACCTGACCGTAAACCTCGACCCCGGCGCGGACTTCCTCCCGTACTCTGCAGACATCGACGTCAGGGAGTGGTTCACGCTTGAGGATATCATGGGGAGGTACAACGTTGGGCCTAACGGAGCGCAGATAATTGGAGCAGACCTCGTGTCAACCCTTATCGATGACATTAGAGATGAAATTCAGCTCTCCTCGTCAGAATACGTTCTGATAGATACTCCCGGCCAGCTGGAGCTTTTCACGCTCAGGGAGAGCAGCAGAGTACTCGTAAACGCTCTCAACCCCGAAAGAAGCGTTATGGTCTATCTTTTCGACCCCGTTGTGTCCAAAACACCATCCGGATTTCTCTCAATGCTGTTCATGGCGTCTTCGGCCGTATTCAGGCTTGAAATACCGCAGGTGCTCGTTCTGTCTAAATCGGATATTCTTTCGGAGAGGGAGCTTGAGAGGATTGTGGAATGGAGCGAGGACCCTGAAACCCTCTACGATAGCCTTAATCTGGAGCGGAAAACGCTGAACCTTGAGCTCTTTCTCCTGCTGAAGGAAGCTGGGCTGTTCAGACCGCTCATTCCGGCATCAGCGCTTACGGGCTACGGAATGGAGGACATATACGATGCAATTCAGGAAATCTTCTACGGAGGGGACGACTTAGAGAGGATCTTGTTCTAAGGATTGACGACAGGGAAACAGCTTCCTGGCCTCAAAGCCTTTTTTACACTCTCAAGAACAAAAATTCTTGCCTTTCTGACAGCATTTTCCAGCGAATTTCCCAAGCCGAGATAGCAGGCGAGGGCGGTGCTGTAAACGCAGCCCGTGCCGTGGATGTTTACGGGTGAGAATTCTGCTGAGACGGTGTATGTTCTGCCCGCCTCGCAGACAACATCCTTTCCCCCAAGCTCTCCACCGGTAATCACGACATCGCAGCCATACTTTTTGTTCATTTCCAGAGCGAGCTCTCTTGCCTCCTTGGTTGATTCCAGCAGCGTTATGGCTTCCGTTAGGTTTGGTGTGACGATATCAACATGCTTCAGGATCATTTTGTAAGCTTCCTCATCGCCTATTTTACCGCCCGCACCGGCAAAAATTACGGGGTCGAGTACCTTGGGGGCGTTAAGAGGAACAAGCTCAGCAGCCAAAACCTTAGCAATCTCGACAGATGTGATCAGGCCGATTTTGATGCAGTCGATTTTCATATCCTCAATGACCGCTCTGAGCTGTTCCCTGATAACCTCCGCCTCCACGGGAATAGCCGCCTTTACACCACATGTGTTCTGAACGGTCAGAGAAGTGATTACTGAAGCGGGATAAAGGCCAATTGCCTTAGCAGTCTTTATGTCGGCGCTAACACCAGCCCCACCAGACGGGTCGAGGCCAGAGATTGTTAGAATAGTTTTCATAAAAATAAAAATTTAGAAGAGCTCGTTCAGGTTTATGATGTGCTTTCCGAGCTTCCCACCGTAATTGCCGGCAGTAATCTTCACGACTCCCGGAATCTTTGTAGCAGCGAGTATTCCGACTCTCGTGGCCTCCTTTATTGCATCAGCGTTGAGACCGTTGATGACAATCTCGTAAACCGCCTTAACTCCCTCAGGAATCTGCGTTCCCTCGACCTGGTCTCTGATGCTCGGAGCGAATTTCTCATTGGTTGATGCTTTCAGGAACTTGTACTTGTTGGCCCCAACCTTCGAGCCAGAGGCGACGATTCCACCAGGGAACGGAGTGATTACGCCCTCAACGTCGCTAATCGCATCAACAGCAGCTTTTGCGGCAGCAAGGGCTGATGGCTGCGTTTCGGCCATAATGAAGAAGTTTCCTCCAGCAATTCCGTTTGTGTAGCCGATGTCGTTCTCGATTATGAAGTCTCCTTCCATCATTGGCACGGCCCAGCACTTCCTTCCTCCAACCTCAACTTCCTTCTCGTAGCCATCGGCGAAGAACTTCAGCTTGAAGCCGGTGTCGAACTTCTCTTCAGCGTCTGGCAAACCGTTAAACACTGCCGTAGTTGGAGCCGTAAGCACACACTGGCCGAGTCTGGCCAGAAGCTGCTCCTCAAGCCCCTTCTTGCTCATGTGGCAGATCTGGATGTAGTATCCCGGCCTCCCATCGGGAGTTTCTGAGGGCTTGGCCTTAATCTCGATTCCAGCCTCGGCAGGGCACATAATTACCGAGGTGCCAAACCCCGTAGCCTCGTTGGCAGCAACCCAGGCCCAGTAATAGTCGTAGCCCGTTATCAAAACCCTCGCAATTTTTATATCGAAGGCCTCAGCAAAAGTCTCCTCAACCTCAACACCATTCACTTTCATACTATCACCTGCTTTTTGTTTGGTAGAAGCGATTTAAATCTTTTTATTTTTGCAAGCTGGAAAATTTTTAAAGATTGAAGTGATTTAACTTTGTAATAAACCGGAATTTCGTTAAGAGGCTGATAAAGGAACATTTACGACTCCATTGAGTCCATCAGAGAGATAACTTCAAAGGATTTTGAAAGCATGAGCAAGGTTGAAAGGCTTGCGGTGAGATACAACATTATCACGTTACTCAACAAACAAAAGCCTCAAATTCTATCTAAGGCTCGGAGTGAGGCTTGAGGATGAGCTTTCTCTCCCCGTTGATGTTGTATCCTTCTGCCAGCCAAGTTTAGACATTATGTGCTCACTAGGGGGAAAGTTGTACTGGAAATGCAGCCTGAGCTTTACGAAGCCCTTTTCCTTAACACGCTCGACGAGCTTTTCCTTCTGGAAACCTCAGCTTAGATAATCCCGCCGTACCTGTCTATCTCGCCCCTCTTTATTCTTGTTGAAGAAATGGGCTTCCCGTCTTCTGCCATCATCCAGTCAACCTTTACTATGGTTATCTTTCTCTTTCCGAGCTCTTCCCTCTTCTGGTTAATCTTCAAAGCCATCTCGTAGGTTTCTGGCGATACAACGAGGTACTCGAAGTCAACATCGAGCGTTTTTCCGTAGGGGTTGGTTATCTTAACAATTTCCGGCTCGAACCCGTATTTTCTCATGACGTACCTTTTCACGTTCTCCGCTCTTATGGCAAAGGGTAGGACGCTCCTGATTCTCGCTCTCGCCATTCTGTCGCTGGTAACGCCTATGGTTATGTCCCTTCCTCCAAGCTTTATCGCCACGTCAATCAGCTTTTTGTGCCCCTCGTGCAACGGCTCGAAGGTTCCACCAAGTGCGACCTTCACGGTATATAATTGAGTGTTAGGGACTTATTAACCTTTTTTCCACTTAATCCGCGTTGCAGAGCCTCGCCACACCCCAGAGCATGCCCGTATAGATGCAGCCATCCGGGCCGATTTCAGTTGCAGCGTAAAAGCTGTTGTGAGCAGGGAGGGGAGAGATTCGCGCATACCACACAGCCTCACCGCTTTCCCAGTTCACAGCTTCGAGAGTCCAGAATCCACCTCTCTGGCCTATGGCGTAGAGGAGATTCGTTTTGTCACTCATTGTCGGTATGGCGTTTGGAATGCTCACGTTGCTCGCCCACACGCTTCTGAGTGCTCTTTTCTCAGCATCCCACTCGAACTTCTCAACTCCGTAAGGAGCGATTCCTGGGACGTTAGAGAGGAGCATAGAGAATGGTTGAAGCCTTTCTGGCAGGAGGTCGAGCAACCTCAAGCCAAGCCTGTTGTTTGTTATCGCTGCAGAGCAGTTTCTAACAAGCACCGACTGCTCGGAGTAGCTCTCATCCTTCTCAAAGCCGAATGTTACGGGGACTTCAGCAGCAATCCTCCTGTCTCTTCCCTCAATCCCTTTCCAGTCTTCTGGAATCTCATCCCTCCAGAAAAGAACCATGTGCATGAGCCTCTGTCCATCTGTTATAACCACAAACCTGTCCTCGCCGCAGTTCATAAGCGATGGGGTGGAGCCGGAGCCCTTTCCGAGCCTCCCTCCCCTCTGCTCCCCAGTCTGGTATTCGGCCCTCCAGCCGAGTCTCAAACTCTTGCCGTCCCAGTTTATTCTGTACACCGCCTTATCTGTCACGACGTATATCCCACCGCTCTCATCTGCGGCTATGGAGTTGGAAATCGTCTCGGCAATCTCGCAGTTTTGGTTTATTGGGTAAAGGGCGTAATCGCCAAAGTTGGGCGATACTACACCAACCCTGCCGAAGTTCGTTGCAAAGGCTATCATTCCGTCGTAGGTAAGCGTTATTCCAACTATCTCCTCTCCGCTGCACACTTCAGGTAGCTCAAAGACACCCTTCAGCTCGATTCTGGAAAGTCTGCCGTTATCACCGTAAGCGTATATCCTGTTCAGCTTTGGAACGAAGAAGGTGCGATTCGCGAGAACGCTATAGGCGCCGCTTATGCCCATTCTGTGCCCTTCAGGAGTGATTTCATCTATCAAGCTGAAGTTTTCGAGGTCTATCTTGGCTATCTTGCCGGTAAAGCCAACTGTTGAGACCCACGCAACCCTCTTGCCGTCTTCGTAGGGCTCGGAGAACGCTATTGTTATGGGGAGATCGCGGAGGGTGAGGTACTCAAATCTCAGCTTTTCCGGAAACCTTGGAGCTTCGAATGGGGAGCTTGCCTGACAGTAGCTGTTTCTGTGGCTCTCAGCCCACACCGAATCGAGGTATTTGTTGGCTGGAGGCTCCGCAGCGAAGGGATTTGGGTTCTCAGGTGGGGGATTTAAGAGCTTATCCACATTAAGTACAGCAGAAGAGGGATAGAGCTGGAAAAGCAGTTCTGGTAGGGCCAGAGACAAAATCAGCGCAAGGACAATTGCCAGGGCAGCATACCTTTTCCTCACAAAAAATTTTGATTATTTTCAGTTAAAAATTTAACGCTTAAAAATCTTCAACCCTGTAGATAGCCTTCATCCTTTCAAGCTTCAGAACGTTCCTTACATCACCCCTCGCTATGACGTCCATGGCCTTCAGGGCAAGTTTTTTGTAGAACTCACAGTATGGGCTTTTCCTGAGCATTGTTCCACTTTCGGCGTAAATTTCCGCCGGACAGGGGGCTCCGCAGAGATTTCTGAACTCACAATTCCTGCACTCCTCAATTTGCTCAACGGTCCTCTTTCTGACTACCTCAAACTTCTCAATCAAGCTGCTCCAGTCGGATAGGGCCGAAAGATTTGCTCTGAACTCTTCCATACCGATGAACTCCCCGCAGGGGTATATGCCGTCCGCACTTACTGCGAAAAACCTTCTCCCGCCGCCGCAGGGAGAAATGTCGCACTGCAGAACTCTGGACGTGGGTGCGACCAGCCCGAGGAGAATGTTGGCAAAATCGCCGATAACTATCCTCCTACCGCTCTTCGTGTTCTCGATCGCCCTATCAATGGCTTTGATGTAGTAATCTTCGAATCCTTCCGGCGGTCTCAACTCCCTTCCACCCGGACTTGTCCCTCTTACAGGATTTGCGAGCATCACACTAACTTTTCCGGCGAGAAAGTCAACCATTGCAGGCAGATGCTGGAAGTTGTGCTTGTTAACCGTCATTATAATATTTAAGCTCCTATAACCATCAAAGAAGTCGAGAGCCCTCATAACAGCATCGTAATGCCCCTTTCCCCTCAGATAATCGTTCGTCTCCTTGTATGGGCTGTCGAGGGAAATTCCAACGCTTGCCCCCTTCTTCATGAGAAGCTCAGCGTCTTCTTCCTCCAGCAGCGTTGCGTTAGTCTGGATGCCGTACTTGAAATCGAAATCCTCCATTGCTCTGAAGATTTCATCCTTTACCATTAAGGGCTCCGCTCCGTGAAAAATGACTCTCTCCACACCATTTTCGGCAAGCACCGTGAGGATCTCTTCAAGCTTTTCGTAGCTCATCTTTGTCCCCCTTTCTCTGATTTCGGCAGGGATGTAGCAGTACGGACAGTTTCTGTTGCAGCTCTCGGTAGGGTTGATGTAAGCAGTCCTGATGTCAACCTCAAATCGGTATCTCTGCATTTCCTCCAGAAGAGCATCCTTTCTTTCTCTGTAGAACCTCTCCACCTCCTCTCTCTCACCTATGGCCCAAAAGTTGGATTCGGGAGCCAAGAAAAACCTTTTACCATTTACCTCCAATTCTTTCAGCATAGTCCCACCAAAAAATTAAAAGGGTGTTTCCTCATCCAGAGCAACGTAATGCGTCAGCCCTCCCTCAGCTTTGCACTCGTAGCGGTATGCCTGCATGAAAAATACAGGTGTGAGGAGCTCTAAAAAAGTTAGGATTGTTATACAATTGTTATACGAAAGTTACATATACTACTTACTACGATGTATCGTAGTTAGTGGTGTTTATGGGAAACAGGGAAAAGGTGTTGAAGAGGCTAAGAAAAGAAATAAGGTCGGGTATCTACTCCTATGCAGTCCTGAACATTCTGGAAAACGGTGAAATGCACGGATACGCCATAAGAAAATCTTTCGAAAACCTGAGTTCTGGAGAATTCGTCCCCTCCGAGGGTGCACTGTACGACCTTCTGAAGCGTCTGCAAAAGCAGGGTCTTGTGGAGAGCTTCTGGGTTGAGGATACGAGACCAAGGAAATGCTACAGACTAACAGAACTCGGAAAAGTTGTTCTGAAGGATTTAAGAAGAGAAATTAGCATTTTAAGAAACGTAATTGAGAAAGTAGAGGAGGTGAAAGAATGGAAGATTTGAAAACTTTTCTGTCCTTTTTGCTGATAATTATAGGGCTGCTCACCTATGCTCTCAGAAACAGACCTAATCCGTATGTCGGAGTAAGAATGGGATACACCTACCTTTCAAAAGAAGCGTGGAGAAAAGCAAACACCTTTGCTGGCATATTCTGCGTTATGGCAGGATTGGTGCTTATTGCAATGAACATGCTGCTAAACCTCCCCGATCAAGTTTTTCTTATTGTATTCCTAATTATAATCGTTGCAGTAGCATTTCTAAGCTACAGAGTGGGCAAGGAAGCCTATGAAAAGGAGGACCTGCGAATGCCTGCAAAGGCCAAAAAACAGCTTGAGCCTGTAAAAGTCGAGCGACATCTTTTAATCCAGCTGATTTCGTTAGCTGCGTATCTTATTCTCCTTCTTGCCCTCTGGAATAACTTGCCCAAATCTATTGCCACACACTTCGACATAACCGGACGACCCGACAGCTACACTGACAAGTTTACAGGAGCAGTCCTGTTACCACTCCTCACTATGTCCATTATGCCGCTAATGACTCTTATCATCTCAAAGGAGCCAATGCTAACACGATTTCCAACCAAGGGGGTCAAAGCTCTTACTTTGGTGCATCTGCTCATTGTCGCGTTAATGGCACTGAGACTTTTCTACAATGCTGGAATTCCAGATAAGTTTTGAAAAATTATTTTTTGGGCGCTCTGTCGAAGTAGGGGCTCTTGCCCAGTGCTGACAGCGGAACGCCCATCACAACGTCCGCATCAATCATTCCAAGCTTCTTTGCCGCAATTCCAATTCTGTACATGATTCTCGTGTCAATCCCGAGCATCGCTGAAACTTTCACCGCCGAGCCGAGAGCGATGCCGAGGTCAATCATTCTGAAGGCGCAGTTAGGCCCCACAAAGTTCTCACCCTTCCTATCAGCCTTCTTGAATTCGGAGCAGCTTTCAAAGCCGCATGCCTGGCAGTTAACACCCACCGTTCTGTCCCCCTTGGCCCCTATCAACAAAATCGCCTGAGATTTTCTTACGCTTTCAGCATCTCTGATAAAATCCTTATCCCCTCCTTCAGCCATTTCCTCCATTTTTGCAGCAATTTTCTCCATTTCCTCGCCGTCAACGTAAACGATTTCGATGGTGTCCTCACCCTTGGACTTAGGAGCCGTTCTCGCCGATTCAGCCATGATGAGGGCTGCTATTTTCACACCTTCATTTTTGAAATCCTTCTCGTTGAGAAGCATGCCCTAATTAGAAATCAAAAAATAAGTACTTTACCCCGATTCACATACCAATGAGTCCTAAATCCCCTCAAAAAACGCATCAACAGAGCCGTATCGCCTAACGATCCTCAAATAAAGGTCGTCCAGAACTCTGCTCGACGCTCCCCAAACGAGCTGCCCTGCACACTCGAAGTTCGGCCCCCAGTCCGTGATTCTTCTCGACTTGAGAACCTTTCTGAGTTCATCGACCAGAACTCTGCTCACCTCTCTCCCATCAGGTACGAAATCGAGCGTCCTTATCATCCCCACAACGGGGCAAATCATTATCCTGTACTCGTGAACCTCCCGCGGCCTTAAAAATCCTAGAACATCAACACATTCGGGATTTATTCCAAGCTCCTCCTCAAACTCTCTCAAAGCTGCTTCAACCTCGTTCTCGCCATCCTCAATCATCCCACCGGGAAAGGCTATGTGACCCGCGCTCCTGTTCAAACCCTTCGAGCGCTTTATCATCACAATTTTCGGGCACTTCTCGTCAAAAACCGGAACCACCACGGCGGCATCCGTCTTTTTAGAGACTTTTTTGTCCAGCAGCTCTCCAAGCCTCTTAACCAACACTTTGAGAGTTCATTAAAAAAGTATTTAAGGCTTTTCTAAGAAACAAACGGTTAACTTAAAAAGCACCGAACTAACTTGCAGTATGGGCAAAACAATTGCAGAAAAAATACTCAGCGAAAAATCGAAGAGTGACGCTTACGCCGGTGACATTGTTGTTGCCGAGATTGACCAGATAGCCCTGCAGGACGGCACGGCTCCTCTGGCAATAAGGCAGCTGATGGAGCTCGGAACGGAGGTTAGAGCAGCAGACAGGACACACTTTTTCGTTGACCACGCCGCTCCCTCGCCAAGAAGGGAGCTGAGCAACGACCAGAAGTTCATCTACGAGTTTGCAAAAAAGGTTGGGGCGGACTTCAACCCGCCCGGAGAGGGGATAATCCACCAGATTATGGTAGAGCGGTACGTCAAGCCCGGAGATTTGGCCGTTGGGGCTGACAGCCACACATGCACCTACGGAGGAATTGGAGCTTTCTCCACGGGAATGGGTTCTACTGATGTTGCAGTTGCCATCGCACTCGGCAAGAACTGGTTCAGAGTTCCTGAGAGCTTCAGAGTTCAGCTTGACGGCTCTCTCCCCAAAGGAGTTTTCGCCAAGGATGTGATACTGAAGCTCATAGGTGATCTTGGTGTTGACGGAGCAACCTACAAGGCCCTTGAGTTCCACGGGGAGTGTGCTGAGAACATGACTGTGGAGGAGAGGCTCACAATAGCCAATATGGCGGTAGAGTGCGGAGCCAAAGCGGGAATTTTCGAGAGCGATGAGAACACGAGGAAATTCCTCGCCGAGCTTGGGAGGGAGGGGGATTTCAGAGAGGTAAAGGCGGATGAGGATGCAGAGTATGAAAAGGAGATTTACATGGACGTTTCCTCCCTCGTTCCGGTTGTCTCAAAGCCCCACAACGTTGACAATGTTGCAGAGATTAGCGAGGTTGAGGGCACGGAGGTAAATCAGGTTTACATCGGAACATGCACAAACGGCAGGCTTTCTGACTTAGAGGTTGCTGCAAGAATCCTGAAGGGCAGGAAGGTTAAGGAGGGTGTTAGGCTGATTGTTGTCCCTGCAAGCAGGAGAGTCTATCTGCAGGCCCTCGATAAGGGGCTGATAAGAGTTTTCGTTGAGGCTGGAGGAATGGTTCTCAACCCCGGCTGCGGGCCGTGTGTGGGAATCCATCAGGGAATTCTGGCTGATGGCGAGGTTTGCATCTCCACTCAAAACAGAAACTTCAAGGGCAGAATGGGCAATCCGAACGCGGAAATTTTCCTTGCCTCACCAGCTACAGCTGCAGCAAGTGCTGTTAAGGGATACATAGCAGACCCGAGGGAGTTCCTGTGAAGATCTCCAGAGGATTGCTCAAAACAATTCTGGAAGCTGCGAAGAGCGCTCACCCAGATGAGTTCATAGCTCTGCTGAGCGGAAGCAAGGATGTAATGGATGAGCTCATTTTCCTTCCCTTCGTTTCGGGCTCGGTGTCTGCAGTTATTCACCTCGACATGCTACCCATCGGCATGAAGGTTTTCGGGACTGTTCACAGCCACCCCTCGCCGAGCTGCAGGCCATCGGAGGAAGACTTGTCCCTCTTCACCCGCTTTGGCAAGTACCACATCATAGTCTGCTATCCCTACGACGAGAACAGCTGGAAGTGCTACAACAGAAAGGGCGAGGAAGTGGAGCTGGAAGTGGTTGAAAAAGATTAATATATGATGAGAAATAGAGAAAATTGAAATGCCTCGTACCGTAAAGGATCTGCTCGTTGAAATTAAAGATACTACCGAGCTGATGGTTGACCTTGCCTATTCCGCAATTCTTTACAACAATGAGGATATTGCTGAAGAGGTTCTGGAGCTGGAAGGAAGGGTTCTCGATTTGCTCAAGCAGATAAGAGTCGTTTCAATCCTCGCTGCAAGAAGGGTGGAGGAGGCGGAGAAGGTTTCATCAATCCTGCAGATAGCCAACGCGGGGCAGAAGATAAGCAGCGCAGCAGCAGACATTTCCTCGCTTGTCCTGAGAAACATCAGACTCTCGGACGAGATGGTCAAGCTGATGCTCTACCATTCCGAGGAGACGGTCGTAAAGCTTGAGGTTCCCGAAAATTCAGAGATTGCAGGAAAAACTCTTGGTGAAGTTAGGCTCCACACCAGAACGGGAATGAGGGTGATTGCGATAAAGCGCGGGTTCAGCTGGATTTTCAATCCCGACAGGGACACGATGGTTTACAAGGGCGATTTGCTCTTTGCAAAGGGCGACCCGGCAGCTCTACCGAGATTTTACGAAGTAGTTGCGGGGAAGCAAATACCCCCTCCGCCCGAACCTCCGGACATCAAAATAGAGGAGCTCGACAGGGCCGTTGACCTGCTTATAGAGGTGAAGAACCTCTCCGAGCTTTCGGTAGACCTCGCGTACTCCTCATTGATTTACGGAAATGACGAAATTGCGCTGGAAGTCGTATACCTTGAGGAGGTTATCGACAACACCAAGTTTGAAATTGAGAAGAGCGTGCTCAAGTGCAGTCGCCACTTCAACGACGAGCAGCTTATGCCTTTAATGGCCATTGTCGAAATAGCCTACTGCTCCGAGCTTATAGCGGATGCAGCGAGGGACATCGCTCAGGTACTGCTGGACAAGATGGAGATTCCCGCGATATTCAAGGAGGCAATGAGAGAGACCGATGAGGTGCTGACATTGATTACAGTATCCGAAGAATCCCCGCTCAACGGAAAAACTCTTGGAGAGGCAAGGGTCGAAAGCAACACCGGGATGCATGTGGTGGCGATTAAAAGAAAGAACGAGTGGATAACAAAGCCAACTGCCAACACAAGGATTTTCAGTGGGGATGTTCTGATTGCAAAAGGAACGAGGGAGGGTGAGAGCGAGCTGTTAAAGCTCTGCTCTACCCGTGCACCGCTTCCATAAGCTTTACCACAAGCTCCCTCTTTATCATCGAGCTTCTGTCTCCCTCGCAAACTATAGACCTAACTCCTATTATGTCGGGTGAGAGCTCTTTTAGCGTCTCAATGTGATTCCAGCTTATGTTTCCGGCTAGAGCCACCATCAGGCCGTTATCTCTCGCCAGCTTCACAAAACTCTCAATATCTCCGATTTTCATGTGATCGAACAGGGAAGTGCCATCCTTTATGGCGGTGTCAACCATCACAATGTCCGCTCCAGCCTTCGCAACCGCTTCAGGCAAATCGAGGGGGGATACTGACGAAATTCTGTAATAGTCGCCGTAGCCAGCAGCAACGACTTTTTTGCTCGAATCAAAGTCCTTAACAGCTCTCACAACGCCAACCATCATCTCGTAAGCTTCTTCAGCGTTTTTGACTCCGTAAAGACCGACCTTTATGTAATCCGCACCTGCAACTGCAGCACCCAGCGCTGCAAGGCTCGCCGTTCCGGGCTTATACGGCATATCTCCCGTTGTTGCGCTTATCTCCTTACCGTATTTCTTGGCGAGCTCCGAAATTTCCCTAATCACCCAGGGGAAGTTAGCACCAAGCGAGCCTTCAGCAGGATTCTTCACATCGATGATGTCAGCCCCTCCCTCGATCGCCTCAATCGCTTCCGCAACACTCATGGGGCTTACAAGTACCTTCATAAAAGGTCGGACTTTGAGATGGTATATATGCCTTTTGAAAGAGATTTAAACACTCACATCAATGCAGAGTCATGAGAGTGACGAGTCCAGAAATACAGCGCGGAATCAAAGTTTCTGAGCTGCTCGATATGTTTGGAAGCACGGCATTCAATGCCAGAAGACTTGGAGAGGCTGCAAAAATCTGTGAGGAGATGGTTAAAAGCGACTCGTTTGTTTTCCTCACTCTGGCAGGAGCGATGATTCCCGCCGGGATGAGGAAAATCGTGGCCGGGATGATGCAGAACGGATTTATAAGCAGTCTTGTAACCACTGGAGCCAACATCGTTCACGAAATAGTCGAATCTCTCGGTATCGGTCACGAGATTGGAAGCTGCTACGTCGATGACACAGCTCTGGCTGAGGAGAGCATTAACAGAATTTACGACGTTTTTGTTGGGCAGGAAGCTTTTGAGAGGGTCGAGGAGTTTCTTTCAGGCATAATTGAAGGGCTTGATGGGATTTACACAACCTACGAGTTTCTATGGGAGGTAGGAAAAAGAATCCCGGATGAAAGGTCGTTCCTCAGAATTGCCGCGGAGAGAGAGATTCCAGTCTTCTGCCCCACCCTGCACGACTCAATAGCCGGCTTGCACATGACGATTTACCGAAAAAACCTTCAGATTGACTTCTTCAGGGATGTCAGCAGAATTATAGACTTCTGCTTCCAGAAAAGGAAGATGGGTGTCATTGTCGTTGGAGGAGGCGTGCCAAAAAACTTCACACTGCAGGCGATGCTTCTGGCGGAGGGATTTGACTACGCGGTGCAGATAACAACAGACTCACCGCAGTGGGGCGGGCTGAGTGGGGCAACGCTTGAAGAGGCTAAAAGCTGGTGCAAGCTAAAGCCCGACGCCAAGGCTGTAACGGTTTACTGCGACGCAACTATAGCTCTGCCAATGCTCTACGCCTACCTGCTGGACAGATGTGGGGAGTCGTGAAAAAGCCCGAAACCATTTTTATTAGCCAAACCGAGACGGAGCATGAAGCACAAATTTGACCCTAAAAAAGCTCATATTCTCGATTCGGAGTGGAGGAGGAAGATTTTTCCTCCGGAGAAGGTCGTGGAGTTCATTGAAAGCCTCAGGCCGAAGAAAAACGTTCTGTTCGACGTTGGAGCAGGAACAGGCTACCTCACAATTCCCCTTGCGAGGGTTTTCAAGAAGGTTTACGCTGTAGAGATAAGCGAGGAAATGGCGGAAGTTCTCAGGAGGAGAGTAGAGGAGGAGGGGTTGCTCAACATCGGAATAATCGTCTCCGAGAAACCGCCGGAGGTGGACTTCAGAGTTGACGTTGTGCTTTTCTCCAACGTGCTTCACGAGATGGACAATCCGGAGGAGTATCTGGAGTGGGCCTCAAGGGCCGACTACGTGGTGGTTGCTGAGTGGAAGAAAGAGAAAACTGAGTTCGGCCCACCGGTTGAGGAGAGGTTAAGCCTTGAGGAGCTTGAAAATCTGAGCAAAATGAAACTTGTAAAAAGCGAAAATTTGAGCTACCACTACTTGGCAGCTTTCAAAAAGGTTTAGGACCTCACTCCTAATATCGACTTCTGTGACCTTCTAATTCTCCTTCTCTTCTTTCCGTCGGACGTGTACTTCTGATTTGGTCCTGGCTTTTTGTAGTCCTGCCACTTGGTAGGCACGAGCCTGTACTCGTTGCTGTTCCTCTTCTTAATCTTCACCCACGTTACGCTGCCTGTCTTACCCATGCCCCATTTTCAGCCTCCCAATTTAAAAACTTTACCTGAGAACCTGAGGAGAGCTCCAAGAAGCATTAGGGCTGAGCCCAACCAGACGGCGTTTATCAGCGGAACGCGGTAGTACTCAAGCGTTACAACGTTGTTGTCCAAATCGAAGCTCTTGATTGAGTAATAGTTGTCCCACAATACTGTCGGAATTATCTCAACTGAAGAAACTCTGTTGTTCCCAGCAACTTTGTAAAAGTAAACTTTCGGTGCTATTACGCCATCCGGGGTTTTGACTATCGCTGTGAGAGTGTACTTTTCCGCATCCTCGCTAATGCTTAAATCGAGAAGCTTGTAACCCTCTGAGTCAAGAGTGATGGTCTTGCTTTCCTCGAAAAGCCAAACGGAAGTTGCTCCGACAAAGAGGAAAATTACGCCCAGGTGAAGCAGCGTCGCGGGCATCGAGACTTTTTTTATTTTAAGCACAACCAGCAGCACTATTAAGGCGAAGACCGGCAGAAACGTGACGAAGTAGTATTCTCTGCTCACCTCAACAGAAACGCCGGCAATCGTTCCTAGAAAAACCACAATAACTGCTGACAAAAAGAGGATTGGCAAATTCTGATTGCAGAGACTTGAAATCGAAAACTGTCTCGCCCTGACAACTAAAGGAGCTAAAGAGGCCAGAATCGGAATTACGTAGCTGTAATCACTAACCTCCCCTCCAAAACTGTGCACTGAGCTTATAATGCCACTTCTCGTGACTAGGGTTGCAAAAAGAACGAGTGAGAAGGTGAGATAAGCGAAAAAGTCTCTGCCCCTAGTGAGATGGAAGTAGGCTGTAAGAGTTAGCCACGGAAGTAGGGAAGCGTTCTCCACCGGATCCCATCCCCAGAAACCTCCCCATCCAAGAGTTTTGTATGCCCACAAACTTCCGATAAGAATGCCGAGGGTTAGGGATAACCACGTGAGCCTCGCGATGGTTCTTTCCCCTTCCGAATTTGCAACGATTACGGAGTACAGCAGAGCGGCAAGCGAGTAGGCGAGGAATACCACTGGAGGGTGGAGTATCATCTCCACAGTTCTCAGCAGAGGATTCAGTCCTGCTCCATCTGGGGGTGTGTAAGGTAAGACCGTAAAGGGATTTGAGAAAATCAAAAGGTTAAGGAGGAGGTAAGACGTGAAAAGAGTCATTACAGCAGCCACCTTGGCTTTCTTTCTGTCCTTAACCCCCCAGTTAATGTAGAGTGAGGTCACCATCAGATTGAGCACAACCCACAAGAGGAGGCTGCCTTCCTTCCCGGCCCAAACCGCGCTTATTTTGTAGGCCAGCGGCATTTCGGCATTGGAGTTAGCATAAACGTACCATATCGAAAACGTGTCGGTAACAAAGTAGTTTACAAGCAGCAGCAGGGCAGCAAAAGTCGTGGAGGTTGCAAGGTAAAGTGAGAACTCACCCAGACTTTCTTTTTTCGCGAGAAACAGTGAAAATGCCGAAAATGTAGCTACAAAAGAAGTTGCCAGCAGCAGGAAGCCTGGCTCCAACTAACCACCTTTGTACTCAGTATGGCACTTTTGAAGCACTTTCGTGGCATGCAGAACTTTTCCATCCCAGTTCCCCACAACCACGACCTCGGCATCGTACCGCTGAACCGTCCCGTTGTAAACAGCAGTTATGGTGTTTTTGCCATCAGAAAGCTGGAAGGTGTTGCCGTTGACAGATACAATCTTACCAACAACCTGAACGTTTTCCGCTTTCCCTTGCGCAATCAGGTCAGAAGGTGTTAAGTAAGGAGAAATGTTGTGGTAGAGAACGATAATCGCCAATGCTGTGAAAGAAACCAGTGCGATTAAGCTGAATTTTTTGTCTGCCATGCTTAGGAGTTGAACTCCTGAATTAAAAAATATTCGGCCATAAAGCACATAAACAGCAATTCTCAAATTTTTCCAAGCGGGGGTTGCCGAGCCAGGAAAAGGCGCAGGGCTTAAGACCCTGTCCCGAAGGGGTCCGCGGGTTCGAATCCCGCCCCCCGCATGCTTTTTACTGCAGTAAGAGTCTCATGTCACCTGCCACCCAGCCCTGGGCCTGCAAGGTCGTAGAGATGAGTCAATGTTGTGACCGTTGTTCCAACAGGTCAGTTGATGTGTCGCCGTCACTGTGAGTGAGGACTGTTACAGTCTCACCTGGATTGAGGTGGGAAATTAAAGCGGTGATTCGCCTCATCTCTGAGAATCAGCCCTGCAAAGATGCCTGTGTCCCCTATCGCGGGGAGAAGACCAATACGTGCTCAAAACCATCAGAAAAGATCATCTTTCAGGCATTCCCTGCCAGCCTCATTCAAACTACCACAACCCCCATCTTCACGAAGTGTTTGTCAAAGGTGTAAATTTCCTCGATTTTGTGCTCTCTCATCTTGACGTAAGCAAGGGCGTCGTTAACGTCAACGCCCTTCTCCACTGCGAGAAGAGAGGCTTTCAGGTAGTCTTCGGCACTAACCTCAAAAACCTTCACGTTCCTGAGGGTAAGAAATTCCTTCACGAATTCTGCTGACAGCTTTTCGTTACTCCTGCTCGCAATTACGTTGGCAACCTCGCTCAGATGCACAACAGTCGTCGCAACTTTCTCTCCCTCTTGGATCCTCCTGAGAATCTCGACGGATTTCCCCTTCATCTCTGCAATCCTGTCATCTGGTTCTTTCTTTGGTTTAAGCAGGGCGTAAATCAGGACGTTGGAATCAACGAACCTCATAAAGCTCTCTCCTCATCTCTTCCCAGTCCTTCAGCTCCTCAACCTCGATGCTGTCTGCAAACCTCATCACGTTCCCCTTCCTCGGGAGAATCTCAACTTTGTCCTCGTAAACCACAACCACAACCTCGTCCCCGTGCCTCTCCCTCCACTCCTTCGGAATGACAATCCTTCCGTGTCTGTCCAGTTTTTTTACTTCGATGCTCATAGCTTTAATTGTATGGCATTTTTAATAAGTTTTGTCACAGAACTAAGCTTTTTCCACCTCCTCCATAAAACCCCTGAGCTGCTGCAACGAGTAGCTTTCTGCCGAGAGTTATGCCAAATGGCGATGCGGCAGTTTCTCTCCCCCAAACCGTTGCCTTGTTAGGGGCGAAACCAAACTCGCTCAATCTCGTTTGACCTCTCAACTCAAAAGGGATGCTAACTACGGCCAAACCAATCGGCAGTTTAATTTTTTGGTGCTGTTACATCTTTCCTTGGAAATCAAAAAGGGCAGGGATTCAACCCCACCCATGCAGCTGCAAATAGAAATCCCACTATGGCTAACAATTGACATCCAGAATAAAAAGATTCCCATCCAAGAAATCACATCTGCTTTAAAAGGAATTGAAGCTTCAATTCTGGGAAAGGTTCTGGAGGAGATAGACAGCGTTCTCATCTCCTCAATGCATAGAAAGGATACGACAAAAACGATTACCATAAACACAGCAGAGAAAAGAGAACGATCGTAACGCTGCTTAGAAAAACCGTTACAAGACTCAAAGACAAATCAATAGGCAGAACCTTCTGCCCCCTCTACAACTTAATAGAATTCGACGAGAAAAGGCTATATCAGCCAGATATAGCAGCAATAGCCATCGATTATGCTTTATCCATGAGCTACAGGGAATCAAGGCAGAGGCTTGAGAGACTGACAGAGTCTCCTTCACACCTCACGATATGGAGGAGGATGCAGGAATTAAGCTATGAGTCGAAATTCGAATACGAAAGCTTTGTTTCGGCTGATGGAACAAAGCTCCATGCTAAGAGAAGTAAGAAGCTCGATGTAAAGGTTATCGCTGGAAAAAGCGTTATCGTTGGGATTAACGAGAGCCATAGGGAAATGAGAGGAGAGTACGATGTTAAAGCAACAGTCGTAGGAGATGCTGACAGAGATCTCAGCTGCTTTTGAAGAAAGGCAGATCGATTTAGAACCTTAAAACCTAAACTTAATTTACCACTTCGCAACATTAAAACATGAGACTTCACGAATATCAGGCGAAGCAGATTTTCTCCAAGCACGGAATAAGAGTTGCAAGAGGAGAGCTGGCAACCTCTGTCGAGGATGTTAGGGGGATTGCTGAGGAGCTAGGGGGCAAGGTGGTACTGAAATCTCAGGTTCTTGTTGGCGGGAGGGGAAAGGCAGGTGGTATAAAGAAGGCCTACAGCGTTGAAGAGGCCGTTGAAAAGGCTAAGGAAATGTTTGGTTCCGTATTAAAAGGCCACATAGTTGAGAAAATCTACGTGGAGGAAATGATTGAAGTTCAGCGAGAAATGTATGCCGGGCTAACAATTGATAGAGCCAATAAAGGTATCGCGGCAATTCTGAGTTCTGTGGGTGGTATGGATATTGAGGAAATTGCCGTCAAGCATCCTGAGAAAATAGCCAGGATCGCTGTGAATCCGAAGTGGGGGCTCTGGGATTATCAGATAAGGGAGCTTTTGCTGAATTCGCAAATGCCGAGGGAGTACTGGAAGGAGGTCGCTTCAATCCTCAAAACCCTCTACCGGATTATGGTTCACTACGAGGCTGAGCTTGTCGAAATCAACCCCCTTGTTGTTACACCTGATGGACTTGTTGCTGCGGATGCGAGGCTTAACATTGACGACAGTGCACTTTTCAGGCACAGGGATTTGGAGAAACTGAGGGATTATACCGAAGCTGACCAGATGGAGAGAATCGCAATGGAAAAGGGGCTGAATTACGTCAAGCTTGATGGGAACGTTGGCGTGCTTGCAAACGGTGCCGGGATGGCCATGGCAACCATGGACCTGATATACATTTACGGTGGCAAGCCGGCGAACTTCCTCGACATAGGAGGTGGAGCCTCTGCAGAGGTTGTGAGGGAGGCCATTAACCTAATTCTCAGCGACAAGAATGTTAAGGTGGTCTTCATCAACATCTTCGGCGGGATAACGAGGTGCGATGAAGTTGCGAAGGGGCTTAAAGAGGCTTTGGCAGACGTATCAACTCCGGTGGTTGTGAGACTCGCAGGCACAAACGAGGAGGAGGGGAGGAAAATCATGGATGAGTTTGCAAAGGATAGGCCAAACTTCCACATTGTCGAGACGATGGAGGAAGGGGCGGAGAAGGCCGTAAAGCTTGCTGAGGAGGTGTGAATTATGGCAATTATCGTTGATGAAAGAACGAAGGTGGTAGTTCAGGGAATAACTGGCTATCAAGGCAAGTTTCACGCGGAGAGAATGCTCAACTACGGCACAAAAATTGTTGCCGGAGTTACTCCCGGAAAGGGCGGGACGGAAGTCCTTGGGGTGCCGGTCTATGACTCTGTTAAGGAGGCAGTGAGGGAGGCTGACGCAAACGCATCCGTAATCTTCGTTCCCGCTCCCTTCGCTGCTGATGCCGTGATGGAGGCGGCTGATGCTGGCATCAAAGTTATTGTGTGCATAACGGAAGGTATTCCCGTTCACGATGAGCTGAAAATGTACTGGAGGGTGAAAGAGGCGGGAGCGACGCTAATAGGCCCCAACTGCCCCGGAATCATAAGCCCCGGCAAAACGCACCTCGGCATAATGCCCGTTCAGATTTTCAAGCCGGGGAATGTTGGGATTGTGTCAAGAAGCGGCACTCTGACGTATCAGATTGCCTACAACCTCACAAAGCTCGGATTGGGCCAGTCAACGGTTGTTGGAATAGGAGGAGACAGGATAATAGGCACGGACTTTGTGGAGGTGCTAAGGCTCTTTGAGGATGACAAGGAAACCAAGGCTGTTGTTTTGGTGGGTGAGATTGGAGGCAGGGATGAGGAGGTTGCGGCAGAGTTTATCAGAGAAATGTCGAAGCCGGTTGTAGGCTACGTTGCAGGCTTAACCGCCCCACCCGGAAAGAGAATGGGGCATGCGGGGGCGATAATTGAAGGGGGAGTTGGAACGGCGGAGTCGAAGATTAAAGCACTTGAAGCTGCGGGAGCGAGAGTGGGGAAGACGCCGATGGAGGTGGCTGAGCTGGTTGCGGAAATCCTATGAGGCTCGACATTCTGCTTGTCAGGAGGGGCTTTTTCAGCTCAAGGAGCAGAGCGAAGGAGGCAATAAAGAAAGGCTTCGTCTTGGTTGATGGAAAAAAGGTGACGAAGCCTTCAGCGGAGGTTGACTTTGAGGCGGAGATAAAAGTTCTCCAGCCGGAAAGGCCGCGGGGATACTGGAAGCTGAAGGAAATCGACGAGCACTTCAACCTTTTTTCCGGCAATGAGGTTGTTCTTGACCTCGGAAGCTCTGCTGGGGGTTTTTTGCTCTACGCCAGCGAAAAAGCAAAGGAGGTTTACGGTATAGAGTACAGCAGGGAGTTTGAGGAAAGCTTGAGGGAAATTGAGAGGCAAAGGCCAAACGTTAAGGTTTTCATTGCCGATGCCTTCACCTTCGACATTTCACTTTTGCCCGAGCTTGATTTAATCCTTAATGACCTCACTTTGCCTTTTTCCTCATCCTTTCGTGCAATGCGAAGATTTCTTCCGCTGCTGAAAAAAGGTGGAATTGTGCTGTTTGTTCACAAGGAGGGAGATGGGGAGAGCCCAGATTTTGGTGAAATGGAAGTAATTGGGAATCTGACTTCCTCAGACAGGAAGGAAAGTTATTATTTGCTTCGCCTATAAGGTTTCTTCTCATTATTATAACAATTGATGACATTATTATCGATTAATTACGAAAAATTTAAATACATAGAAGTTCCGGAATTATTGTCAAAATTGGGGGTAGTATTTATGAGGGGGTATGTAGTGGGATTGGTGCTGGCGTTAATGCTGGTAACTGCACCGGCAATGGCAGAAGACTTCAGCATGAACGGTACGGAGTTTGCGGCTGCATTCATAAAAAACACGGTTTCAAACCTCGATCTGGGAGCGAAGTTCCTGCACCTGCTCTACGAGGTGAACGACACTGACACAAACTCCAACCTCTTCCAGAACCTCTGGGGGCTGGTTTACGGTGGAGTTCTTGTTGCGGGTTGGAACAACCAGGTGACGGCGGAGGTTCTGGAAACGCTGGCAAACAGCGATAACCTGACATCCCAGAGAACTAACATCAGCGAATCAATAAGGATGATGGCGACCAACACCTCCGTTGTCTTCGGCGACACTGAGGGCAGCCAGGGACTGGCAGCGCTTATGAAGTACCAGGTAAAGGCCTTGCAGAACACGTCGATAACAACCACCAACTCTACCGGAGTCGAGGTGCCGCTAGTTGAGGCTTACGCCGAAGCACTGGCGAACACGATAACGGACAACGTAAAGTTCATGATGGAGCTGTTCAAGGCAATACCTAATGCTTTAACGTAAGCTCTCTTTTTTCCTTGAATTTTTTATATCCTGTAGTAAACTAGATTCATGGCTTTAGTCGAGGACGTCATATCCTTGCTTGAGCAGCAGGATGGCCTTACGGCAAAGGAAATATGCAAATTGCTCAACCTTGAACCGCAAAGGGAAGATGATGTTTACTCAGCATTGCTGAAAGCATCCAAGATTTTGAGGAGGAAGGGTAAAAGGCTTGTGATGCAACCTCCCCGCTGCAAGAAGTGTGGCTTTGAGTTTGACAGAATTAAAGCTTCTAAGTGTCCTAAGTGCAAGAGCCAGTGGATTGAGGATGCGAGATTTTTCATAGACTAGAGAAATTTTGATGCGAAAGTTTCAGCCCTGCTCTTACAGTCCTCACTGAAGCTGCAGTAATTGCAGTATCCGCTCTCCTTCCTTTCGGGAAGAAAACCTCTTTGTATGAGCTTCACTCGCTCAATGAGCTTGATGACCTTCTTTTTGAGGCTGAAGGTAACCTCAACAGGCCTAAGATCGCCCGTGTATCCGTAGTAAATCAGGGCTTTGCTGTAGTTTCCAGCCAAGGCGGCTGCACCGGCCTTCACCATGTCTTTAAACCAAACACCATTTTCTGGTGGATTTAGGCCAAGAAAGAGGGGGAGCAGCTCTCCATCACATTCAACTATCTCATCCACACTAACCAGAAGACCGAGCGACTTGGATTTTATCGTTGCATCCACTTCGACGCTTTTGCAGTCAATTTGAGGAAAGATGAATTTATTTGCCGCACTCCTGAAAGCTTCTTCATCGAACGCTTCATGTAGAGCTTTAGCCCTCTTTTTCGCCCAATCGAGGTCAAATCCCTGTTTCAGGGAAAAGTATATCTCCCTTACCGCAGTAAGCTCGGTAAAACGCTTTTCGCCAACATGAACCCGGAAGTAGCACAGTCTAGGACAGGTGATGTAGCTCGTGAGGTAGCTGAGCTTAATCATCGCAAGGTGTTGACATCAACATTTTAAACCTTTTGTTTTACTTTAATTGATGAAAAGAATTCTGGCTGTGGCAGACACGCACCTGAAAGAATGGAATCTTCCGGAGAAGCTCATAGAGCTTATGGAAGGAGCAGATTTTGTCGTTCACGCAGGGGACTTTGAAAGCTACAAGGTTTACAAAAAGTTCTCAGATTACGAGCTTTATGCTGTAGCTGGAAACAGCGACGATGATAAAATTAAGGAGGAGCTTGATGAAGAGCTGGTTTTTGAAGTTGAGGGGGTTAGATTCGGTTTAGTGCATAAGGGCAACTTCATCAACCAGTTCCACGACCTTGGCTATAAGGCAATGGAGCTTGGTGTTGATGTGCTGGTTTTCGGCCACTTACACCGCTTTGTTCTTGAAGAGGTTAGAGGAAAGCTTTTAATCTGTCCCGGCAGCCCAACGCAGCCAAGAATGTCGGTTGCGAGCTGTGCAGAGATTGTTGTTGACAGAAGCAAGGTTGATGTTAGGTATCATGTTGTTCAGCCGCTTTTCTGCGGTATGGACGTTTACGAGAAGCTGGAGGGGTGCGGATGAAGGTTTTCGTTCCCGAAAACTGGGATGAGCTGAAGGGAAAGCTGGCTGAGAGGGGAAGAGTTGTAGAGGTGAGGAAGGGGGATGGAGAGGAGGAGTGCTGCGCCTTCATTGGAAAGTCTCTCAGGATGACGGCAGGCCCTAAGAACATGAGGGAGGCTCTGGAAACCCTCGCAGATCTGGGATTCGATTATGCTGCTATCATTGGTTTCGAGCTGGAGCTTGAGGGGCTTGAAAAGGGCCTCGGATTCAAGATTCCAAAGGTAAAGAGCGTGGAGGAGGTTGAGAGGGCTCCTGAAGTGGAGTCCCTAAAATCCATCGTTCTCAAAACAAAGTGCGTTGAAGGAGTGGAGAGATGCGGGGCAATTGGCATTTTCATAGGCTTTGTGCGGAAGGAGTCTGACGGGAAGACGGTAAGCAGGCTTGAGTATGAGGCTTATGATGAAATGCTGAACGAGAAGGCGAGGGAGATTGAGGAGAGAGTAAAGCAGATGGCCGGAATTGTAAATGCCAGAGTTTACCACAAGAGGGGGATTCTGCTGCCGGGGGAGGACATAGTTTACATCACCGTTATGGGAGAGCACAGGAAGGACATCTGGGAGCCTTTGAAGGAGGCAGTGGAGTTGATGAAAAAGGAGCTTCCAATCTGGAAGAAGGAGGTTTACGAGGATGGAGAGGTTTGGGTGCACGATGCCGAGAGAACTAAATCATGAAAACCATAATTTTTGTTAAAAGCCCGCCATATTTCACGAATCTCTCGTGAGTGCACTGCAGTCCTGCTTCCTCCGCTGCTTTGTTGAAAAGCTCATGTTCAGTCGTAATCACCACAAGCCTTGAGTTCTGGTTCATGCACCTTTTTGCCGCTCTGGCAAAGCTGTGATACAGCCTTTCAATTGCGCCCTTTCGGTGAATTCTAAGGCCATATGGCGGGTTTGTGATTATAACGTCATACTCTCCTGTCATCTCCGTTGCATCTCCCTGCCTGAACTCGATGGTGTCTGCAACTCCCGCATTTACGGCGTTTCTGATAGCACCATCAAGGTGCTTTCGAAACTTCTCCATTCCGTAAAGTTTCAGCCTGACTTCATTTGGCTCAAAAGCCAGCTCCCACTCGCAAAGCTTTTTGTAGGCAAAATCCCTCAAGTTCGGAACGTTCCTCGCCATTAACGCAGCCTCAATGGGAATCGTTCCGCTGCCGCACATGGGGTCGATGAGGGATTCATCGGGCTTCCATTCAGCAATTTTCAGCATTCCGCACGCTATGGCAGCGTTGAGGTGAGCGGGATGGTTGTAAACCCTCCACCACCGCTTGTGCAGCGCATCATCTCCTGTGGTGTCAACACCAACGAAGAGCTCGCTATCAACAAGCTCAACCCTAATAATCACGTCTGGTTGATTGAGATTTACCTTCAACCTCTCCCCGTAGCTCTCCATGAAGCTGTCAATCACAGCCTGCCCCGCTACTCTCGCTATGTCCATTGACGTGAAATCGTGCTCGCCAACCCTCAAGCTCCTTATGGCAAAGCTTTTTCCTTTAACAAAGCTGAAATCCAGCCCCTTTACCGCTGCGTAGATGTCATCAAGCCCCTCAACTTCGCACCTCAGCAGCAACACGTTCAGCCTTTCCAGAGTTCTCGAAAAGTGGTTCAGCAGGGGGATTGCAGACTTTTCCCCGGAAAAGAAGATTCTGCCCCTTCTTTCTCTGATTTCCTCCACTTTGCACCCGAAACTCTCCACTTCCTTGGCTGCAACATCCTCAAGACCCGGGGTGAGAGTGGCATAGAACCTCACGACAAGACTTTTCTTTCCCGACGGATATGTTCTTCGGTGATAATACAGGGAAAGCCCTACAGCGACGAGGAGATTCTGAACTCGCTTCATCCCTTAGTGAGGGAGTGGTTTCTCTCAAAGTACTCTGAATTTACCCCTCCGCAAAAATACGCCATAGTGGAGGCTTTCAAAGGCAGAAACGTGCTTATAACCTCTCCAACAGGAAGCGGGAAGACTCTTGCAGCTTTTCTTGCTGCAATAAGCATGCTTGTTGAGAAAGCTGAGAAGGGGGAGCTTGAGGATAGAGTTTACGTCGTTTACGTCTCTCCCCTTAAAGCCCTAAACAACGACATAAGGAAGAACCTTGAGGAGCCGCTTGAGGAGATTTACGCCCTTGCTGAGAAAAAGGGAATCAAGCTGCAGAAAATAAGAGCTGCTGTCAGAACAGGCGATACGGATGCTGCTGAAAAGCAGAAGCAGGCGAGAAAACCACCACACATCCTGATCACAACTCCAGAAACCCTCGCAATCGTTCTCTGCAGCCCAAAGTTCAGCAAGTCCCTCACGAACGTCAGATTTCTCATCGTTGACGAAATCCACGCGATTGCGGAGAACAAGAGGGGAGTTCATCTAACCCTCTCAATGGAGAGGCTGCAGAGAATACAGGAAGGAGAGATGGTAAGAATAGGCCTTTCCGCCACCATATCGCCACTTGAGGAAATTGCGAGGTTCTTGGTGGGATACAACTACGGTGAGGAGAGAGACTGCGTTATAGCTGACGTCACCTTCGAGAAGCCCATGGACATAAAGGTCGTCTCCCCGATAAACGACTTTTTCTCCGCCAGTGCCGAAGAAATAAGCGACAGGCTTTACGACTTGCTTGCGGAGTACGTAAAAAGCTCGAAAACCACGCTGATTTTCACAAACACGCGTAGCGCGACAGAGAGGGTCGTTTACCACCTCAAGAAGAGGCTGAAGGACTTTCCAATAAAAGCCCACCACAGCTCCCTCTCCAAGGAAGTGAGGCTTGAGGTGGAGAACGAGCTGAAGAACGGGGAGCTGAGATGCGTTGTCTCCTCAACGAGCCTTGAGCTCGGCATTGACATTGGTTACATCGACCTCGTCATTCTGCTGGGCTCGCCCAAGAGCATAAACAGGGCTTTGCAGAGAATCGGGAGAAGCGGGCACAGGCTTCATGAGGTGAGTGTTGGCAGAATCGTGGTCGTTGATCAGGACGACCTCGTTGAGTGCACAGTCTTGGCGAAAGAGGCGAGGGAGAGGAGGCTGGACAGAGTGAAGATACCGAGGAAGTGTCTCGATGTGCTGTGCCAGCACGTCGTTGGAATGGCCATTGAGAAAGTCTGGAGCGTTGATGAGGCCCTTGCCCTGATCAGAAACGCCTATCCCTACAGAGAGTTAACGAGGGAGGAGTTTCTCTCCGTGCTGAGATACCTCTCCGGCAACTTCTCCGAGCTGGAAAAGAAGAAGGTCTATGCGAAAATCTGGTTTGACGAGGAAGAGGGCGTTTTCGGAAGAAGAGGGAAGATGATCAGGCCGATTTACTACCTCAACACGGGCACGATTCCCGACGAGGTGGCTGTGAAGGTAATCACAAAGGACGGAAAGAGAGTTGGAAAGGTTGAGGAAGAGTTTGCCGAGAATTTACTGCCGGGAGACATTTTCGTCCTTGCAGGAAAGACCTTCAGGTTTTTGAAGGCCAAGGGAATGAGCATCATCGTCGAGGAGGTTGAGGGGGAGAAGCCCACCGTCCCAAGCTGGTTCAGCGAGCAGCTGCCTTTAAGCTACGATTTGGCTGAGAGGATAAGGAAGTTCAGGGGCTGGATGGAGGAAATGCTTGAGAAGATGAGCAGGGAGGAAATTATTGCCATTCTTATGGAAAACTTCGAGATTGAGAGAAACGCTGCCAACGCCATCTACCGCTACTTCATGGAGCAGAAGCTCTTCAGCGAAATTCCGACTGACAGCAAGCTTGTGGTTGAGAAGTACGAAGCGGAAAGGAACTACTACTTCTTCCACACTCTGATTGGGAGAAGGGCGAACAGCGCAATTGCGAGAGTTTTTGCCTACAGGACAGGTTTAATCAAGAACTGCAACGTCCAGATGGGGATAAACGATAACGGCTTTGTCCTAATCCTTCCACCTCACAAAAGGCTTAGCGATGCGGAGATTGAGGGGCTTTTCGTCATCCCTGAGTTTGAGGGCCATCTGAGAAAAGCTTTGGACAGGACAGAGATACTGAGGAGGAGGTTCAGGCATGTTGCGGTGAGAAGCCTGATGATTCTGAGAAACTACATGGGGAGGGAGAAGAGTGTCTGGAGGCAGCAGTTCTCTGCGGACTCAATACTAAGCTTTTTAAGGCGCTACTATCCCGACTTCCCCGTGCTGAAGGAGACCTACAGGGAAATAATGGAGGATGCAATGAACATTGAGGATGCGATGGACTTTCTGGCAAAGGTTGGTAGAGAGATGGAGCTTGTGATTGTAAGAACGCCCTACCCCTCTCCCTTCGCCTTCAACATGTACCTGCTGGGAGAGCAGGACGTAGTGCTTATGGAGGACAGGAGGAAGATTCTGAAGGAGCTTCACGAGAAGGTAATGGGCGTGATTCAGAATGCAGCGAATTAAGATGTATCTGGACTTCATAAAGATTGAGCACACGCTCTTCGCCCTCCCGTTCGCCTACGCTGGAGCCTTTCTCGCAGAGGGGGGACTTATAAGCCTCAGGCTGGCTTTTTTGATTTTAACAGCTTTCACCGGCCTTAGAACTGCAGCCATGACCTTCAACAGAATTATAGATAGGGAGATTGACGCAAAGAATCCGAGAACGGCGATGAGGCACTTGCCAGCTGGCCTCATCAGCCTGAAGGAAGCTTATGCTATTGCGGTTTTGGCTCTTGCCCTTTACTTCATCTCAGCAGCTCTCATCAACAAAACTGCCCTCATGCTCTCCCCAATCCCCGCCATAACCGCCTACATCTATCCTTACCTCAAGCGCTTCACCTGCCTCTGCCACTACGTTCTCGGCCTGAACCTTGCTTTTGCCCCGCTGGGAGGGTGGATTGCCGTCACAGACTCAATCGACATTTTCGGCAGCGAGCTCGTCCCCACTCTCATTGGTGTAGCTGTGATGTTCTGGGTTGCTGGCTTCGACATGATATACGGCCTTCAGGATGTGGAGTTCGACCGCAGCAACAACCTTCACTCAATTGGTGCTCATTTTGGTGTTAGAGCTGCACTCTGGCTTTCAAGGCTAAACCACGTCATCTTCTTCGCCCTCATCGCCATCGCCCTTCAAATCCAAAATGCTAAGCTTGCAGAGCTTTTTCTTCCTTTAATCGCCCTTTTGCTCTTCTACGAGCATTACATTGTCAGGGATGGCTACGACGAGGCAAAAATTCAGATTGCCTTCTTTTACGTCAATGCCCTCGTCAGCTCGGCACTTCTTGCAGCCATTTTCGCCGATGCCATTTTCAGTAAATTACTTTAACTCTTGCTGTCACATAGGTAAGTGAAGCTCTCCCGACTTAAGAGGAAGCACAAAAGGGTTATTTCAGTTGGTAAGATTGCAGAGCAATTCTGGTGCGAGATGAAAGTTGAGCTGAAGCTTCTTTA
>LDZR01002239.1_pt1 | contig 35857 bp, 35 predicted proteins | sample 615371 | NCBI WGS metagenome assembly LDZR01 (sample SAMN03408294, study PRJNA278302) | terrestrial metagenome | isolation source: oil reservoir sample K2 | place: USA: Alaska, North Slope, Kuparuk formation | collected 2013
TCCAAAACAAGCAACCCCTGGCCAACCTTAACTTGATCACCCTCTCGAACTAAAACACGCAAAATCTTTCCAGGCATCGGAGCAGTGACCACATTCTCACCAGCGGCAGTTGGTGCCGGTGCTGTGGGAACTTCAACCGGCGCTGAAGGAGTTGGAGCCGAAGGCACTGCTACAGGTGTGGAGGGTACGCTTACACTTTGAGCAGGAGCTTGAAGGGCTCCCATTGGAATTCCAAGGTCCTTTGCTTCAACTTCATAACTTTCTTCATCAAAACTGACTTTGAACTTTCCTACACCTAGTTCTTCAACTTCAACCTCGTAAGGAACTCCATCAACAATGACCTTAACTTTTCCCTTCATTCTCACCAAGCCCCCATTTCATAGTTGAAATTCTCAACTTCTTCAAGTTGGGATTGAACACCGTATAAACGCCAGGCATCGGAAGGCTTCTTCCTAAATGGTAAGGGTCTAAGTTGAGCGTTCTTCTCTGATACATAAGCCAAAATTGCAGCAGTAATCACTGCAAGCTTTTTAGGTTCAATTGAAGGTTTCTCTTCAACATACTTTTCCTTCTCTTCTTTTGGTTTAGGAGCAGCTTCAACAGGCTTTGCCCTCTCGATCAATGCCCTTTCAAGATAACCGATTCCGTACATTGCTAGTGCCAATATACTCAACACTAGAAAAACCACTGTAACGCCTAAAATGGTAATGTAAAGGCCTTCAAGGAAGAACTCCCAAGTAACCATTTTTTGCACCTCACAGTGGAATGTTACCATGCTTCTTTGGTGGAAGCTTAACCCTCTTACTTTCTAATGCTTCTAATGCCATGATTATCTTGCCCCTCGTTTCTGCCGGGTCAATCACGTCATCAATGTAACCCCTGCTTGCGGCAACGTATGGGTTGGCAAACTTTTCTCTGTACTCTCTTATCTTTTCTTGTCTAACTTCTTCTGGGTTTTCGGCTTTGGCAATCTCCTTCCTAAAGATGATGTTTGCCGCTCCCTCAGGTCCCATAACGGCTATCTCTGCAGTCGGCCAGGCGAAGACGAAGTCCGCTCCAAGGTGCTTTGAACCCATTGCTAAGTAAGCTCCACCATAAGCTTTTCTTAAAATAACTGTAACCATTGGGACAGTTGCTTCTGAGTAAGCGTAAAGCACTTTCGCACCGTGCCTTATAATTCCTCCATACTCTTGCTGCACTCCTGGAAGGTAACCTGGAACGTCAACGAGCGTGACAATTGGAATGTTAAAGGCGTCACAGGTTCTAACAAATCTCGCTATTTTGTCGGAGCTGTCTATGTCAAGAACTCCAGCTAAGTGTATTGGATTGTTTGCTATGATACCAACTGTTTGACCATTCATTCTTCCAAAGCCAACAATGGCGTTTGGAGCAAAGTATGGGAGTATTTCGAGGAAGTCAGGGTTTCCGTTAGCGTCTCTATCAACTATCTCGTAGATAACCTGCCTAACATCGTAACCCTTGTTTGGATCGTCTGGAACTATTTCATAGAGCTTGTCGCTCTTTCTGAATGGGGGGTCTGTTGTTGGGAATTTTGGTGGTTTTTCCATGTTGTTTGGTGGGAGGTACCCAATGAGCCTTCTTATGAGCATTAAAACTTCTTCGTCACTTTTCCCTATTAAATGGGCCTGCCCGCTTTTTTGGGCGTGAACCATTCCTCCACCTAGTTGAGTTGAAGAGACTTCAACTCCGGTAACGGCTTTGACGACTTGTGGGCCGGTAATGAACATAAAGGTGGCTGGATTGTCGACCATTAGAATGAAGTCCCCAATTGCTGGACTGTAAACTGCTCCGCCTGCGCATGGGCCCATTATAGCTGTAATTTGTGGAACTACTCCGCTTAAAACAGTGTTCATTTTAAAAATCTCACCGTACCCTTTGAGTGCGTCAACTCCCTCTTGGATTCTTGCTCCACCGGAATCGTTGAGCCCTATTACTGGAGCTCCGGCTTCTAATGCAAGCTCCATAACTCGCTTTATTTTTGCTGCGTGCATTTCTCCAAGGGAACCACCCATTACTGTAAAATCTTGGGCAAAAACGAATACTAATCTTCCATCGATCGTTCCGTAACCTGTTATAACGCCATCAGCGGGTAGTTCCATCTTATCAAGGCCGAATTCGGTGTTTCTATGCTTCACGAAGGCTCCAAGTTCAACGAAACTTCCGGGATCTAAAAGTTTTTCAATTCTTTCTCTTGCTGTGAGTTTCCCTTTTTCGTGCTGCTTTTGAACTCCAGCTTCTCCACCCATTTTGAGAATCTCTTCCTTCTTCTCATAAAGCTCCTTCACTTTTTCCTCCATACTCATAAGAGTTGCCCCCATAACTATTAGTTAACTACTTTGTAGTTTGTAAACCCCTTTAAAAGGATTTTCATAACCATAAAATGGCCGGAAGAATACATGTACACAAATAAAAGCATGAAAAAGAGTTCAGAGATGGGTTATTGGAGTCTCTGCACCACATGCTTCACACTTTAAGAAATGGAAGCGATCTTTTTTAATGATTTTCGTATCTGGTGAACCACATACAGGACAGATAACGTATTCTTTGAGGTACTTCTTCAGTTTGTTAGCTATCATATATGGAGTAAAACGGCCCTGCAAAACCACTCTTCTTCCCTCTAAAGCACCTGCTGTAGCAACTTCTCTCAGGATGAACTTAAGTAGATGATTTGGATCTCTATTCATTGCCTCTGCAATGTCTCTGAAGTTTTCTATTAGTGTTTTATTACCCTCTATCGTGACAACTGCGGTTGGGACCTCAAATCTTGAATCATGATGTTTCACATTTTCGGGGAGTTCATCATAAGCTTTCTCTAAAAGTTTTTCATAATCGTAATAATCATGTTCCATTTTCCTCACCTCGGTATACTTTCTGAAGGTGCTTTATTAACCTTTTCACAAGATCTTATAGTATCCACTCCTCGGCTCATATATCATCGAGTTGGCCTTTAGTTCTTCTATTATCTTTTCAGTTTCACTTTTGCTTACTCCTTGTTTGCTTGCTTCTTTTATCACTTCATCTCTGGGAGCTCCATAATCTTCAAGATCTTGTAACTCTTTAATTATATTCAGCACTCTATCCATTTTGTTTATTTTTCTTGAAGATTTTCCGATCTCTAAAATGCTAACGTCGATATTTCCTTCTTCATCTATTGCGGTTTTCCTTAGTGTATATTCCACCAGTTCTATGGCTACCTTTGCATCTTCTCTCGTAATTACCTCACTTAGCCTCATGCGCGCGTGGGCTTCGCTAAGCCTTATAAGGGCCTCTAACTGCCTAGGAGTGATTGGTATGGGCTTAATACCCTCATTTTCAGCCCCTTTCCCTATAGTTTTTCTCATTCTTATGTAGTACCTCTTTATCTCTTCCATGGCCTCTCTAGTCAGAGTGGGATGAATGTTCTTCCTAGCATATGCTATGTACTTTTTAAGGAGGTCATATGGGACCTTTGGAATGATTTCCTCAGTTCCTCCCTTTCTGACTTTTAAAATATGCTCGGCTACTTCGGAATCAAACTTTTCGTCCGGTTCATCAAGAAGGACAAAAATGAGGTCGAATCTGCTTAATAGCGTTGGAGGGAGGTCGAGCTGCTCCGGAAGGGATTTCATTCTATTAAACCTTCCATATTTTGGATTAGCAGCAGCTATAACGGTAGTTCTTGCGTTTAAAGTTGCCGTAATTCCCGCTTTGGAGATACTAACCGTCTGCTGCTCAAGTGCCTCATGTATAGAGCTCCTATCCCTATCGCTCATTTTGTCGATCTCGTCAATAAGAGCGACACCCATATCGGCTAAGACAAGAACTCCCGCCTCTAAAACCCAAGAACCAGTTAATTCATCGCGGACAGCAGCGGCAGTATTATGGACTATAAAACCATTCGCAATAAAGCTGTGTGAGTTTTCTACTGTAAGATCATAGACGTATTCGTAGGGACTTTGAATGAGCTCAACTGAGACAGATTGTGGGCCAGCAACTGTGAGAACTTCTCCCTTGAGTTTTTCAGCAGGGACCCATCCTGAGGGGGTTAAAAGTTTTGTTTCTGGAGTAACAATAATGCTAGCACCGTTGGAAGTGGTTATACGCACGAGCTTTTCTGGGGCTTTTAATTTCCAAAGTTTCAAGACTTTTTGATATCCATTCTGAGTTTTTACTGCAAGCCCAAGTTTTTCAGCATCTACACTCTCATATTCTTCGACTTTATGAGGAATTACCTTTTCTACAAGGTTTCCGATCCTAAAACTGCCCAGATTTGTTTCAATTATGCTTTCAGGTGCAACACACAAACCTGCGGCCGAGCTGCTCTTACCACTTGTGTAAATGGCTCTTGGTGCTAAATTCGATACATAGCGGAGCAGCTGGCTGTTGTGGACAAAAATATCGTTAGCTATGAAGTTGTGGTGCTCTGGAACTTGAAGGTCGTAAACCCATTCATCCTTTGGTGTATAAACTTTGATATCCTCAATCCCATCCCAGAAGATGTCTGAGTTTGCAAGAAGTTTTAAGAGCTCTATTTTTCTTATAACGGCTTCATCAATCTTTTCGCTAATCGCTACTCTTTCAAATGTTTCAACTATTTTCATAAGGTGCTCTCTGGTGGGTCTTTCCTCGTTTCTCTCATAATGGAGATAAGTTGAGGGATTTATACCGACCTCAAATTGAGAAAGGCCCAAGACTTCTCTTATCTCTCGCAGAACATTCCCTAGAGATGGCAAAGCATCACTATTCAAAGATTGCTCTTCTCCAAAGTGATGAAACCCTCTTGGTACTGCAATTAGATCTTCAGCGGTTAAGTCCTTAGCACTTCTTGTTTTGAATTCTCCGTTTTCAAACGTAAAGAAGGGGTGAGTTGGCGTAACTTTTATTTCTTTTCCTGTTTTGGTTTTAACTATAAACATCTTTCCCGGTGTTTTTCGTTTCCATGCAATGTTTGCTCTAGCTTTTGTAACCTTTAAAGTTCTAGTATCTAAAGCGAAAATTGACAGATTGATTGGTGCATAGAATCCATCATCTACTTTCCCAAGAGTGCCATTTTCTTCTGCTCTTTTGATGGCTTCTTCCACTATTTTACCGATTTTTTCAATACTTCCATCGGCTAATAATACATTGGTGTTATATTCTACACATTTAGCTACTCCAGGATCTCCTACGAGCAAAATATGACTTTCTCCTCTCAACCTAGTGCCATCAGGGAGTTGTTGAGTCCTTCCCCCAAATAAAGCGAGAGCAATGCCAAGTTTTTCTTTTTTCATTCCATATATTGCGGGTGCAATAGACTCCACTATAACATCCACAACATCTTTTCTCTTTGCTAGTTCCTTGATTTTTTGTTCATCTTCAGGAGTTATTTCAAGCTCTTCTATTTCTTTGCTTAACTGTTCTATATAGTTGGCCTCAATTATCTTCCTAAATATTGGCCGCTTATCTTTCTGTTCAAGAACGACTCTCAGAACTCCAGTGATAATAACTCTATCTCCAGGGAGTGCAATGTCAACAAGATCGTCTAAAAGAATAACATCAACAAAACGTGGCATTTGGCCTCCTCTAAGGCTTTCGGGCCTATCCTGAAGTCTAAAACTTTGGAAATTAAGAAAAGTACTTTTATCTACATCCAGCTCCACATTCCTGCTACCACAATTTTCGCATTTATTGGGCTTTATAAGGCTGGCAAAAGGTTTTTGGAGTCGAACCATTTCATGACCACAGTCTTTACACAGATAAACTGCTCTTGAAACAAATGGCTTTACCTCGGTGATTCTTGTTATTATCCCTTCCACCTGGATGAGCTTGTTTATATGCTCACTTCCTAGTTCTTTTACAAGGTATGTTTTTGGCAACTCAAAAAAGCGGGCATGGATTTTAAATAGTTCTTTTCTAAAAAATTCCTCTTGAAGAACTATTTGAATGGCATCTTCGGCAGCTGAAATAACTTCCTCCGGGGTTGTGGTGAGTTCTTCAGCTAGCTCTGGATCAAAGGCGTTCAGGTGCTCCCAGCTAATAGTTATAGATCTTTTAGGGGTGACAGTAAGAATATCCCTTATTTTATTCAAATACACCCTATTCCCTTCGTCGTCTGTGTAATCTTTCAAAAACTTTACGAACCGTTCAATCATGTCTTGTTTATCCATTAGCTCTCACCTAACCATTCATTCCTTATTTGAGAAATCTGAAGATAAATCTTCTTTTCCTCAGGTGCGAGTCTGTTTAAAATCTCTAGACTCCCCGGACGAAACATTATCGCGTTGAGTATCTTTTTGAACCTGAGCTTCTTTAGGTGTTCATATTTCTTCTTAAGATTTGAGAGTTTTGTCATCTTAGCGTTGAGTACGTCTATCTCTATCTCCGTCTTTTTCCTCACGTAGTTCTCCAGGTAATATATATAAAACTCAGCTCTTGAATAAAGGCCTGTGGGGAGAGGCATTATTGGTTCATTGGCCCGTTCTTCAGCAATCACTTGATCAAGTTCACTAATTATTTTTTCACTTTCATCGATAATTTCCACTATTCCACTTTCCCAGAGCTCTTTAGCCTTCCAATCTTCTAATAATATCATATCTCCGGGTTTCCATGTTTTGAATGACCTTAATACCTTCACTGGAATGAAAGTCCTTCCCATCAACATGTTATCTCACCCATACTGTGCAATAGAATATTGGAGTTGTGAACTTCTTAAGCTTTAGCCCAATGAATAAAAATATAAACCCCTTCTTCTTGGGTATATCAGAGGTGATAGTATGCTGATAGGAATAATGAGCGACACTCACGACAATCTACCAGCAATTTCAAAGGCAATTGAGTTTTTTAACAGTGAAAATGTAGATTTGGTGATTCATGCAGGCGATTACGTTGCTCCGTTTGTAAAAAAGGAATTTTCAAAGCTCAAAGCACCATTGAGAGGTGTTTTTGGTAACAACGACGGGGAGAAAGAGGGACTAAAAAACACGGTAGGAGTAGAGGACGAGATATTGGAATTAGAAGTTGATGGCCTCAGAATAGTTGTTCTTCACGGTACAAATGAGAAAATAGTAGAGGCATTTGCTAAGAGTCAGCTTTATGATGTTGTTATCAGAGGCCATACACATAAGTATGAAATTAGGGAAAGGGGACGGAGCATAGTTCTTAATCCAGGTGAAGTCTGCGGGTATGTAAGCGGTGTAAAGAGTGTAGCACTTCTTGATACAAGAAAAAGAGAAGTAAAAATAGTGAATCTTGATACTGGTGAGCCTTTAGGTTTCATGAGTATCTAAAAAAAGAATATAAGAAACAAGGCCCTAGGAAATATCATGGAGACTGATTTATTAACCCCCAAAGAGAGGTACAATGGCGTTGTTTTTATTGGAGTTAGGAAGAATGATGTAGTTGAATTCATCAAAGTGTATGCAGAGAGTGAAGAATTGGCAAAAACCCTGCTAGAGGACTTTCTTTATGCAAAAGAGATCCATCCATCTGATTTTGTCATTGTTGACAAAGGCTATGAGAGCGTGGAGGGGAAGGAGATAATAAGCACAAGAACTGAAAGTGAGCTTTCCTCTTTTCTTGCTCGGCTGGGTCTTAAGTTGCTTTCCAATGGGATACTATATCTTCAGGGAAAAGCCGAGATCTACCAGATTACATCTGTTAGCAAAGACCTTTTGGCTGAAATTCGCTCAATAAAAGAGAAGGAAAAACATGTGAAGTTAAAAGAAGAACCAATTTTGCTTGATTTTACCAATTTAGACCTGCCCCCGAGATACAATGAGAAGTTAAAGGTTCTTGAACTCATGCAGAACACATTAGTAATTAATCATGCACAAATTCCTCTCCCCAAAGTTCTGCAAGAGGTTATTAAAGGAGCTGTGAGGCTTCCAAGGTACATGAAAATTGGAGATATCTCATTGAGGGTTCTTGATAAAGACCTTCACGAAGTAATCATAGAAGGCAAAGAAGAAGTTTTGGTAAAACCTCCGGTATTAACATGGGATTCCTCTATTGATGGCCTTGAGGATTTTGAAGCTAAAGAGATCAGAGAAAATATGTATGAGTCTCCAATTTTCTTGAAAGCTTACAAGGGGTTTTTAATTCTTGAAGAACCTCCGATAGAACTTGTAAAACGGCTTTTAAAGATCAAAGAAAAACGTATAATGAGAATTGATGAACGTAAGATCAGGATTCCAACAGAGTTCACTATAATCGTGGAAACCCAAAATGCTGAAAAATATGAAAAGATAATTCTTCCGGTTAAGATAGCACTTTCCCCTCTTACGAATGAGGAATTAGTAGATATTCTAAGAAAGGAACTCGGAATCGAAGTCCCAGATAAGTTAGTTTCTAACTTATCACCTTATCATAAGACTTTTAAAACTGTCTCATTGCTGGTGAAACTCTTCCAGCAACTTCAAGCTAAGGAGCCACAAAAGCCACCATCAGAGCTTTTAAAGACTGCATTAATACTTTTCACTGGTGAAGAGGATGAGGGTCATTGATGGGAGCTATGGAGAGGGCGGAGGGCAAATCCTCAGAACAGCCGTTGCCCTTTCGGTAATTACAGGAGAGCCGATAAAGATTATCAATATCCGGGCCAAACGCTCCAACCCTGGACTAAGACCTCAACATCTACATGGAATCCTAGCTCTAAAAGAACTATCCGATGCGAAAGTAAAGGGAGCCAAGGAAGGTTCAACCGAGCTCGAATTTTATCCAAAGAGCACCAGAGTAAGACATGTTAAGGTACTCATAAAGACTGCTGGCAGTATAAGTCTCGTTCTTCAGGCTCTTCTTCCAGCTATGGTTTTCGCTGAAGAGGAAGTCACTTTTGAAATAACAGGGGGGACTGATGTTGCATGGTCTCCTCCGGTGGACTATTTGAAACATATAACACTTTATGCTCTTGAAAAGCTTGGAATAAAAGTAGAGATTGAAATAAGGAGACGGGGGCACTATCCAAGAGGTGGGGGTTTTGTCATCGGGAAAGTATATCCATGGGGAACAAAAAGACCTTTAGTAGCAAGAACTTTTGACAAAATCTACAGCTTTGAGGGAATAAGTCATGCTGTAAGATTACCCTCTCATGTGGCCATAAGACAAGCAAAAGCTGCAAAAGAAGCTTTAGAGAGGGTCTATCCATCCATCCCAATAAAAATTCATGAAGAATATTATGAACAGGGAAAAGACCCTCACTTCGGCCCCGGGAGTGGGATTGTTATCTGGGCAAATACTGATGTTCTTCGCCTTGGCGGAGATGCTCTAGGGGAAAGAGGAAAACCCGCAGAAATTGTTGGTAGAGAGGCTGCAAAGGCACTCATAGAACAGCTAGGCCCAAGGCATGCGGTGGATAAGTTCTTAGGAGATCAGCTGATTCCATTTTTAACCTTTGCTGGAGGAGATATATGGGTAAGTGAAGTCACAAAGCATCTGATAACCAACGTCTGGGTTGTTGAGCAGTTCTTTGGAAGGGTATTTGAGATGGAGGGAGAAATCGGAAAGCCCGGGAAAGTAAGGGTGGTGAAAAAGGTAGAGCTTTGAGTTACTCTTCAATCTCCACCCCATAAACATTTTTTGGATTCTCCACGTGGATTTTGTGAGCAGTTTCTTCACTCATTAGTCCCTGCTGAATAAATGCTAAAGTCCTTTTTGGCACAGTTTTGGGTCCAAGAACTGCTCCGGGCCTTTGTTTATCGTCTATGTAATCGGTTTCCATTAGAAACCTGTCACCCTGCATAAGTGCCTCTATTAAGGCCTTTTTACTTGCTAGAATTGAGGGAAACACGCCAACTTCCTCTGCTACTTTTATTAGTGGAGGAGAATAGTGCTTTACAACTTTATAAGGCTTTATTCCCACCTTTTTGACTATCTCGCCAAGTTCTCTAAACTTTTCCTCATTAAAGCTTTCTGTATGGAGTTGGACAGCACAATCAGCTTCTTTGGCCAATTCCATCCCATATTTCATGAGTTCTATGCTCTCATTCCATATTTCTTTGCTGACTTCATAATGTGGTCTCCCTATTTCCCCAATCGCTATGGCCTTTTTCTCAAAACATAGTTTTTGCGCATAATCCAAGGCTTTCATAACCTCATTTTTTGCATATTCGACACCTTTCTTTTCAGCTAGATATGCAAATTCCGCCGGATGTACCCCAATCACGGCAAAAGCTTTAACTGAGGTTTCTCTGTTTATCTTTTCGACCAACTCGATGTGAAAATTCATGGCCTTCATGAAGTCCTCTGCTCTGGCTCCATTAAAGCCGTAATCGTGGGCACTTTTATAAACAATGTTTAAATGTGTCCCCCCAGCCCTGTGGAACTGTTTTACCGCCTCCAAGAAGAGCCCCTTAAATGGATCAACGTGAAAATGGTTATCGAATATTATCATCGCTACCACCAAAAAAGTGTAAGCCAGATAGTTTAAAAGCCCTTAGGATTGGTAGACTTCAAGAATCTCCCCGACTTTTGGGTTAAGCTTGCCATCTAAAACAAGAGCAACTTTATCATATTCGAGGGCAAAATCAACCTCCTGTCTGTCTCTCTGTATTTCTCTTATAAGTGCGGCCCGTTCTCCCTTTATTTTATAACCCGGGTAGATAACTCCCTCGATGACCTCTCCAACCAGAACTTCTTTGCCGAAGATCTTAAAAGTCTTTTCTACTTTAAACTTTCCCACAGATTTTCTTGAAAATATCTGAACTTCCTTTTCTCTCTTTTTGAAAACATCAAAGAGTCCCATGTTCACCACTGGAGCACCTTTTCAAGGGAGATTTCAAACTCCCTGTCTAAGAGCTCTATAAAGGGGGGTTTTCCCGAAAGTGACCTTTCCTTTCCCATTTTCTCCTCTGATATATGCCACCGTTGTTGCTATTCCTTCTAACTCGGGGATTGGATTAAACTTGAGAGTTGAAGCAATGTTTTTGTCTATTATGTAGAATGCCTTTCTGCTCTTGTTCCCTAAGAATCCTTGAATGAAGTTTATTACCATATATAACTCGGTTGGTTTCTCCACAAAAGCAAAAAGCCTCTCAGGGTTGAGAATTATGTTAATATACTCGCCTATAGAAAAGATTTCGTTTATCAAGCTCTCATACCTGCTTAAATATATCACCAACTCTGGTTCCAAGGGGATTTTTCTAATCACATTCCCAACATCCATCTTTCCTCCAGTTTTGATAACAATAGCATTGGAAAAATCCTCCCGAATACCAAAGAATTCAAGATGCTTTTTTACCAGAAAAAGAGAGTCTAAAATGTCGTCAATCATTATTTTCATTCCCCTTTCACGGGCGTATCTCAAAAGAGCGTATGCTACCAAAACCGAGCCGTAAGAGGTCTCGTCCTCAATGAGGACCAAATCGCCAAAGGGAGTTTTATCCATCACATCAAAAAGCATTTCCTTTCTCATTTCCATCTTATCACCCCAATAGGGATTTCAATTTTCTTTCCAAGCAAATTCAAACTTGTGGTTTTTTTGAAAGTAAAAACACCGCTTGTAGGGGTTGGAACACCTTCAATTACAGTGCTTGCAATTCTTTCAAGCTCTGGAAGGGGATTAAAGGGAATTGAAGATGCAATCTCCTTATTGACCAAATAGAAGGATTTCCTTTTTTCATTTCCAAGAAAAGATTGAATTGCAATAACAAAGGTGTAGAATTCCGATATTGATGAAACAAATGAAAATAGTCTTTCAAGACCGAGTACAATGTTTATGGACTTTTCAACCTTTGAAAAAGTTGCTTTTGAAGATTCTTCGTAGTTTCTCATGTATATAATTGGTTCACCAGAAAACTTCAATTTCGCAACAACGTTTCCAACGTCCCTTTTTCCACCAGTTTTAACGACAAGAGCGTCTCCAAAGTCTTCATCAATTCCGACAAATTCAAGGTGCTTCTGGATAATGTAGAGAAAATCGAAGTTATCATCGATTATAACGGGCAATCCCCTTGTTCTTCCATAATATAAAAGTCCAAGAGTTGTAATCTCGGGGATAAATGAGTGATAATACTCAACAAGAACAGTTTCTCCAAACTTTATTTTATCAACGAGTTTAAAGACATCCTCAAGAGATTCCACACTCTCACCCCATAATCTAGTAGTAAACTCAACACATATAACTTTTTTGGATTAAAAAATAAAAGAATCAAAGCCTAACAATGTGCACAGAACAGGAGATGCACGGGTCAAATGCCCTCACGGTCTCCTCCAGCTTCTGTAGAAATGTCGTTTCATCTGAGCTTCCATATCTTTTCCTAGCCTCTTCGTAAAGGCTGAGCTCCATAATGCCGTGATTGAAGGCTGTAGGCGTTATTATATTGGAATACGCTATATTCCCCTTTTCGTCTATTCTGTAGTGGTGCACTAGCACTCCTCTCGGAGCTTCTACATATCCTATCCCCTCCCCCTCTTGGGGTTCAATTGGGACATTTTCTCCTTCAATGCCCTTGTCTAATAGTGTTTTTGCAACTTCTTTTGCTTTTTCGAGAGCATATAAAAGTTCTATAGCTTGGGCCAGATTGTTAAAGCTTACATAACCGCTTGCAAGTTTCTCTTTGTGTTCTTCATAAAAGTGCTTTGCCATTGGAGTGAGCATGTCATGCTTTAGCATTACTCTGGGAAGGGCCCCGACCATAAATATATTCCCCTTGTATCGGCTTTGTTTTGCAAAGCTGTAGGGGAGTGTTTTCTCTTCGATATGCTCAAGATAATCAAACTTCTCCCCGTCCTCTGCAATCAGTTTATCTCCGTATAAATATTCGTTGGTGGCAATGTAGTGCTGTACCGTAGCTCCCAATGGTTCTTGTTCTGCAAATATATTCACGACTCTTCTTGCAGGTCTCAGAAGTGCTTCACACTGGCTTTCTATCTGTTCCAGTTCTTCAATTGTTGGGTATCGTCCAAATCCACCAGGTTTGATATTTATGCCGTGGATCTCCCTACCACCGAGAAGTTCACGGATATAATTACCAAATGCTTTGATAGTGATTCCTTCTTTGACGATTTCTCCATGCTTGCTGGCCATTCTTATAGCATCTGCATAGCCGAAGAGGTCTGGGGCAACGAGGAGATAAAGGTGTAGTGCATGACTCTCGATTAGCTCTCCAAGAAGACCAAGCTCTCTTAGTAGTGTTATCTCTTCTGGAACATTAACGCCTAAGGCCCGCTCTATTCCAAGAACCGAGGCGACACTATGGGATAGGTAGCATATAGCACATATTCTCGCCTCTAAGTCAGGCACATCCCAGTAGTGCCTGCCAAGTGTTAGAAGCTCAAAGAATCTGGGACCTTCGAATATTTTCACCTTAACATCCTTCACTTCTCCGTTTTCAATGATGATTTCTGCTCCACCATTTCCTTCAACCCTTGTAAAGGCCTCGATCTCAATGTTCACCATCTTAGCTCACCCCGTGCAAAAGTTTTGAACTTCCTCCGGAGGTACTCTTCATCGTAGCCAAGCTCCTTGAGAATTTCGAACTCACTCGCAGGGTTGGCTTCCTTTGGTATGGGCCCTCTGCATCCAATACACCCAAGCTGGGATTTTACGCATATGGCATTGCATCCCCCGAGTGTTATCGGACCTAAACAGGGGATGCCCCTCTTGACAAGAACACACTCGTATTCATTGAGTTTGCACTCTACACATAATGGATAGTCCTTTGTTGGTGGTTCAATCCCTTTGGCCAGATTCATGAGAACCTGATAAATCTCATCCTTATCATAAGGGCAGCCCGGCATAGCATAGTCAACGGCAACATGTTGAACTATTGGAGTTGAATCCAAAGCTTTCATGGGGTTTGCTTTCGTGCCGTAGACTTTTTCAAGCTTATCTCTAATTTTCCCCTCGACACTTGCTTGAACATCCCCATGAGTAGCACATGTTCCCAATGCAATGAGGTAGTTAGAATGGTTCCTCGCATAGTGGAGCAAGTCAAGATCCCTCTGAGTTGAGACACTTCCTGTTACTATCGCAATATCTAAGGTGTCGTGTTCTTTAAAGCTCGATGCCATGTGGAACTCTTTTATTTCATAGAACTCAAGCAAGTCAAAGAGTTTTTCATAGAGGAAGAGGATATTAAGTGCACAGCCCCCACAATCGGTCAGCTCAAAAACACCAAGCTTAAGCATCATATCAGCCCCCTAGTTGAAAGTGCATCCCAATAAGTGAAGACAGGACCATCTTTGCACACGTACTTAATTGAGGTGCTCGTTCCAACGATGCAGTGCCCGCATTTGCCGACTCCACAACGCATTCTCCTTTCAAGAGTCATGTAAATTCTCCCTGGAGATAACTTTCTGTCTAAGAGCTCCTTGATGACAAACTTATACATCACTGGAGGACCACATATCAAAGCATATGTATTTTCTACATCAAAGTTTTCTCCTCTAAAGAGATCCGTGACAACTCCCTTACAAACTCTTGGTGAGTAGCCCTTCTCTAGATATATACATGAAGGACTTTCCACCTCATAGGCAAGTTTCACGTGACAGTTCATGTCTTCACCGTGCTTAAGGAGGTGGATCACCTCTTCTCTGAAGAGGATATCCTCGTAGGCCTTTGTGCCGTAGAAGAGGTATATATTCTCATATTTCCCCGTATCTAAGGCATACCAGAGGACAGATCTCAGAGGAGCCATTCCCAATCCGCCTGCAACCAGAATCAAAGTTGAGCCTTCCATCTTCTCCATTGGAAAGCCGTTGCCATAAGGGCCTCTAATGCCAACTATATCGCCTTCTTTGAGCTCTTGCATATATTTTGTCATTCTGCCGACCCTTCTAACACAGAGCTGGAAATAGCCTTCTCTGGTGGGAGTGGAGCATAGGCTAATTGGGAATTCTCCAAAGCCACGAATATCGACAATGACAAACTGTCCAGGTTTGTATTTGAAGTTTCTGTTGATTTCAGGATCAACGAAGCGAAGAGTGAAGAGTTTTTCTCTTGGAGTTAGTTCTTTTACCTCTAAAATCCTTGCATCATGTGTTTGGAAGGTCATTGTAATCCCTCCCTTACTTCATCAAGAACTTTAACGTGTTCTATCTTTGCTGGGCAGAATTCATCACACCGTCCACATCCAACACAGTTGAATCCGGACTCAGGGTCAAAATAGTTCTTGCAGTAGTAGCGGTGCCTGAATCTATCTAAGCGCGTGGCTCTAAAGTTATGTCCTCCAGCCACTAGTCCATGTGTCTCCATAAAACAGGAATCATAACGTCTGACCCTTACTGCTTCATAGGCATTTACCCAGAGGTCACACACTTCGTAACACCTGCATGTTGGGCAAACCATATTGCAGTTGCTACATCCGAGGCAAATTCTCTCGTATTTCTTCCATACTGGACTGTCAAATGCTAAATCGAGAATATCGGCTAGGCCCTCTTTATTTAAAGATCGCTTAACGGAGTTAGCTCTCTTCTCTTCAAATTCTCTAAAGTGATGGAAGTCTTCTTCGGTTACGTTCTCAAAAAGCTCCTCATTTTCCCAAGCTATTTCATGTCCCTTTACACTCCCGACTCTGACAAGCCAGCCATCCGGGAGTTCATGTAAAAACAGGTCAAAGCCATGCATAGCAAAATCCGTTCCTAGGCTTTTGCAGAAGCAATATTCATCTGGCATACAGCTTATGCCAATTATTATTGAGTTCTCCCTTCTCCTTTTGTAGTATGGATCAACCGGCTCCGCAAGATAAACTTTGTCAAGTATCTCTAATCCATGTATATCACAAGAATGCACTCCAAAGAGAATTATAGGCTCAGCTCCATTACTTTCTTCCCATTTACCGCCTTTAAGTTTTAGCATCTCATCTCTCGGCTTCACAAAGAACTTCTTTAGAGGGAGCATCGTTCTGGTGTAATCAAAGGCTATCTCCGAAGAGTTCTCGACGTGCTGAAAGGAGTAGATGTTTCCTTTTTTCACCGGAGCATATAACTTGCCCCATCTTTTTAGGGAGTTGAAGAACTCCTCAAAATTTTCCTGAGATAGCTTTACATATCGCAAGATAACCACCCAAATCCGTTATTCAATTTTATGTTTGTAAAGACTCGATTTAAGGATTTTTTAAACAGATGGTGACTAACCAAACGTTACAAACATATACTTTAATGTGCATTTATAAACGTCAATGTGAAAGATATCATGAGAAATGTAAGGTGATGGACATGAATATTCAATTGGAGTATATCTACCATTACGAACCGAATCCCAGTTCTCTGATTCCATTGTTGCAAAAAACCCAAGAAACATTTGGGTATCTCCCAAAGGAGGCCCTTGAGGAGATTTCCAGATATTTAAAGGTGCCACTAAGCAGGGTTTATGGAGTAGCAACTTTCTACGCTCAATTCCGCTTTGAACCGCTTGGTAAGTACGTGATAAAGATATGTCACGGCACAGCCTGCCACGTCAATGGTGCAGTGAATATTTCCCAAGCTATACGAGAAGAAGTAGGGATTGAAGAAGGTCAAACAACCGTTGATGGTCTAATAACATTAGAGAGAGTCGCCTGCTTGGGATGCTGTAGCTTAGCTCCGGTCATAATGATAAACGAGAAGGTTTACGGAAAATTAACGCCTGATAAGGTTAGAAAAATCATTAGAAATCTCAAAGAGGGGAAGCTAAATGTCTGAAATTAAGGCTATCGCTGTGGGAATGAACTCCTGTGGAATTGCAGCTGGAGCTAGAGAAACGTATGAAGCTGTGAAAGAAGAACTGGAGAAGAGAAACCTCGACATCAAGCTCAAAATAGTGGGCTGCGTAGGGATGTGTTACAGAGAACCTCTTCTTGACATTATTACCGATAACGAGATCATTACCTATGGTCACGTTACACCCGATAGAGTGCCGCGAATAATAGAAGAGCACGTTATAAACGGAAAACCCATAGAAGATTGGGTTGTCAAAAAGGACTGGTGGGAAAACGGACAAAGAAAAACCTGGGATTTTGATGGATATTTTGTAAAGCAGAAAAAAATAGTGTTAGAGAATTCAGGATACATAGATCCGGAGAACATAGAAGAATACATAGCAGCTGGAGGTTATGAGGCTCTCAAAAAGGCTTTCAAAATGAAACCTGAGGAGATAATAGATTTCATAACAAAATCCGGACTCAGGGGAAGAGGAGGGGCCGGATTTCCAACGGGCCTTAAATGGAAGTTCACCAGAGATGCTCCAGGAGATGAAAAATACATAGTTTGCAATGCCGATGAAGGGGACCCGGGTGCTTTCATGGACAGAAACGTGTTGGAAGGAGATCCGCATAGGGTTATAGAAGGGATGATTATTGGCGCTTATGCTATTGGAGCTACAAAAGGGTTTATCTATGTGAGAGCGGAGTATCCACTTGCCATAAAGAGACTCAGAATAGCATTAAAGCAGGCAAGAGAAAAAGGGTTTTTGGGAGAGAACATATTAGGAAGCGGTTTTTCCTTCGAAATTGTAATAAAAGAGGGTGCGGGTGCTTTTGTTTGTGGAGAGGAGACTGCACTGATAGCATCTATTGAAGGAAAGAGGGGAATGCCAAGACCAAGACCACCTTATCCTGCTCAGAAGGGGCTTTGGGGAAGACCAACCAATATAAACAACGTTGAAACTTGGGCAAATGTGCCATGGATAATAAAACATGGCTGGGAGGCATATGCTGCTCTTGGGACAGAAAAGAGCAAAGGCACGAAAGTTTTTGCTCTCTCTGGAAAGATCAAACACGGTGGAAACGTAGAGGTTCCGATGGGTATCACGTTGAGGGAGATACTTTATGAGATTGGAGGGGGAACTAAAACGGGTAAGAAAATAAAGGCAGTTCAGCTTGGAGGCCCGTCAGGAGGATGTATTCCTGATTATCTGTTTAATACTCCCGTTGATTACGAGAGTGTCACTGCAACAGGTGCAATAATGGGAAGTGGCGGAATGGTGGTTATGGACGAAGACACGTGCATGGTTGATGTTGCAAAATTCTTCTTAGACTTCACTGTGAAGGAGTCTTGTGGAAAGTGTACTTTCTGTCGTTTAGGAACTAAGAGGATGTGGGAACTCCTTGATAAAATTACAAAAGGCGAGGGGGCTTTGGAAGATATTGAGAAACTTGAAAAGCTTGCACCATTAGTTAAAACTGGCTCTCTCTGTGGACTAGGGCAAACGGCACCAAATCCAGTTCTTACAACTTTAAAATACTTTAAAGATGAGTATTTAGCACACATAGAAGGAAGATGTCCAGCTAAAGTCTGTAAACCTCTCATAAAATACGTTATAATTACCGAAAAGTGCACAGGTTGTACTGCATGTGCAATAATGTGCCCAGTGAAGGCCATCAGTGGAGAAAGAGGGAAGCCACACTTAATAAATCAAGAGGCATGCATAAAGTGCGGAACCTGCTATGAGGTGTGTCGCTTTAATGCAATAGAAATAACCGATGCCAAGAAGGAGGGTGAGTGAGATGGTCAAGATTACTGTCAACGGAAAGGAATTTGAAGCTCCCAAAGATAAATCCCTTATCGAGTTTCTCAGGGAAATAACTCACGTGCCTGGCTTTTGTTACACTGAGGCCTTTGACCCATATGGTTCCTGTCGTCTATGCTTGGTACAGACTCCAAGAGGGATTACAACCTCATGTACCCTCAAACCTATGGAAGGGCTTTCAATTGAGACATTGAGTGATGAAATAATAGAAATGAGAAAAACTGCTTTGGAATTAATTCTTTCTGATCACTATGGGGATTGTATCGGGCCATGTCAAAATGGCTGTCCAGCCCACAGTGATGTACAGGGGTACCTCGCGTTAATAGCTATGGGCAGATACCACGAAGCTGTAAAATTAATGAAAGAAAAATATATCCTCCCGGCAGTTCTTGGAAGAGTATGTCCGGCATTCTGTGAGGAAGAATGTAGGAGAAACCTTGTAGAGGAGCCTCTAGCTATAAGACAATTGAAAAGATTTGCTGCTGATTATGATCTCGAAAACGGCCCATGGATGCCAGAGATCCCCCCATCAACCGGCAAAAGGATTGCGGTTGTCGGAGGTGGTCCTGCAGGACTAGCATGTGCCTATTACCTGAGAACCATGGGGCATGATGTGACAATTTTTGATGCAATGCCTCATCTCGGAGGAATGATGCGTTATGGTATACCCCCTTACAGACTCCCGAAAGACGTGCTTGATAAAGACATAGCGACGGTAATAAATACGGGCATAGAGGTGAAAACCAACACTGCTCTGGGAAAAGATATTGCCTTGGAAGAGCTTAGAGAGCAATATGACGCAGTATTTCTTGGAGTGGGTGCATGGAAGAGTAGGAAGATGGGGATAGAAGGTGAAGACCTTGATGGTGTTATTCACGGCACAGAATTTCTCAGAAAGGTCAATATGGGGGAGAAGGTTGAACTTGGAAAGAGGGTCATTGTAGTGGGTGGTGGAAATACAGCTATGGATGTTGCAAGGACTGCACTGAGACTTGGAGCAGATGTCACGGTGGTTTATAGAAGATCAAAGAGTGAAATGCCTGCAAATTCGAGAGAAGTGGAAGAGGCGGAAGAGGAAGGGGTTAAGTTCATGTTCCTCACTAATCCCGTAAAAATCATCGGTAAGGAGAAAGTGGAAGAAGTTGAACTCATAAAAATGAAGCTAGGCGAACCAGACGCAAGTGGTAGAAGACGCCCGATGCCAATAGAGGGCTCAGAGTTCAGAGTAAAAGTAGATAATGTTATCCTTGCTATAGGTCAATACTGTGATGAGGAGTTCTTGAGAACCATTGGCATCGAAGCAAAACGTGGGAGAGTTCTCGTAGACGAAGTGACACTCCAAACGAATAAGGAAGGAGTTTTTGCTGGTGGAGATTTAGTATTAGGCCCATCCACGGTTATAGAAAGTATTGCAACTGGAAGAAGAGCCGCAATTATGATAGATCTCTATTTGAAGGGCAAGCTTGAAAAAGCAAGAGAGGTGCTTTTAGATCCATCAAAGCACATTGAGGAAGTTATATATGACGAAGACCTCTACAGAGTGCTCTTTGACTTAAGGCCCTACAACCACTGGAAGAAAGTAACTGAGAAGGACTATGAACATGTGGAGAGAAAGCCAAGGGTAAAGGTAAAGCTCCTTGACCCGGAAATTAGAAAGAGCAATTTCAAGGAAGTTGAACCAACAATGGATGAGGAAACAGTTCTTACAGAAGCTCAGAGGTGCATGAGTTGCGGGTGCATGGAGGTCTTTAGATGTAAGCTCAGAGAATATGCAACGCTTTATGATGCAAAACAGGATGCATTTGTAGGAGAGCAGAACAAATTTGAAATCGACGAGACTCATCCCAACGTTGTGCTAGATAACAACAAGTGTGTTCTTTGTGGCCAGTGTGTCAATTTCACCCATGAGATTGCCAGAGAAGGCATCGTAGATTATCTGTTCAGAGGCTTTAAGACGTATATTGGACCCCAGTTAGGAGAGAGATTGGAAGATCAAAAAGGAGTGTTCATTGGAGAACTTACTGACATTTGTCCTGTTGGGGCAATAACTGAAAAGCTTCCATTCGTTAAACCCGGTCCTTGGAAGACCCAGCCGGTGAAGACAGTGTGCAACGGATGTTCATTTGCATGCGAGATGAACATAGAGGTTTACAACGACATCTTGGTTAGGGCCTCAAGCAGAAAAGACTCGTGGAATGGATACATTTGCGATTACTGTCGCTTTGAAAGGCCATGGGCCCAAGACATCGCCCAGCCAATTCTGAAAGGAAATGCAGTAAGCTGGGAAGACGCTGAAAAGTTCCTAGAAGAAAAAGAATGTGCTCTAATACTCACGCCCTCTCTTACAAATGAAGAGATAATGTTCCTAAAAGAGCTAGCGGAAAGAAAGGGAATTCCAATAGGCTCAACCATTGATGGTGAGGGTTCAACCGCAACTCTTGAAGACATTAGAAATGCAAAGCGCGTCCTCCTAAAAGTTAACATAGAGAAATATCCTCTCCTAAAGCTGCTGCTGAAGGGCAAAGAAATAGTAGAAGAGGGCTACGAAGTGGCAATAATTGAAGGCCCAGCTGAGCCTATGGACGTGCCAACTTTAATCCTACACGATGGAGTGAATGCTACGGGATTAATAAAGGCAGGAGTTACGGGTATACCAGAGGCGAAAGCTTACGTTGTCATAGGAAACTCACCTGCGATAAGTAAACTAAAAGGAGAATACCTAATACTGCCAAGCGGGCTCTGGGCAGAAAAAGAAGGAACTGTCACAAACGCCTTTGGAATGGATTTGAAAGTAAAAAAGGCGAGAAAAGCACATTATGATGTTAAGAGTCTATTTAACTTTTAAGTTTGGCCTTTTGTTTTTCCTTCTCCAACCTTTTGTTCACGAAATTTTGATAAGGCCGTTTTCAAAATTTTCCATGGTGATTCTTATGGATTTCTTTGAAGTTGTTAAAAAGAGGCGGAGCATTAGAAAGTACCAAGATAGAAAGGTGCCAAGAGAATACGTGGAGAAAATTCTTGAGGTGGCTTTTTATTCCCCGAGCTCAATGAACAGGAGACCGTGGCACTTTGTGGTCGTTGAAGGTAGAGAGATCATTAAAAAGCTGGCAAATACGAGAGGAGCGTTAAGATTCCTTGAAACAGCGCCTTTGGCAATAGTTGTTTGCGGGGATGAAAAGATAAGCTCGGCGTGGGTTTTTGATGCAAGTATTGCAGCAGAACATATACAACTGGCAGCCACGGCCTTAGGCCTAGGAGCATGCTGGGGGCACGTATTGGACAGGCAACACAGTGAAGAAAAGAGTGCCGAGGACTATGTAAGAGAACTTTTAGGAATCCCAGAGCATGTTAGAATTTTATGTGTAATTGGAATAGGTTACCCCGTAGAACAAAAGCTTGAACACGATGAAAAAGAGATAATGTGGGAAAGAGTACATCTAAATGAATTTGGAAACGCTTTTAAATGACTGCAGGAATCCCGGGAACTCTTGGAAATGGCTGAACCTCAGCTATGTGCTTTGCACCAACTATGTATCTAACGAGTCTTTCAATGCCTATGCCAGCTCCAGCAGAAGGTTTGAGCTTTCCAGCCTTTGCAACCTCAAGATAGGGCCTAAATGCTCTCAAGCTTAATCCACTCTCTTTTAGTTTTCTCAATATTGCTTCATACTCCCACTCTCTTTCTCCACCACTTGAAACTTCTCCATAGCCTTCTGGCAGAATTAGATCGTAGTTTCTAAAGTGCCCGGGTCTTTTCGGATCTTCCCTATCGTAAAATTCCCTAGAAATGTCTGTTATCCAGAATGGTTCTTCCATGGCTCTGCTAGCTTCTTCATCGTCGCCAAATTCTTCTTCAATCTCGGCCATAGTAAAGCGCTTAAATGGTACCTTAACTTTGGGTAAGTCTCTCTCACCAAGTTCTTCCCAAGTTCTTGCTTCCTTAAAGAGCCCTACTATTAGTTCTTCTATAAGGCTCATAACATCGTCCATGGTTGCATAAGCTATCTCGAAATCAATTTGAGTAAACTCATACGCGTGTCTTCCATCGTCCCTATCTCTTTCTTCAAGTCTTATGTTGGGAGAAAGAACAAATATTTTCTCAAGCCCCATGGCTATAGCAAACTGCTTATGAAGAATCATACTGTGCATAAGTTTCAATCTAGTCCCATAAGCGTCTATTTCCGGAGCTCTCATTTTGCTTGAGGCCGGGTCGGGCCATAAAGGATCGGTTATAGAGCTCAGCATAACAGGTAAAAGCCATTTAAAACCCTTTTTAACAAAGAAATCGGTCAGGTAGTCTATCAATTTTGTCTGCACTCTTATTGTCTTTTCAATATCCCTACTTATTAGTTGAACAGCGTTCATGATCATCACCATTATGACAACTTCCTTAATCCTATATGTATTTTATGCAAAAAATTCTGAAGAATTGGTAAGTTCATGCCTATAAATAGGACTTAATTTGGATAATAGTCAAGCAGTTTATAAATGAAACTGACTTTATACAAGTATTACATTTTAGGACGGAAGAAGGTCATGTTATTAGAAAGGTTAGAAAAAATACTGAGAATAGAAGAACAGAAAAAAGATTTTACTGCTGTGGGCAGATGTCCTTCTCTGTTGGTGGATTTGGATTAAGGCCTTTTCTTTGCCTTATCTGCCTTATTATGTTTATTGCAAGTTCAGTTGGGACTCTCTTGAAGCCAGCATGCTCTGTGCTCCATAGGGCCCTACCGCTGGTTGCACCCCTAATTGCTCCAGCGAATCCAAACATTTCGGCTACTGGAGCCTCTGAGATAATGATCATTACTTCGCCCTCCTGTCTCATGTCAATGAGCTGTCCTCTTCTTTGGTTCATTTCTCTGCTGACTGAACCCATGTATTCATATGGAACGTTTATGACTACTTTCTGGTATGGTTCGTAAAGGACTGGGTTGGATTTCATCATTGCACAGTGAATAGCAGTTCTAATTGCTGGGTAAATTTGGGCTGGACCTCTGTGGACGTTATCCTCGTGGATTTTAGCATCTACAAGTCTGACTATGACTTTCATTACTGGTTCTCTGGCAAGTGGTCCCTCATCCATTGCCTGGTGGAAACCGTCTACAAGGAGATCCATGACCTCGTTGAGATACTGGAGACCCTTTGTGTTGTCAAGGAACATGTTTCCGTTGTAAATGTCAACAATACCTCTGGCGATTTCATAATCCATTCCTAGCTCGGCAAGCTTCTTTGCAACGACCTTCGTATCTTTTGGTCTTCCCTCAGGGATTTCACCCTCTCTAATTGCTTGATAAATTTCATCTGGCATTGGTTCGACAACAATGTAAAATCTGTTGTGCTTGTTTGGTGACTTTCCTTCTACTATTGGGCTTTGTTTTGTGATGCTTTCTCTATAGACAACGATTGGTTCTGAGACGTCAACATCAACGCCCCATTGTTCTTTGAGGTGGACTAACTTCACCTCAAGGTGGAGCTCACCCATACCGCTGAGCAAGTGCTGGCCTGTCTCTTCGTCGATCTTAACGTGGAGGGTTGGATCTTCCTTAGCAAGCTGTCTAAGGGCCTCGATAAGTCTTGGTAGGTCCTTAACGTTCTTAGCTTCAATAGCCACAGTAACAACAGGTTCACTTGTGTAGTGAAGTGCTTCAAATGGTTCGATTGGCTCTTCTGCAACGGTTTCACCAGCCATGGCATCTCTCAAACCAGTGACAGCAACAATGTTACCAGCTGGGACAGCTTCCATGTTAATTCTCTCTGGGCCCATGTAAATACCAACTTGTTGTATTCTGGCCTTCCTTTTTGCGGTTATAATGTGAACTTCTTGCCCAGTCTTTACGGTACCGCTCCAAACTCTACCAGTTGCAACTTCACCGGCGTGTTTGTCGATGATGATCTTTGTGACAACCATTACCATCTTTCCTTTTGGATTGCAGCTGGCCATTGATTGGCCAATCTCACTTTCAATCTCCCCTCTCCAGAGGTGTGGAATTCTGTATTTTTGAGCTTCTACAGGATTGGGGAGATGCCTAACCACCATATCTAAAACCACGACGTGAAGTGGGGCCTTCTTTCTCAAGGTTTTTAAGTCACCAGCGTTTGTTAGGTCGATAATGTCCTTAAATGAGACTCCAGTTTTCTTCATGTATGGGACACTAAGAGCCCAGTTGTAGTAAGCGGAACCAAAAGCGACGCTACCATCATTAACGTTTACTAACCATTTGTTTTTGAACTCAGCAGGGGCGTACTTTCTGATTAAGCGGTTAACATCAGTAATGACCCTAACAAATCTCTCTTGCATTTGTTGTGGATTGAGTTTAAGCTCTTTGATGAGTCTGTCAACCTTGTTTATGAAGAGGACTGGTTTAACGTATTCTCTAAGAGCCTGTCTAAGGACAGTCTCTGTCTGTGGCATGACACCTTCAACGGCGTCAACTACGATAATTGCCCCGTCTATAGCTCTCATTGCTCTTGTAACGTCACCGCCAAAGTCAACGTGGCCTGGAGTGTCGATAAGATTGACAAGGTATTTTTGATCTCCATACTCGTGAATCATTGAAACGTTAGCTGCGTTGATTGTGATACCTCTGGCCTGTTCTTGCTCATCAAAGTCAAGCACAAGCTGCTTTCCTGCAAGCTCTTCACTAATCATTCCTGCTCCAGCCAAAAGGTTGTCGCTTAATGTAGTCTTACCATGGTCAATGTGAGCGGCAATACCCATGTTTCTAATTCTTTCGGGTTGAAGCATCAATTCTTTAATTTCCTTAATCATCTCTTCCCTCTTTCCCATATCGCACCACCTAAAAATGTTGATCGTTAGTTCATCTCTCACTTCAAAAATTCAGTTATAAATCTTTCCATGTTTATTTTCCAAATCTTCTATCCCTCTTTTGGTACTCTCTAATTATCCTCAAGAAGTCAATCTTCCTAAACTCTGGGAAATATACATCAACAAAGAAAAGCTCACTATAAGCTATCTGGTAGATCAAAAAATTGCTTATCCTTACCTCCCCACCGGTTCTTATCACTATATCTGGATCTGTCATGTTTGGGACATAGAGATATCTTTTCAATAGTTTCTCGTCTATCTCATTTTTGTTGAGTTTTCCAACTTGGATATCATCGACAATCCGTTTCACAGCATCAACTATCTCGCTCCGTCCTCCATAGGCGATGGCTATGTTTAAATTATAGTTGTTATATTTTTTCGTGGCTTGTTCGGCTTCTTCCGCAGCTTTTCGAACATTTTCTGGTAGCAATTCTTTCCTTCCAAGGACGTTAACTCGTATTCCATATTTGTGAACTCTTCTGTCGTGAATTAATTCTTTGAACTTCTTCTCAAAGAGATCCATAAGCATCTTGACCTCTTCTTTGCTCCTGTTGAAATTCTCAGTAGAAAAAGCATATACAGTCAGTGTTCTTATCCCTAAGTCTCGGCACCATTCAAGAATCTCTTCCAATTTTTTAGAGCCAAAAAGATGGCCATACCATGGAGGTTTATTGAGAATTCTGGCCCATCTTCTGTTTCCGTCCATTATTATTGCTATATGCTTTGGAATTCTCTCAGGCCGGGACTTGACTTTTTCAAATAGGTATGACTCGTATAGGTCATACACAGGCTTAAATAAAATATGGGGAACAGAGGACACGACTCTATAAATCAGGCTCATGTTTCGTCACTCAACTCTCTTTCTCTTTTGAACATGCATTTCAGCAAGTTCCATATAAATTTCAGCATTTTTCCTGGTCATCTCAATCTCTTCTTCACTGAGCTGCCTTACAACTTTTCCAGGGACTCCAACAACTAGGCTATAGTCTGGAATCTCCTTGCCAGGAGGAATCAATGCGCCAGCTCCTACAATCACATGGTTTCCAATCTTTGCACCATCTAGAACTATTGCTCCCATACCGATAATAACATGATTCCCGATTTTTGCACCGTGGATAACTGCATTGTGACCTACTGTGACGTACTCTCCAAGTATTGTAGGCATTCCATGGGAGGTATGAACACTTACATTATCCTGTATGTTGGAGCCTTTTCCAATGTATATCTGCTCTATGTCTCCTCTGAGCACTGCGGATGGCCATATGCTACTCTTTTCTTCCAAAACTACATCTCCGATTATATACGCATTCTCATCCACAAACGCTGTCTCGTGAATTTTAGGCCTTTTTCCATTTAGCTCATATATCACCATGATTACCACCAGTAATGGCTGAGTAAAACAACTTATAAACTTTCACACCCTAACAGAAATGTGGTGGGATGCTAATGAGGTACCGAAAAGGGGCCACTGCCGAAAGGGAACTTATAAAAATGCTTGAAAAAGAAGGATTCGCTGTTGTGAGGTCAGCTGGAAGTAAAAAAGTTGATATTATAGCTGGAAATGGCAAAACATACCTTTGTATAGAAGTAAAAACCACAAGAAGCGACAAATTATATTTAAGTGAAGAAGACATGTTGAAAATTAAAAGCTTTTCAAAAGCCTTTGGGGGAAAAGGTGTTATTGCAGTCAAGTTCATAAACAATGGATGGTACTTTTTTGATGTTTTTGATTTGAAAAAAAGTGGAAAAAATTATAAAATAAGCTTGCAAATAGCAAAACATAAAGCTAAAACTTTTGAAGAGGTTATAGGTAGGCAGAAGTCTTTAGTTGAGGTGATAGGAAGTGATTAGAAAAATTTTCATCACTATCATGCTGATTTTCTTTCTGAGTTTTACCTATTCGCCAACGAGTGCTCAAGTTCCTCTCCTCCTCCAAGTACCACAACAATATTTTGAAGCCAAGCCTGGAGAGACTGTATCTGTTCCTGTCACACTGGTTAATATCGGAAACGAGAGCATCGAGAATATAACCATTCATGTCTCTGGACCCATCGTTAAGGGTCTCCTTTATGGTCAAGAGTATATAAAAAAGCTTGAGCCCGCAGAAACTATGGATAAAACTTTGTCTATTTATGTTCAAGATGTAAGAGCAGGTGTTTACGATTTAAAAATAATTGCTAAGGTGGGGGTAACCTTCATAGAAATTCCCATTTCCCTAAGAGTACTTACCCAGATAAGTTATTCTGCAGACATCGATGTAGGAAACAAATACCTCTTTGGTCAGGACGTGATAATAACTTTGCTGGTTTCTTCTTCATCCAATGGAGTTATCTTTGGGGATGTCTCATATGAGATATACAGGAATAATAATCTAATCGCCCAGAGAAACATGAGAAACATTTTCTTATATCCAGATCCACCAAGGAATAAGTGGGAATACCCGATCTTTATCCCAAGACCCAGTGTAGGTAATTACACAGTGATAATGAGAAGTACGTTTAGAGGACTTTCAAAGACTGTTACAAAAAGTTTTCTTGTTTATCAAAGAGTTCTCAGTTATGAGGCCAAGTTTCAAAATGGTGTAATTTCTGTCAGGGTCACTGACGAGCATGGAAATGGAGTGGGAGGAATTCCGGTGAATATAGAAGGAACCCAACTGCAGACAAATTCTTATGGGACAGCATTTATTGAAGCAAATAAACCGGGAACCTATAGGATAACACTCAACTTGGATGGAAAAATAGTTGAAACTTTTGTGGAAGTTAAGAGATTGTTTTTGGACTACGAGCAAAGAAATGAAACACTTTTGATTTATGTGAGGGATTCTTCGGGTGTTGGGGTTCCAAAGGCAAGTGTAGAGGCGATAGGCCCCTTAGGAAAATCTTACGGAACAACCGATGAAAATGGAACAGCTCTAATAAACCTAAATGAGACTGGTTTTGGCAGTATTAGGATAAAAGCAGAAAATGATGCATATATTGGAGCAGAAGCTGTGGTGGAGGTTGAAAAGCCACAACTTCCAGAGACAGAAACACCCTTTCCCAGTACAACAAGCTCCACTTCAACCTCTGCAAACCAAACTACAAAACCTGCTCCACCATTGCACCCAAAGGATTATGGAAACCTACCTTTAATTTTGATTCTCTCTGCAGTTCTCTTTGGGAGCACCTCATACATAGCCCTGTTCAGACCGCTAAAATTTGAAGAACAAATGGATAAGTATTATTTTGTTAAAATAAAGGCTCCGAGACTCAGGGAAATACAAGGGTTCACTTATGAAAAGGCAATAGATGCTGTTGATGCAAGAGCAACGAAAGGTGAGGTTACAATTGAAAATGGCAAGGTGATATGGAAAATAGAAAAACTGGAACCTGGAGAAGAGGCCTTTTTGCAGGTTCTTCTCTAACTTTATTTTTTCTTGGAAAAATTTTTAAGGTACAACACCACATTAAGATAAGCATCTAAATGAAAATGGGGTGGTTGAAATGGTCAACTGGGAATTAATGCAGAGAGTTATTGAAGCGCCCGGTGTTTCTGGATATGAGTTTATGGGGATTAGAGACGTGGTAATTGAGGCTCTAACATATCATGTTGATGAAATTAACGTAGATAAGCTTGGAAATGTTATTGCCCACAAGAAGGGAGATGGTCCAAGGATTATGATTGCTGCTCATATGGATAAGATAGGTTTGATGGTTAATCATATTGATGAAAAGGGTTATTTACATGTAGTAAGTGTTGGAGGAGTTGATCCTAGAACTCTTGTGGCTCAGAGGGTTAGAATCTTTGGAGAAAAAGGAGATGTTTATGGCGTTGTAGGACATATCCCACCGCATTTAACAAAGCCTGAGGAGAGAACCAAAGCAGCCGACTGGGATACCATAGTTATTGATGTGGGTGCAGATTCAAAAGAAGAAGTAGAGAAAATGGGGATAAAAATCGGTACTATAATGGAATTTGCTCCTGCTTTCACGAGGCTTAATGAAAACCGCTTTACTACGCCATATCTAGATGATAGAATCTGTTTGTATGCCATGATTGAAGTAGCAAGAGCTTTAGAGGAGCATCAAGCCGACATCTACTTTGTGGCGAGTGTTCAGGAGGAAGTAGGTTTGAGGGGAGCAAGAGTTGCAAGCTATGCAATTGATCCAGAAATTGGAATAGCCATGGATGTAACCTTTGCAAAACAACCCGGAGATAAAGGCAAAATAGTTCCAGAACTTGGAAAAGGCCCCGTAATGGATGTTGGGCCTAATATCAACCCAAAAGTTAGAGCTTTTGCTGAAGAAGTTGCCAAGAAGCATGAGATTCCACTTCAGATAGAACCAAGTCCTAGGCCCACAGGAACAGACGCAAATATAATGCAGATAAACAGAGAAGGAGTTGCAACGGCAGTCCTTTCAATCCCTATAAAGTATATGCACTCCCAAGTCGAGCTAACTGATGCCAGAGATGTTGATAACACAATAAAACTGGCAAAACACTTCCTTGAAGAACTCAAACCCATGGACCTTGTCCCGTAACCTAAAACCTTATCTTTTCTTCTTCCTTAATTATTCTTGGTGTACTTTGGTGAAAAAAGGGGAAATTGAATACAAACTTGAACTGGCGGAAGATAGTGTTGAACGTATAAAAGATGCATTCCCAGAAACTCCAGATGAATTCTTAAGAATGGGTCTAGCAAAGGATGGAATATATAAGAGGTTAGAATTTGCGATTCAGAATATTCTAGATAGTTTTAACGAAATAATTGTTGCCCTAGAGCTTGGGCCGTCTATAGGATATAAAGACATTGTGGAAACCCTTCACAAGAATAAAATAATTGATGACCGCCTGAAGGAAAAGCTTGAGTTTTTGGTTCAGCTAAGGGATGTTTTAATCTATGATTATGACCTTATTAGTGATGAAATGGCATTTCAGAACATGGAAGAATATCTCCGGTTTGTAGAGGATGGAATAGTGTTCCTCAAATCTTTTCTGGAGGGTAGAGGGTGAAGATTGGTATAATTCCAATTGTCGCGAAAGAAGTGGATGGAGATGTGCTGAATGCAATAGAGGGCTATATAGGGAGATTTTACTCCAATTTTGGATTTGAAGTTGAGATAATATCAGAAACCAGTGTTGAAGATCTATTGTTTGTATACAACTCAGTTAGAGGTCAATTTCTTGGTAGATTTTTCCTAATAAAAATCGCTGAAATCAGGGGAATAGAGGGAATTTCAGTTGCACTGGGAATAACAGATGCTGATCTTTATGAGGAAGGGATGAACTTTATCTTTGGTCTTGCAAACCCGTATCTTAGATCGGCGATAATATCACTGGCCCGCTTGAGACCTGAGTTCTATGGTGAAGAAAATAAAGGTCTTTTAAAGAATAGAGCAATAAAAGAGGCCATGCATGAGCTTGGACATGTCTTTGGCCTTGAACATTGTCCCAACCCTAGGTGTGTGATGCATTTTTCAAATTCGATAATAGATACTGATTATAAGGGCAATACTTATTGTGAAACTTGTTTGGAGAAATTAAAAAGGAGTTTGGGGTGGAAGGATGATAGAAATTGAGCTTAAGGGCTATGCAGATGATAGGGTGTTTAGAAATATAAGAGAAGCTTTTGAGTTCATGAGGAAGGAAATTCATGAAGATATGTATTTTAGTCATCCGTGTAGAGATTTTTCCAAGACTGATGAAGCACTTAGAATTAGAATTAAAAGATTTAATGGGCATTTTGAAGCCCTGCTTACATATAAAGGGCCAAAGATTGATAATATCTCAAAAACGAGAAAAGAAATAGAAGTTACCATAGATAATGTAGATGCATACATTGAACTCCTCCATGCATTGGGGTTTAGGGAAGTTTTAACTGTAAAGAAGAGCCGGGAGAAATATTATGTGGAAAAAGGTGTTACAATAACACTCGACGAAATTGAAGGCTTAGGAAAGTTTGTTGAGATAGAAAAACTGGAGACAGATGAAAGAAACATTGAGAATGAAGTTAAGAGACTATTGAAGATCTTGGAGTCGCTTGGGGTCAAACAATTTGAGAGAAAGTCATATTTAGAGCTTTTAATGGAAAAAACTAACCTTTCAGAAAAGTCCTAATAGCATCAACAAGCTCCCTATCATTGAGAGCTGCTCTCTCCAAAAGGCCTTTTTTCTTTAATTCTGCGCCTATCTTCACACTTGTAGGGATTTTAATACCAAGATTCCTTAAAAAGCCTGCTTCCTCAAATACTTCTCTTGGTTTGCCTTCCATAACAAGTTCTCCTTTATCCAAGACTATTAGGCGATCGGCAAAGTCGAAGAGGTATTCTGTATTGTGCTCCACGAGAATTATGGTGATACTTTGTTCTTTGTTAAGAAGTGTTATGAGGCTCAAAACTTGTTCCCGGCCTAAGGGATCAAGCTGGGATGTCGGCTCATCTAAAACAAGTATTTGGGGTTTCATGGCTAAAACACTTGCTATTACGAGCCTTTGCTTTTGCCCCCCACTTAAATTGGGTGGAAACTCATTCTCAAGTCCTTCAAGCCCGGTAATTTTCAAAGACCAGTAAACCCTTCTTCTTATTTCCTCCACATCAAGCCCTAAATTTTCAAGGGAAAAGGCTACTTCCTCTTCCACTGTCATATTGAAGAGTTGTGAATCTGGATTCTGGAGAACAAGCCCTACAAGCTTTGAAAGTTCCGCCACACTGGCCTCTTTGGTGTTATACCCCTGAACAAAGACATTTCCATTAAATTCCCCTTTTATTGAATGCGGGATTATACCATTAAAAGTTAAACATAGAGTGGATTTTCCACTCCCACTGGCCCCTAGAATGCCTAAAAATTCCCCCTTCTTGACTTTTAAGTTTATATTTTTCAGGGAGTATTCTTTGGCACCTGTGTATTTGAAGCTTAGTTCTTCTACTCTTATCATCTTCACTTCCTCTCTACAACTCTAGGCAATATAAAGACCATACCAAATATGAATACTAGGGTCGAGAATATCTCAAGCCTTCCTATCCACATGTGGAGAATCAGGAGTATCTTGACATCAATGGGCAAAGCTGTGGAGGTTATTCCCACGCTCAATCCGACATTTCCTTGGGCTGATGCCACTTCAAAGAAAGCATCTGCCAAGCTTGCACCAACTCTAACCATTGTCCAGACAGTACCCGTGAGTAGGAGGGCAATGTAAGTCATTGTGAAGCCTAAAACTTCTTGAAGGTCTTCTTCTGTGAAGACATACTCTCCAATTTTTCTTTTTATCACTGCCCCCTTCGGAAGTATTGCCTGTTCTATGGTCCATTTTAAACTCTGAAAAGTTAGTGTTATACGGATGAGCTTGATACCACCAGCAGTACTTCCTGCACCGCCACCAACAACCATGAGGAACCCTATAAGAAGCTTTGCAAGTTCGGGATATTTACTCAGATCAGTAATGGAAAACCCAGTACAGGTAACTGCAGAGGCTGCGTGAAAGATTGCCTCTCTAAAGGAGTGTGCTATTGTAAGACCAGCTTGAGTAGTTAGTGCATATCCTATTAGTGCCACAGCCGGGGTTAAAAAGAAGAACATATATTTGACTTGGATGTCTCTAAAAAACGACACCGGGGACTTTTCCTTGAACATTTTATAATGAACCGTGAAGTTAGTGGCACCCATTATCATTAGAAATATTGTTATGGCCTCTATACTCAAACTGTTAAAGAATCCAACACTTAAGTCGTGGGAGCTCATACCACCAGTCCCAACCCCTACCATTGAGTGGATTGTAGCATCAAAGAGTCCCATACCATTCGTGTAATAAAGGTAAATTCCGAGAAGTGTAATGACGGTATAAATCTGAAATATTATTTTAGAGGTGTTGACTAAGTTTGGGAGAATCCTCTCGGTTCTTGCCTCTGCTTTGTAAAGTCGTGCAGCAGCAACTCCTGGACGGATCAAAATAGTTAACGCAACTAAAACAATACCAATTCCTCCAAGCCACTGCATCCAGGCTCTCCAGAAAAGTATTACATGTGGATAACTCTCTAAATTACGCATCATTGTTAGGCCTGTTCCGGTCCAAGCGGACATGCTTTCAAAATAAGAATCTACAAAACTCATACCAGCGATTTTCATAAAGGGAATCCCACTCACAAATGACGCAAAGAGCCAGACAAATGCAGCTGAAATCATTGCTTGTCTTAAGTTAACGTCCTCCACGCGTTCTGAATGTCTTGCAAGCCATGCTCCACCTATGATACATGCAATTCCCGGAAAAACGAAGTAGTAAACATATTTTATCTCCTCAATATAAACCCATGTAATCAGGATTGGGATCAGGTAAGCAACCCCAATGCCCTGAAGAAGCGCACCGATTAAATTTCTTATTACAAAAATATCATCTGCAATATTGATGTATTTTCTGACTTCTAACATTGGGTCACCACATAGTTTAAAGAGAAAAGGGCATTAAAAAATTTTCGAGACAAATGGGGGAAGTCTTTTTAAAAATGCACTTAAAATTAAGTTAGGTGGTGGCAGTGGAAGAAAAACTTGAAAAATTACTTAAGGCTGGAAAGATCACCAAAGAGATTAAAAAAGAAGTTTTACACTTAATAAAACCTGGAACCTCTCTTTATGAAATCGCAGAATTTGTAGAAAAAAGAACAGTTGAGCTTGGGGGTAAACCTGCTTTTCCATGCAATCTTTCTATCAACGAGATTGCAGCCCATTATACTCCGTATGATGGAGATAAAGTCGTCTTAAAGGAAGGAGACTATTTGAAGGTTGATTTGGGAGTTCATGTAGATGGTTATATAGCTGACACAGCATTTACAGTAAGGGTTGGAATGGAGGAGGATGACCTTATTGAGGCCTCAAAAGAAGCTTTGGAAAATGCAATAGCCGTTATAAAAGCAGGAGTAAAAATAAATGAAATTGGAAAGGTTATTGAAGAGACAATAAGAGGCCATGGGTTTAATCCAATAGTGAATCTCAGCGGTCATGTTATAGAAAGGTACAAACTGCACACTGGGATCTCAATTCCAAACATCTACAGGCCCCATGATAATTACGAGCTTAAAGAAGGGGATATTGTGGCCATAGAACCCTTCGCAACTACCGGAGCGGGGCAGGTTATAGAGACGCCACCTACTTTAATATATATGTATATTAGGGATAGGCCTGTGAGACTCCCCCAAGCTAGGACTCTTTTAAGCTATGTGAAGAAAAACTTTTCAACACTTCCCTTTGCCTATCGCTGGGTGCAAAACCTTATGCCAGAAGTGCAGCTTAAGCTAGCGTTAATCCAGCTTGAAAAAGTCGGTGCTTTTTATGGATATCCAATTTTAAAGGAGATAAAAGGAGGAATTGTTTCTCAAGCTGAGCATACGGTAATAGTGGAGGAAGATGGAGTTTTAGTAACTACTTAACTACCTTTTTTAAATTACTTATAGAGAAAGATGTTACTGTTCGGATAACTTTTGCATCACCATTGAAACTATTCAGATCTCTTGTTCATTTTTGACCGTTATTGGCTTGTATGTTGACCACTCTATTATTGATTGGTGATGATGAGATGTTTGAAGGTTTAAGAAAATTTTGGATTGGAGAGAAAAAGCCGGAACTCAAGAAAGAATACGCAAAGTGCGAGGTAATAAACTTTCAGAGAAGGATAATTTGAAGGTAATGCTTACTTTAGCGGTAATTTAGGCCTTTTTGGCCTTCTTTCCTCTGGAACTTTAAGTTTAGCCCGCACTTACCCTGACAGTACCGAAAAATTTAAAGCGAATTTTTAATATTTGAATGTATGCATGCTTCATCAGGACGTGGCATAATGTCAGAGATTGAAGAGTTTTATAGATTGCTTGATAGTTTGAAGTGGGGAGAAACAGTACTCTTAGAGCATGATTCACTTACTTCATCAGTTCAAGGGCTTTATTATATCATAAAATGGAGTATGGAGAGAAATTATCCAGTAGTTGTGGATGACTTCTTGGATACCTTTTATCTTTATGCTACGCACATGAAGCTTGCAGGGTTTAACACGAGTATTTTAAACAATGTGAAAGTCATTAAATTGGGAGGGAAGTTAAAAGTTGGGGACATAGTAACAAGACTTCCCGTAAATGAACCAGAAGTTTATGAAAAGAAGTATGCTGAAGTTACGGGCTCGCTTTTTAAACAAGGAAAAGTTATTAATCCTGTGTTGGGCTTTGAGAGATTATTAATGTTTACCAACTCAAATCAAGAGATTCTAATGGAATTAAATGCTGTATTGGAATATATTGGAAATGAAAAAAGGATTGCTTTTTATATCATTAACGAAGAGGTAATTGAAAAAAGCAATCCTTGCATCGAATTCTTGCTGAGGGAGATGGCTACTACAGTAATAAAAATAAGTAAAAAGGAATCTCGAACTGTTTTTAGCATATTAAGGTCAGTAAATAATGAGATTGATGGAAAAGAGATCATCTTCTCATGATTTTCACTCTTTTCTCGGCATTGGCGCCGGGGCGGGGATTTGAACCCCGGCGGGACAAAGCCCAGTGGATCTCGAGTCCACCGCCTTCCCTGGCTAGGCTACCCCGGCGCTCGAAGTATACTATCAAAGAGGGCCTTATAAACATTGCTCACAAGAA